>Ga0310695_10012898_pt1 | contig 11597 bp, 10 predicted proteins | sample RumenRJG_04DNA_FD_203882 | JGI IMG/M metagenome (GOLD analysis project Ga0310695, IMG submission 203882) | Bovine rumen microbial communities from Lethbridge, Alberta, Canada - RJG_04 (v2) (version 2) | ecosystem: Host-associated > Mammals > Digestive system > Stomach > Rumen | place: Canada... | reverse complement strand
AAGTAAATTTAAATGGCAAATTTTATTGTATACCTTTATCGAATGAAACAAGCCACGATAATCTCATTATCTGTTGCAACAACAAGGATATAGCATTACACATGGCCAAATCTGTGCAGTACAAAAATGTTTTTCCAGACAATAACAATTTAAATAATACCATTTCCAAAGTAGAAAACATGACTGGGGATTTACGATCTAAAGCAAATGATTATGCGAATAACCAGAATCTAAACGATATTAAATCCACAATAGAAGAAAAAGCTGGAGATTTACGGTCAAAAAATCCAATTAAAATATAATAAATAAAATAAGGATTATCTTTGAAACTAATCCTTAACACACTCATGAAAATATTTTAATTTAACATTAAACTGGAAATAATTTTAAGTAATTTAATATAGTGTAAGGACTAAACTTTATATTATTATATGTGCTATTATGGATTAGTGAAATATATATTATCTTTTTGACAAATTTAATATATTCATTATGACTAACTTTTATATGAGATTTAAGAAAAATAGTAGGATAAATTTTTATGTCAAGTATGAGTAGCGTTGCAGGATTATCAAAATATATTAAGACACTCCCAAGTACAGGAAAATCAATTATAGCAATCTGTATTTTAAGTTTTTTAACTGGAGTGATACAATTTTTAATAAATCCTCAAGACAGTTTATCATATAATTTTTTTACTGAAGGATTCTGTACATTTATGATATTAGGTGTTAGTTCTATTTTAAGCGGTAGCGTTAACCAGTATTGGGTTAGAGCCCTTAAAGGAATTAATCTAAAAATTAAGCATTCCATGTTTTTATCTATGCTTTCGATGATATTCATTTCTTTAATTTTAATTGCCGGTGCAATTTTAGCTCAAATATTCCACATTTATCTATTTGTAAATTCGTTATTATTCGCTTGTGTGTTGGTTTATGGATTTAATACATTGGTATTATGGAGTACAACAAAAATAGGATTTTCCAAATCTGCAATAATAGGATTAATTCAGCCAATTTTAGTTTTAACAATGCTTGTATTATTGATGTTCCTGTGGAGTGACCCATCAGTATTTTCAACACCTGAAATAATAAACATTATTTTAAAATCTGTTGTTGCCTGCCTCATATTTGTTTTGACAATATATGCATTCATTACAATTCTCGCATCACCTTTAAAGAAAAATTTGGGTATAGGAATGCTAGACTTATTAAGTCTGTTTATAATGCATATGAATGAAGGTTCCAATGATTTAGAATCCACCTTCGAAAACATGGGAGAATCAATAGATACAGTAGTTACATTTATTTGTTTTAAAGGAGTTAACGGCATTAAATCATTATTCATATCTCCATCCGTGCATCCAGGACCATTAGGAAAAATAGGGGGATCAAACATGCCTACAATACTTGCAAACAAATTCAATCATTTCACAATGGTTGCTCATGGCCCATCAACACACGACTTCAATCCAATTTCCTCCAAAGAAATAGATAAAATTGAAAAATGTGTTAAAGATGGTTTAAACGAAGTAACATTTTCATCAAAAGCAAGCAAGTTTAAAAGATATTCCATGAATGCTGCAAATATTGGAGTGCAATTCTTTAACGAAGGAATGGTTATTCTATCAACACTTGCACCAAACGGCAGTGATGATATCGAGTTTGGCGTCGGCCTTACAATGATGACACAAAGCATAAGCAAATGTAATGTGAAAGATTCCGTCATCGTAGATTGCCACAATTCATTTACTCCTGAAAGCGGTGAAGTTTTACCTGGAAATCCTGAAGTTTTCGATTTGATTGATGCGATTGAAAAAATTGAAGAAACTGAAAAACATGCCAATATCAGAGTAGGCTGCTGCGAAGATAAGATGGAAACCCTTGATAAACATGAAGGTATTGGGGAAAGCGGTTTGAAAGTAATGGTAATCGAAGTAGATAATCAGAGAACAGCATATGTTTTATTTGATTCAAATAACATGGAAATCGGATTCAGACAAGAAATCATTGATGCTACAAAAGATTTGGACATTGATGAAATAGAAGTGATGACCACAGATACACATACTGTAAATACATTATCAAGAGGATATAATCCTGTTGGAATAGAAAAAAGACCTGAAATAATAGAATATATAATAAAATGTATAAAAATAGCTATTGATGATTTGGAAGATGTTGAAGTAGGAACTGGAACCAAAAAAATAAAAAACCTCAACACATTCGGTCCAAAAAATTCAACAGAACTTATCTCAACAATAAGCTCAATTGTTGCCGTCAGTAAAATAATAGCTCCAGTTTTGTTATTGACTGCATTGTTTATAGTATTTATATGGATTTTTTATGGTAATTTACCAATAATTGGCAATTAAAATCCAAACAATAATCCATGTAAAGAAGAAAGGTAAAACACAATCCCATATTTTTTGAGATCTATCAATTTCTTCTGTTGCGATTTTATCGGCTGATTTCATCATGGCATAAATAAAAACAATACCAAATATTAACCCAACCATATCATTTTTGAATCCTAAGGTTCCAATAGTGAATATACCAGATAATAAACCAGCAACGATTCCTAAAACAACATTAATTGAAGTAAGTTTAACAGTGTCGTCCAAAATATTTCCTCCACAAAATAAATTAAATAGAATAAATATAATTTAATAATTAATAGTATATTAAAGTATTGATATTTAAAGGTGTTTTAAATGAAAGCAATGTCAAATGTGGACATTTTTACAATTAGTGATGAACTTAATAATTTATTAACAGGTGCAAGAGTAGATAAATCCTTCCAACCAACCAAAGATATCGTTGTAATGAGATTTCACGTAGCTGGAACCGGAAGAGTTGATTTAGTGATGCAATGTGGTTCAAGGATACATACAAGCAAATATCCGCTTGAAAATCCCACCAATCCACCAACATTCCCAATGCTTTTAAGAAAAAGGGTGAAAGGAGCCCATGTTGTAAGTGTGAGTCAGCATAATTTTGATAGAGTTGTTGAAATTAAAGTAAAAAAAGACAAGTATTATACGATTGTTGTGGAATTGTTTGATAAAGGAAACATAATACTTTTGGATGAAGACAACAATATTATTTTACCTCTTAAAAGAAAACATTGGTCTACCAGAGATATAAGTTCAAAAAAAGAATATGTTTTTCCTGAAGATAGAGGTATCAATCCAATCAATGTTAGTGAAGAAGAATTTAAAGAAATTTTTATTGAAAAAGACAGCGATGTTGTGAGAACTTTAGCAGTTAACGGTTTTGGAAGTTTATATGCTGAAGAAATAATTGAAAGAGCAAATGAAAACACCGAAATAGATAAGAATACTTTAAATAAAGATTTAACACAAGAACAGTTTTCTGCATTATATAATTCATTAAAAGAATTATTTGATATTTTAAAAAATGAAGAATATAAGCCCCAAATCGTTAAGGATGGAAGAAAGGAAGATGTACTTCCATTGGATTTGGTGAAATATGATGGCTTTGAAAAGAAATATTACGAGAATTTCAATGAGGCATGTGACGAGTTCTACTCAAAAAAAGTTAATACTGATATAAAAAATGTCAAAGAAAAAATCTGGAATAAAAAAGTAAACAAGTTTGAAAAAAGATTACGTTTACAAGAAGAAACACTCGATAATTTTAATAAAACTATTGAAACAAGCCAACATAAAGGAGAGTTAATTTATTCTAATTACACCACCATCGAAAATCTAATAAATGTTGTTAACTCAGCTATAAGTAAAGACTACTCTTTTAAAGAAATTGGAAAAATTCTTAAAAAAGCAAAAGAAGATGGAATGAGTGAAGCGGAAATATTTGAATCAATTGATAAAATGGGCGTTTTAACACTGAAAATTGAGGATACTTCAATAATAATAGACCCTAAATTATCAATTCCCGAAAACGCTGAAAATTATTATGAAAAATCTAAAAAAGCTAAAAAGAAAACAAAAGGTGCTTTAATAGCTATAGAAAACACCAAAAAACAACTTGAAAAAATTAAAGCCAAAAAAGAAGTGGCCATGGAAAATATATCCATTCCAAAAAAGCGTGAAAAGAAAAATCTTAAATGGTATGAGAAATTAAGATGGTTTATTACTTCAGACAATACTTTGGTGATTGGTGGACGTGATGCAGGCACTAACGAAGCCGTTGTCAAAAAATATTTAGATAATAATGACATTTATTTGCATGCAGACATACATGGTGCATCATCAACTGCAATAAAATTAGAAGGCAAATCATTAAATGATACAATCCTCAAAGAATCTGGTGAGTTTGCAGCATCATTTTCATCTGCTTGGTCAAAAGGTTTCACAACCCAAGACGTGTTTTGGGTTCATCCAGACCAGGTATCAAAAACACCTGAAGCTGGAGAATTTTTAGCAAAAGGATCATTTGTAATAAGAGGAAACCGCAATTACATAAGAAGTGCAAGAGTAAAAATCGCTATCGGAATAGTTGACTATGAAGGAAAAAGAATAATGGCCGGACCAGTGGAATCACTTGAGGCACACTGTGACAATTATGTTGTGCTGAAACCGGGATATACAAAAAAAGAAGCGATAGCTAAAAAGATTCTGCATAAAATAAATGAAGAAGATTTATTGACTCTTGATGATATTATTAGAGTACTGCCATCAGGCAAATGTGATATCGATGAAGAGTATCATCAAAGAAAAAAATATGAAAAGAATTAATCCTGATACTCTTCAGGATTATATTCAAAATATTCATTAGGATTTAAAATAACTGTACTGATTTTTGGATTGAATTGCATCACAAAGTTTGCAAAAATAGTAGGATCTTGCTCTATTGCGGGAAAAGTATTGTAATGCATTGGAATTGTTACCTTAGGATTTAACCACATTGAAGCAAGAGCTGCTTCAAAAGGACCCATTGTAAATTTATCACCAATAGGAACCATAACAATATCCGGCTTGTAAATATCACCAATAATTGTTTTCATATCACCAAATAAACCAGTATCCCCAGAATGGAATATTGAAGTTCCGTCTTCAAAGGTAATTAAAAAACTAGCTGCAACACCACCAGGAACTACTTCTTCAACCATATCAATATCAGAGGAATGTTTTGCATCAAGCATAGTGAATTTAACTCCCCTGAATATGAAAGAACCACCGATATTGACACCAATAGTTTCTATACCTTGTTTAGATAAAAATAAAGACACTTCATGAATAGCTGCAATAGGGGCATTAGTTGAATTGGAAATATCTAATGCATCACCCAAATGGTCAGAATGTCCGTGAGTAACTAGAATAATATCCGGATTTAATTCTTCTACAGGAACCGGACATGAAGGGTTGTTACTGATGAACGGATCAATTAATATATGGACATCATCATCACTTATTACTTCAAAACATGAATGGCCTAACCATCTAATTTCCATTAAGCAACTCCCCCAGCAATACTATTTAAAATCACATTTTCATCCAAGTTAGAAGCAATATTCCAAGTTTTTTCAAAATCGGCTCTGATATTTGAAATTGAAGCTCTATCATCATAAATAGCACCATACTCAGGATTGCCTGAAACATAACCGTCAGAGATAATCATTGCATGTGAGTCATCTGTGATTAAATTAACGGTATGTACCTTAGGTACAGTTTTTATATGAACTCCTTGTTTTAACAAAGAAGCTATTAATACAGTATAAGAAATATCAGATAAATCAAATTCATCAATAATAACTCTTGAATATATTGTAGGGACATGAGATAAGAATCTGTCGGATAAAGTGTTTAAAGATGGGATTTCCAACATTATTTCTTTATTCACTCCAACAGCCAATTCTTCAAAAGCATCATTTGAAGTAACTAATTCATTACCTATTAAAACATTACCTTTTAAAGAGTCAGGAACAGGCAATCTTTCAGGGTTATTAATATCAATTGCAATATCTCTTTGAGTAGGAACTGTTTGAGAAACAATTTCTGGTTCCAAATCCTGAGATAATGCTTTTTTAATTTCTTCTGTTTTATCAACACTTTGTTCTACAATAGGAGTTTCTTCATAAATGTAATCTTTTGAACGTTTTTTAGGTTTTCTAGTAACTTTAATAGGTTTTTCATAATTTGGGGTGAAATTCAATTCTTTATCTAAATCCACTTCTTTTTCTTCAGTATTTACAACACGTAAAACCGCTTTAGATTCATCAATTTCAGGAGCATCGAAGTACTCTCTTGGAGAAAGAGTGGAATTTTCTTCAGATTCATAATATTCCCACAGACCACTATCATCAATATTTTTACCATAATCATAATCATCATGTTCAGGCCTCATTATTAATGGACCGTTATTATCAAAATCACTGTTTGATTTAGAATTCCTTTTTGGAAAATTAATAGATGATTTATTGAATTCACCAGAATTCAAAAAGTCTTTGATAAGACCACTAGTTTTTTCAGCATTAGAATCAACAAAATAACTTATAATTAATATTATACCAACTATAGCTATTAAAAAACCAACCATCAATAAGACATCTACAAGGTTATATACCATTACTTCATATGATATAACCACACCAATCACAAATAAAATAATTCCTGATACAAATTTTAATGTATTTCCCAATTTGTTCACCCTTCATCAATTAATATTCACTCAAATACTAATATTTATTAATTACCCTATTTATAAACCTAATGGTTAAAATATCAAATTTCACCTAAATTAATTCATCAAATAAAAAAAATATTTATATACTCTTTGTTTTTGAGTGATTTTCCTATTAAAAAAAAATATTCAAAGTGAAAAATTGCTTTTAAAAAAACATGATACTTAAATGTAATACTTTTTTAATTTAAAGTAATATTAATATTATTGAAAAAACTACATTTTAAATGGTGAGAACAATGAAGTCAATGAAAAAATTTATCAACGAAGAATCAGGTCAGGGCGCAGCAGAATACATTTTACTGTTCGGAGGAGTTATTGTTATTGCACTTCTAGCTTTAACAATATATAGATCATATATGGAAACCAGCGATAAAAGTTTAAAAGCAAAAGACGATATTATAGACGTCAGAAATACAATATTGGACAATAGAACACATGTATAGAAAAATAGACAATAAAGGACAAAGTAGTGCAGAACTGATCCTAATCATTGGAGGATTATTGGTTATAATATTATTTGTAGCATCCTACATTACAAAAATAACAAACACTACTCAAAATTCTTTTAAAGGATTAATAAAACAAGAAAGAGATTATTTAATAAATAAAATATAAGGGGAGTAAACTCTCCTTATTCATCTAAAATTTTGTTTAAACATTCATTCCAAGATTCAGAATTAATATTAGTTAATTTCATCGAAGTTCTGGTTAATTCACGAATGTTTTGAGGACATGCACTAACACATGCTCCACACAAATTACAAAATGTTAAATTAGTTTCAGATTTGCCATCAACGATTTCAACAGCATTACATGGGCAAACATCCAGACATGCATGACAAGAATCACCTTTACAAATTCCCTCTTCAGTTTCAACTAATTCTAACTTACCTGCAAATGGTTTAGATACATTAATTGCATCTACAGGACAAATTTCAGCACACCATGAACAATTTACACAATCGTCTTCAACAATATATGTCGTTCCAGTAATTTCAGGAACTATAATTTGATCTTGTAACATACAAGTTGAACAGATTTCAGTAATCGCATCTTGAGGACATATCCGTTTACAAATTCCACAATAAACACATTTTGATGTATCTACTTCAATGCTATTATTAAGCAAATCAACACTGGATGTAGGTACATTATTTATTATAATTGCTCCAGGAGGACATAAATCAGCACAGAATCCACAATAGATACATTTTTCATCATCAATAGAGATTTCTCCTCTAACTAAATCTTCTCTTTTAGGGAGTTCTCTTTTGAACAATATTGCATCCCTTGGACAGGCAATAGAACATCTTCCACAGAATAAGCAATCCTCTTCACATACTTCAGATTCAACTTCCCAATTTGGATAATTATCCATTTTTTTGATTTCAGTACCATCAATAGTCAAGGATAATGCATCGAATGGACAAGCTACAGAACATAAACCACACAATACACATGAATTAGAATTTACAGACAATAAATCCATCTCTATTAATCCACGTGCAATAGGTACAGTTGGCCCCAATCTCAAAGAAGATGTGGGACAAACATTACTACAAATTCCACAACCTAAACATTTTGAATCATCATATTTCAATTTACGAACTTCTGAACCAGTTCTTTCTACATTAAACATATATCATCCCTCTCAGGCTTTTGATATAGCTTGGTTAGGACAATTCTGAATACATAAGTCACAATCATCACAATTTTCAGGGACAATTTTAACATCCCCATCCTCTTCTATGATTGCTCCTTGTTCACAAAGTTTAATGCATAAACCTTGAACTGGACAATTTTCAATATGTCCACAAACATCAGAATCTATTTTAACTGCCATATAACCACCTCAATTTACATACTTATATTAATTTCTAAAAATTAACTAAATATGTTAATTTATAATATATCGAAATGTACATATAAACATATCGATATTTTTTTGATTTAAATGATTAATCCATTTTTATCTATTTCGCCACGCCTAATTCTTGTAGACGAAATTGGATTTCCATCTTCGGCAAGTACAAAACTAACAACAATAATATCAAGAGGATTCATTCCTTTAGATAATCTAATCTCATTAATTTTCATTGCAGTAGGTTCTGTCTCTTCACTTACAACAATTGCATCAAAATCAGCTTCATATATAGTTGTTCCAAAAGGATCATCTAATGACACTACTCTAAAATTAGATTTATCTTTAAAAAACAATTTCAAATTGTTCATTCTCTCTTCACATGAATCAATTTCTCCTTTCAAACCACCAAATGCATCGGATGTTACACCAATCTCAATTCGATTACCTAGTTCAAAAGCAGTAGATAATAACTTTTTATGACCATCATGGAACTTATCGAAAGTACCGCCGACAGCCACCTTAGAATATCTTTTATTACTCATAATATTGTCCTAATTAGTTTAGTATATAATATGTATATTAGAACTATTATAAATTATTTAGCAATTAAGGATGTGCCAAAGGACCAAGGCAAATTCCTCTCTCAGTAAAAATTTCGCTGAAACCTCCATATAATTAGGGTCCAATAATTAAATAAGGCCATTCATAATTATATTCACCATATCTTCATTGAAGTCCTTATGATTCCTTTGAAGAAAAAGGTTTATATAGACACATATCCACTAAAAAACTTTCAAAAAAAGAAAAAAGTACAATTTATGGGAAAAACCATTTCAAAAAGACAATTTATACTACGATGCAGAAATTGGAACCTGCATATGCCCTTTGGGAGAAATTTTATATCGAAGAAAAAACATACGAATACAAAAACAAACAAAGAATAACATACTGGACAAATGAATGCAAAAACTGTATAATGAAAGAAATCTGCTGCAAAAAAAGAACTAAATTTGTGGCACATCCTCTAATTTAAAAAAAAAAGAAAAAAATGAAGTTAATTAGAATGAAATACTGGAATAGTATCCATTAAGTGAATAATTATAGTTATTCCAATTAACAACATTATCAAATGAGTTTCTAGTACTTGTTGAATCACTAACAATCCAAGTGTCACCAATTAATACTTGAGCCCATACATGACCGTATGTACTACCACTACTAAATACACATGTTCCATGGACATATCTAGCAGGGAGGCCTGCTGCTCTGTATAAAGCGATAGACAAATGCGCTTGGTCTACACAATTCCCAGTTCCTGCATTTAATGTACCTACCGCACCATAATGAGTGTCATAATAGAAACTATATGATATTTGATCTCTTACATAATTATAGATAGCTTTAGCTTTATCAACTGAATTAGTTAATCCTTGAGTTAAACTATTTGCAAGAGCAACAATTTGAGCATTAGTAACCTGACAATTGGTTGAACTGGATAAGTACGGTGTTAAATCTGTAATCGTATTTTTCTTATCGAGTGAACTTTGAGGTTCATATAATTTTAGAGATTTAATAGATACAGATGAAGGCAAATTATTATTTAAACCATAATATACAATAACCCTAGTTAACGCGTAAACAATACCATCATAACCTATAGTACCAATGCTAGTATCAACAGAATTAGGCGTTACACCATCCGTCATGCTAACAAATACTGAACTTGCAAGAGCAACATATTCACTTAAACTACCCATATTTGATGCAGAACCAGGAGAATCTGGATCGGAAACATCAAAGACATATAAATCAGAATAATCACCATTTGATATGCCAATTATAGCTTCGGAAATTAAATATAGATATTGTGCAGTGGAAAATGTATCTTCACCAATCAAAACATTGCTTGGCAATGCCGCATTAACTTCAATATATTGATTTACAGAATTTGCAGCACTGATTAAATCATTGAGAGATATGGTTCCTACCACATTAATAAATGATAAACCCACATTTGATTCATTATCATAACTATAAGTAATAGGATATAAACCTTTATTTAAACCATTGATTTCAATAGTGGCTATACCATCAGAATCAGTTATATTATTTACTGTTAAATCAGAGTAATTGAACTGAATAGATGCATTTGAAATTGGATTAAAATATGCATCCAATAATGTGACTGAGAAATAGCCTGTAGTTCCCACAATTATATCCAAATCGTCAGCTTCGAATATAGTACCATTAACTAAAATATGATTAGAAATGGTTTTTGCTGAATAAAATACATTATCCAAGGAAGTAGTTATTTCATAATACCCTACAGGAAGACCAACATTCAATTTAGCTACACCAGACTCATTAGTCGTTCTATTGTAAGAAACACCGTTAATTGTAAATGAAACTACGGTATTTGCTATAGGAGTACTATTTTTATCAACCAAAGTTGCAACAAAGCTAGCTGATTCAGAATAATTTTTTGCAAGATCATCTGCAATAAATTCAGCAAACATTTTATCTACAACAATAGTGTTAGTTCCCTCATTATAATCAACAGAATCAACATTTGAATAACTATAAAATATTTCATAAGTGCCCGGAATTAAATTAATTGATAAGCCAGCCACACCACCATCATTAGTAGTACGATTATAACTCATTCCGTTAATAGTAAATGTAATAGTCTCATTGACTAATGGTTTTGAATCCAAGTCAGTTAAAGTAACATTGAATCTAGAACCATCATTATAGACAATACTTATATCATTACCAGATAATATTACTGTAGAATTAGCAACCACAATTTTTTTAGTTATATTGGAAGAATAATAATTCCAATTTCCGTCAAATCCAATTTCAATATCATAAGTACCTTCTGAAAGATTTGAAACAGAAATTTCTGCTAAACCATTTTCATCACTTATAGCAGTTTGAGTTAAATTAGCATACTTGAAGTATACATTAGCATTGCTAATACTCTTATTATTTTCTCCAATCAAGTTTACAGCATAAACCCTATCGGTACCAAGAATAATGTGTGCATCATTACCATTAATAATAGA
>Ga0310695_10012897_pt1 | contig 11598 bp, 2 predicted proteins | sample RumenRJG_04DNA_FD_203882 | JGI IMG/M metagenome (GOLD analysis project Ga0310695, IMG submission 203882) | Bovine rumen microbial communities from Lethbridge, Alberta, Canada - RJG_04 (v2) (version 2) | ecosystem: Host-associated > Mammals > Digestive system > Stomach > Rumen | place: Canada... | reverse complement strand
TGCATCTGGAGATCATTCCGGTGGGTGAATCCTCTCTTGCGCAGTATCATCATGATACGGCTCGTACTTTCCGTGCTGCAACGATGGCTGCATTATATAAATTCAGTATTCCTGATCTGTTCCCTGAACTGGATAAAATTCTTTACATGGATGGCGATACGATCACAAAAAAGGATCTGACCGAATTGTGGAAGAACGATATCAGTGGTTGTTTTGCCGGTGTGGTTGTGGATTCCGGGGTCCTGTATTCCCAGTCAAGAACGGTCAAACGTTTCCCTCAATATTTTAATTCCGGAGTGTTGCTGCTGAACCTGCAGCAGATGCGGGATGAAAACTGTACCGAACGTTTGATCGAATGTAAAAAGTCTGAAAATGAATCTACTCTGGTTGACCAGAATGTGCTGAATACTATATTTGAAGATCGTGTGCGTTTTCTGCCGCTGACATATAATTTTTTGTTTACAAACCTCACAAGAGCTGCTGAGCGTTATACGGAAAAGACTCTGGTCGAAGGAATCCGGAAACAATATGATGTTTCCTATTCTTCTATCGGTGAGATCATGGAAAATGCGGTGGTTGTCCATTTTTCTTCCCGGGATAAGCCCTGGAAAAAGATGGACAATTTGTGGCATGATGAATGGTTTGCTATTTATCAGTCACTGATCGATCGGGGCTTTTTCCCGGAACCGTTCAGGTCGGGAACTACTGATACGGAAAAACGTATCTCATTTGTTCTTACTGTGTTTGGTGAGGGCTTGTCCGTAGTAGAATGGCTGAGAAATTCCGCGAATTTCCTTCCTGCTGACAGCGAAGTGATCGTTGTAGTTGATGGCGCAGTGGACTGCAGTGTCCATCTTCTGCAGGATGCCTGCGAGGGAATTCCCAATGTTCAGATCATTTATCAAAGCCATCATGGAAAGCTTGCTGCTCAGAAATTCGGTGTCGAATGTGCTGCCGGAAAATATGTATGTTTTCCTGATCCGGGTAAATCGTTTACCGGACTTTTCTCCGTTCCGGATTTTGACAGCAGTGCGGATGTGATTCTCCTTCTGCCGGAAAAGGTCTCTGATGTAGAAGAAGGAGAATCAATGGTTGAATTTAAAAACCAGAATGAATTTATCCGCTTCATGAAAAAGGAACATCCTCTTCTGTTGGACCCTTCTTCCTGTCTGTTCCCGCGTGATTTTTTGTCAGAAAGACCATTTCTCTTTGTTGACAGAAAGCATCCGGAGGATCTGCTGATCCATGTGAAGACCTTCCTTTCAGCCCGGACGATGGCTGTTGTTTACTGTGATAAATCCCAAAACGATGAGATAGAAACTCCGGAAATTGGAGTGGAACAGCAAAGCCGGAAATTTGATGTTTTGTTCAGGACGATGATCTGTTTCTCAAGAGAAGCACTCCTGGGTGCTTACATTGAGGACAAACTGCGTCTGATCCGGGAAATCGTGAATCATGTACACAAATCAGCTTCGGATATCTGGAACATCATGAATACGGCTGAGTCTCAGATCCCTGTTTTCCGGGATACGGAAAATTCTGTCTTGAGCCGAAGTCTCTTCCCGCTGCTAGAATCCCGCAAGGCTTCGCCGGAATTGATCATGAAAACTGAATCGGTCGATATTGACAAAAGACTTGAAATGGTCTATCAATCCACCTCCTACCGCGTCGGAAATGCTATTGTAACCCCGGTCAAAAAGATTGTGGACTTCGTAAAAGGTATTCTGAAAAAATCCTGATTTTCAAGAATTGTCGAAAAAGTATTTTCCCGTTTGTCAAGAGGTTGCCCGGATCAAAATGATCTGGGCTTTCTTTTTTTTTAAAGATTTTTTCGGGTTTTTCTGCATTCTGGAATGACATTTGAGAGTAGATATAGAATACGGATATTTTCAGACATTATTTTTTTCTGGTGTGATAATTGCACTTTTTTATAGAAGGAAGTGATTTTAAAGAGAGGTTTATCATGAAAAACACATCTTTCAAAACTGTCTTTTTCTTTATTATCCTTTTGAGCTTGATGTCACTCTGTCTGCCTGCAGGCGCACAGAGTGAAAAGCCTAAAGGAGAATCATATTCTTATGTCACCGGTTCGGTGCGGACAACTTACCGTCCGATAACGAAAGTGGACCTTGGCGTAAGCCTATTAAACCTGAACGTGGGTGAAAGTTATACCTTCAAAGTCTCCTATGAACCTGCGGAACCGGCTTATACCCACCTGTACTGGACGGTTTCGGACGAAACAGTGATTTCGGTGGATCCGGTCACCTTTACCGTGAAAGCACTCAAGCCGGGTACGGCTCGTATCCTTGCGGAGAGCTTTGACCGGATTTCCTACACCTGGTGTGATGTAATAGTGCAGGGCAGAGCTGATGAATCGCAGCAGAAAGCCGGAAGTGCAATGCTGAACCTGTCGGATGCTGTCCGTTCGAAAATTACCGCAAAAAGTGTCCTTCGTCATATTGAAATGATGGAAAACGCAAGCTTCAGCGCTCAGGCTTATGATTCCTCCATGAATCGGAGTTTTTTTGTCGCTGCAGATGTCAAACCGGGAACTGAAATTGCTGAAAGTCAGCGGGCTTTGAAACTTGGTATGTCCAAAGCCGAACCGCTGACTGCGCTCAATGCGGTAAACCTTGAAGGTACATTGGAGCAGATTCTTGCCTTTGTGGACAACAATCCTGATTTGAAGGTGCTGTTTGAATTAAATGACAAATTCATCAGTGATCCGTACGAAGATAGTACCGGACTGGAAGGAAAAGCGACCAATCTGGGTAATTATGTGGAAGCACTCAGCTCTTTCAGTACAGCACACAACGCGGGGCTGAAAGGGGCAAATACCACGGTTGCTATTCTTGATACCGGCTTGAATACGACTCATGAGCAGTTCGCGGGAAGAATCATTGCCCAGCATTGTTTCAGTACTAATGGCAGATATAAAGAAGACCGTTATGTCTCGGTTTGCAGCGGGGCTGCTGATGAAAGCAGTGATGCGAGACCGGATGCTTACATTCCGGCTGAATTTAATCACGGTACGCATGTTGCAGGTATCGCTGTGGGAAAAGATGGCGTTGCACCGCAGGCATCGATTGTGGCTGTTCAGATCTTTTCCGAGAAAATGTGGGCTTGTCGGAGCAGCGATCCTTATTATGTTCCCAATCTCGGGGAATGTTATACCAATACGATTGTCTGGCATGATGAGATGAGCGCCTACAACTGGGTCATCAATCTTCAGAGCTCACTGCCCGCCAATCAGAAAATTTCAGTTGTTAATATGAGTTATGGCGGGAGTCAGGCTGTTTCCGATTTTTGCAATACAACTTCCGAATACTCTTATTATGCGAGAATGAACAATGCCGGAATGATCCCGGTTATTGCAGCCGGAAATGAAGGCTTCGATGGTGCAGTTAGTTCCCCTGCCTGTGTTACCAATGCACTGATTGTCGGTGCACTGTATGACAGATCGACACCGACTATCGCGCCTTTTTCTAATCACAGCCAGAGACATATTGATATTTTAGCGCCGGGAACCCATATTCGCTCAGCCTTTTGGGCGTATGAACAGGGTAACTCCATCAACAACTGTAACACCGGCGGAAACTGTTATGGGATATACAGCGGGACTTCCATGGCAGCTCCTATGGTTTCCGGTGCGGTTGCTTTGCTTCATGAGCTTTATCCCAACTATACACTCAACGAGATGAAAACTCAGCTGCAAGGCATGTCAGGAAAATCTGCCAATTACCGCCCCGCTGGTCGGGAGTGGAATTCGAGCCTGACCAATCCGGCGAAAACCTTTAGTTTTTCGAAAAAGGTTTTGGATCTTTCCCGTGTCAGACCTGCACTTACCCTGACAATTACCGATACGAATGTACGTGGAAAAAATCGTGAGATTCAAATCACGATCCCAAGAGATTTATCTGCTCATTACACAAAAGAAACGTATTTTATTGCTGTATATAACGATTCCACAAACACTCTGATTTCGAAATCAGAATACGAATTCAAAATCAGACCTGATTCAACAGGCCGAAATTGGGTGGCAAGTGTGATCGGAAATGGAATCGTGAACGGAACGGTTTACAGATTCTCTATTTATAAAGAAGTCGTTGAAAATGGCGTTACACTGCGCAGTAATACCGTTACGAAATACGGAATGCCGATTGCGAATGTATATGGCGCGACGGTTGTCGCCGGAAATAATACGATGGTTATCAATACTCAGCACAGGGAACCGGCTTCCGGCACACGTTATATGATTTTTGACGGGACAACAAATACGGAACTGGCGCACAAGTACGGAACAAAAAATAATACTGTCTGGACTTACAATCAGCTCACAAACGGGAAACTTTATTACGCGGTTGCTGTTCCTTATCGTGTTTATAAAAATGTATACCTGTGGGGACCGAATCAAAACCGGATCTACTTCATCCCGATGAGTCCGGCGTCAAACGGGCGGGTAAGTTTTCCGAACAGTTCCAGTGCCTCGGTTTCTATCGCACAGGATACGAACGCAAACGGTATCCGTGTCCTTTACAGGCTTACAGGCGGGTCTTTGCAAAATGGTTGTGAAAGCACAGGAACAAGCTGCACTATCCGCGGATTAAACTGGAATAATTCCTATGAATTCTATGCTATGAAATATAAGCAGGCAAGCGGAAAGAAATATTACAGCATGGGGAATGTGATCCCCTACAATTCCTCTGTTTCCGGATTGACAGCTCCGCAGAATACACCTGTGGTTGCCATGAACAATTCCGGATATACCACCTTTACCATCAAGAGATCCTCAAATGCGGCGGGTATCAGCGTGCTGTACAGAGAGGGCGAGGGCAATTTTGCCCAGGCATGCGAAAGCAGCGGAAATTCTTGCTCCACTTTCCTGAATACAAAGAAAAACTATACCTTCTATATTATGCAATATCGTTTTGTCAACGGCAGAAGGGTTTATTCACCTGGTATCGTGGCTCGTGATTTTTCAAGCGGCAAGGGTCCGGATGAAGCGAGACTCTATACCAATTTTACGGAAGCTGACGAAAGCTTATATCTTGCCGAACTTTACAACGCATTGGAAGATTACTATTCTGAAAATGACCTGCTGATGGAAGAAGCTATGGAGGTGATGGGTGTCGGCAGTTTCGTTGAGACCATCGGAAAGGATGCAGATCTATTCCAGAATGAAGGAATTTCTGAGGAAGAGATTGATCTTATTCCTCTCTCCTGGGATGAAGTAATGGAGGCCTCTGCTAAAGAAGCATCTGCAGAGGAAACTGATGTTGATGAATATACGGATGAGTCTTATTCTTCTGTGGATGTTCTGAATGAAGCGTATACTCCGGAGCCGGAAAATGCTGTGGAACCGGTTGGCGCGGAACATGGATACAATGAGAATGATTCACTCTATATCTACCATATCGGTGGGGATGATGATTTTTACAACGGTCATGTTCCATCTTTTGGCAACTAACAGCCGGGAAAGAATAAACTGATAATCATTCGGGCTGTACGGTTTCAAATACCGTACAGCCCGAATATTTTCATTGATAAACTGATTTGATTACTTCAGTAATTACTTCTGCTTGAGTCAAATTGGACCTGTTTTCGTTGACTCATAATTCATCAGTGTTTTCATAATAAAATAGCAAGGAACGTGATGTGTCTCCTGTTTGTTGAAATCCTGAAAAGTTTCGGAACACCGGAATACTCTATCCTGTTAGTATTATGAAACATTGAACTATACGTTTGATTGGCATAGTTGTTGCAATTCTATACTTATAGATATTTGTATATGTCAGAGAGGGTAATATGAAAAAAACATCTTTTACAAATGTTGTTCTTCTCATTTTCCTGATCAGCACACTGCTGGCTTGTCTGCCTGCAGGTGCACAGGATAATGGAAGTAATCCTTACAGTCCCATTACGAAAGTGGACCTGGGCATTGCAGCCCTGTCGCTGGAACCCGGGGAAAATTACACATTCCAGGTTTCCTATGAACCGGAAGTCCCTGCTTTTACGACACTGCTCTGGACTGTTTCCGATGAGTCTGTTGTCACAGTCGATCCGGTTAATTTCACGGTTACTGCTTTGAATCCCGGTACGGCACGTATCCTGGCTGAAAGTTTTGACCGAATGTCCTACACCTGGTGTGATGTGACGGTAGGCGGCAGTGAAGCTAAGGCGCAGAACACCTTGAGCATCTCGAATGATGTACGGAGCAAGATCACTGCAAAAAGTGTTCTCCGCCACCTGGAAATGCTTGAAAACGCCAGCTACAGCGCAAAAGCGATGGAACGCCGGCTTTTGGTTTCCGCGGATGTGACTCCCGGTTCTGAAGAAGCGGAAAGCCGCCGTGCACTGGACCTTGGCATGACTCGTGCTGAACCGCTCTCCGAACTGAACATTGTCAACCTTGAAGGAACATTTGAACAGATTCTCGCTTTTGCTGAAAATAACCCTGATCTGCTGAAATTGTTCGAATTGAATGATTCCTTTTTGTCTGATGAGAAGGAAGATGGCCTGGAAGAAAAAGCTATCTTTGGCGATGCCAGCAATGTAGAGGATATCATTTCCGTAAGTATTGCTCATGACCTTGGATATAAAGGGAAAAACACATCTATCGCTATTCTTGATACCGGCATCAATATCTATCATTCACAGTTTAAGGACAGGATCATCAAACAGCGTTGTTTCAGCACCAATACCACGACGGACGATAACGGACGCTTCCAGTCAGTCTGCCGCAACGGTGCTTCTGAAAGCGACAGCGCCTATCCGAGAGCATTTTTCCCGAATGAATTCAACCATGGTACTCACGTAGCCGGTATTGCCGCAGGCAAGGATGGCATTGCCCCTGCCGCGACGATCGTTGCCGTTCAGATCTTCTCCGAAAGAATCTGGCAATGTAATAAAGATGACAAAAATTATAAGATCGATCTTGATCAGTGCTATGTGAAGACTGTCCAATGGCAGGATGAGTTGAAGGCATACAACTGGATCATCAACCTGCAAAGTTCTCTGTCTTCCTCACAGAAGATTTCCGCAGTCAACATGAGCTATGGCGGAGATCAGTCCTATGCGGATTTCTGCAGCTTTGATGAACGTTATTCTTCTTACCAGAAAATGGTAAAGGCCGGTATGATCCCGGTGATTGCCTCCGGTGATAACGGCTGGAATGATGGTGTCAATATTCCTGCCTGTATGCCCAGCGATGTAGCGATCACTGTCGGTGCGGTTGACGGCACTTACGATGATACGGTTACGGAAAAGAATAAAGTCTATGTAAATATTGCTGATTATTCAAATCACAGCCGCCCTCATATTGACATTCTGGCACCGGGAAACAGCATTTCTCAGGCACTGCTCCTGAAGGAATCTGAAAACTGCCCGATCGGCGGTGACTGCATGGGTACGATGGAAAACAGTACCTCCTTTGCGGCACCGATGGTGAGCGGTGCAGTCGCCCTGCTCCGTTCTTCTTATCCGAAATATAATCCGAAACAGATGACAGCTCTCCTTGAGAAGCTCTCCTATACAAGTGCCAGGAACAAGACCGGTTCCGGTGTGAAATTCAATTATGAAAAACCGGTTCTGGATTTTGCCGGACTTTTGGGTGTGATGAAAATCACTGATACCAATGTCCGCGGGAAAAACAAGGAAATCCAGATAACAATCCCGATCACAAAATGGTCATATGAAAAGGATAAGAAAGTATCATTTTCGGTTAACGTTTACGAAGATGCAACCGGAAAACTGATCCCTGCTGCCAATTACGAGATCAAAACCAGGCCGGACTCCAATAACCAAAACTGGGTCATCAATATGTTGGCAATAGATGGGAAAAATCCGACACTGGTGAACGGAACTGTGTACAGGATCGAAATCGTCAAATCTGTCACGTTCAATAACAAGAAGACGGTTTCAAGTGACAAGGTTTCAAAATACGGAATGCCGATTGCCAATGTTTACGGGGCTACTGTTGTGGCTGGCAACCATACCATGACGATAAACAATCAGTACCGTGAATTCACTTCAGGTGTCCGCTACATGCTCTATGATGCCGAAACCGAAAAAGAATTTGCGCATAAGCTTGGCACCCGGAATAATACAGTCTGGACATACAGTTCTCTGGAAAACGGCAAGCTTTACTATGTTGTCGCAGTTCCTTACCGTGTTTACAAGAATGTATATTTGTGGGGACCGAACCAGAACCGTATTTATTTCATCCCGTTGTCTGCACCTTCCTCCGTCAGAGTTAATTTTATAAACTCAAAAGAAGCTGTTATTTCTATCGCGGAAGATACCAATGCAGATGGCATTCGAGTGCTGTATCGTGTCGGATCCGGTTCTATTCAGAACGGTTGTGAAGCTGAAAGTACTAAATGTACGATCAGCAGCCTGAAGAGCAGTGAGAGCTATGACTTCTATGTGATGAAATACAAAAAAGCCAGCTATTCTACAAGATACAATCAATATGCTGACATGAAGTTCTACAGCGCAAGCGCTATGGCTTCCAACCGTCCGGATAATTTCTCCGGTTTGACTGCGCCTCAGAATACGCCGATCGTAGCCATGCGCAACAGCGGTTACACGAGCTTTACAATCAAAAAATCCGCAAATGCGGAGGGTATCAGTGTACTGTATCGTGAAGGAACGGAAACCGCTTTCAAGAAGGCATGCGAAAGAGCCGATAATACCTGCGGCCTTCAGCTGGATGTGACAAAGAACTACATCTTCTACATCATGCAGTATCGCACCAGCAATGGCAGAAAGGTCTATTCCCCCGGCATCATCGCCCGTGATTTCTCCAGTGGTAAAGGACCGGATGAAGCAAGAGTTTATTACAACTTCGAAGCAGCCGATGAAAGTTTGTATCTGGAAGATATTTATGCATCCATCGATGACTTCTATACCGAAAACGATCTGGCGATGGATGAAATTAATGAATTCCTCTCAAATGAAGCTGTTATCGGTAAGAATGATACCTTCGAAGAAGATGAGCTCATTGATATCGTACTCGATGATGAAGAACTGATGAATGCGGATCTTGATGAATCTGATGAGATCGTTGACGGAGAATATTTGGAAGATGACTTTGTTGACGGTGGGTCTGATGAAGGATCCGATAGTGAATTACCGGAAGAAACTCCACAGTATTCATATACTGAAGACTACGGAATAACCATGTATGGAGTAGAAAATAACTACAATAATGGGTATGTTCCGTCATTCGGTAACTGATGAACTGATGATCCATTGACCGCCATACGCGGTACGCAAAAGAGTCTCCTGTAAGCCGGGAGGCTCTTTTCGTATTGGCATTGATGTTGCATTAACATAATATGTATTCATATGATAGTCTGACAGAGATGATTTGGGCTGAATTATGCGATATAAACCTGATGTTCAGAAAGAAATGAAAAAGAAGATTTTGTTAACTGATTAAATTTGATGAATGAAATCTTCAAAGGTATATCCTCGGACGATGATGTTTCATAATAGGGGGGGAAACGGTTTTCTCCGTTTTACAGAAAGGAAAACTATGAAAAACTATTCGTATAAAACTGTTATCGTGTTTTTTTGTCTGATTATTAATTTCGTATTGATTTCAGGCGCGTTTGCGGAAGAAACAAATGTTCAGGCCTTCGACACAAGTGTTATAACCGGTTTCGAATCCGGGGCATATGATTATGTGGTGAACACGGAGTATAAATATGCGCTGATTGAACTGGAAAAGGAGTTTCCTACCCAGCTCCCTGTCCGTTTGGGCGGTAAAGCTTTTTACCAGAAAGGTCAGGATGGGACCAGTATACTTGCAAATGTGGAGAATTATCAAACAAAGAGTATAAATGTTACCTGGGTATGTCAGGAAAATTATGACGAGGATCTGAAAACCTTCCATTTTGTACCTGAGTTTAAAAATTATAAACTTGCGGCGGGACTTGAGATGCCTGTACTCACCGTCAATGTTATGGGAGATATAATAATTCCTCCGCTGCATCCCATTCCCGAAGAAGAGCATCGTCCGTTTACGATCAGGGAAGACAGCTCAGGAATGGGGGTTGCCCCATCTTATTATAATAATTACAAATCAGGAAAATTGCCTCCGATACGAAATCAGAATCCTTATGGCAGCTGCTGGGCTTTTTCCAATATTGCTGCTGTTGAGGCGGATTTGATCCATGATGGTAAAGCTAATACAAATATTGATCTTTCCGAACTTCATTTGGCATATTTTTCATATCACAAGTTTACTGATGAAAAAGGATTGAACACCCATGATACTATTTCGGGCGTACCATCCGGAGACAGATATCTTAATTCGGGTGGAAATTCTAAAATTGCTGCCAATACGTTGTCAAACATGTTAGGTCCGGTAAAGGAGTCAGCAGCTCCTTATCCTTCAGCTCCCACGTATTCACCGGGCTCATCTAAGGGACGGTCCGGTGATTATCATATTTCAGGCGCTTATTATTACGATATCAAAAACGATCGAAATTCGGTAAAAAACGCCATTATTAATCATGGTGCCGTTTCTATCGCTTTTTATGTTGACGAGAGCAAATGGAGCTCAACTCACAATTCTTATTATTACCCGCAATCAGTCGGTACAAATCATTTAGTTTCAGTTGTTGGCTGGGATGATAATTTTTCACGCAATAAATTCAGATCTGGTACACCGGATGGTAATGGTGCCTGGCTGATTAGAAATAGCTGGGGGGTGAATGGTTATCATCTCTCCGGTTACTTTTGGATGTCATATTATGATAAAAGTCTTTACCCGTATGCATATGCATATGATGCATTGCCTGGGCGATACGATCATGTTTATGCATATGATAACACACCGGCCGTTGGATGGGTAGAGGCTTATAACGGAAGTAATGCATCGCAGTCATTTTATGTGGATGGTGGTGAAGAGATTAAGGCTATCGGTTTTTATACAGAAGATACGAATTTAGGTGTCAAGTTTACGGTTTCATCGGGAAATAAATCGGTAACGAAAAGCATAACCACAACGGCGCCTGGATACTATCTGGTTTATTTGCCCAATACGCTGAAGATTCAAAATCGATCAAAAGTGACGGTGTCGTATAGCTTTAGCAGTGGTTATAATCGGAATGTCTATTTGGAATATGGACAATACGACGTGGGAAATGGTATTAGGTTTACCTCCGGAGATGATAGTGATGGTATGCTTGTGAATGGAACCAGATATAATTATGATGGAAGAATCAAGCTTTTTACTAAAAACATAACCAGCCCGGGACCTTCATTCAGCTTGAAAGACTCGAATATCCGTGGAAAGAATAAGGAGATTCAGATCACCATTCCATGGAGCGATACAAAATGGTCGAGTGTAGGATATGGTATTTATGATGATTCTACCGGCCAAGAGGTCAGCCCTACAGTAAAAATACGTGCTGATTCGACCGGTAAGAACCAGATTCTGACCTTCACTGGTTCCCCAATGGTTAATGGTAAGGTTTACCGTATTTCATTGTCGATTTGTGTTGACGGAAAATGGAGTAATTCAATCACAAAATATGGAATGCCGATCGCGAATGTTTATGGCGCAACGGTAGTCGCGGGAAACAAAAC
>Ga0310695_10012896_pt1 | contig 11598 bp, 9 predicted proteins | sample RumenRJG_04DNA_FD_203882 | JGI IMG/M metagenome (GOLD analysis project Ga0310695, IMG submission 203882) | Bovine rumen microbial communities from Lethbridge, Alberta, Canada - RJG_04 (v2) (version 2) | ecosystem: Host-associated > Mammals > Digestive system > Stomach > Rumen | place: Canada... | reverse complement strand
TTGTGGCAGGAGCCGACATACAGTCGCGCTTCATCATCTCCGGTTTCCAGTCCTTTAAGGCCTTATCACCAAAAGTTTGTCGACCGTTCGATATCGATCGTTGTGGACTGAATCTCGGTGAGGCTGCTGCCTGTATGATCTTCGGTAGAATGACTGCGCAAGATACGGACGGATGGGTCGCTGTGAGAGGTGCCGTACGTAATGATGCCCATCATATATCCAGTCCTTCGCGTACTGCCGAGGGTGCTTATCGCGCCATCGCATATACTATGGCGGATGCTGATGCCGATCAACTGGCTGTGGTGAATGCCCATGGAACATCGACACTCTATAATGACGAGATGGAATCTGTTGCCATAGCCCGAAGTGGATTGGAAGAGATACCCGTGAACTCCCTGAAAGGATATTATGGTCATACGATGGGAGCAGCGGGACTGTTGGAAACCATATTGACGATGAAGGCGACAGATGACCATATCATCCTTGGTACACGTGGCTTCCAGGAATTGGGCGTGTCGCGACATATCCGCGTCATCGGTGAACATATCCATACCGATAAACGAAGCTTCCTGAAGTTGCTGTCGGGATTCGGTGGGTCGAATGCTGCCATGCTTTATCAGAAAGGAGGTAGACGATGAAGACTTTGCATCATGTTGTCATCACTCCGGATCGAGTAGTGGTGGATGAAGAACAGATGATGGTGGCATCTTCGGGTAAGATGATGCTCAAGGAAATCTATCAGAGTAAGATAGGAAACTATCCTAAGTTCTATAAGATGGATATGCTCTGCAAATTGGGTTTCGTGGCATCGGAACTACTTCTACAGAAGGAAGGCGACAAGAACATCGGAGTGAAAGGTGTCGTAGAGGAAGAAAATCAGCGTGATGACCGTGCTGTCATTCTCCTGAATTCGAGCAGTAGCATCTGTGACGACAGCGCATACCAAAAGACGATAGAACATGTGGACGACTATTTCCCGAGCCCGATGGTCTTCGTATATACTTTGGCCAATATCGTGACGGGCGAGATAGCCCTCCGCAACAGGTATTATGGTGAAACCAACTTCTATGTGATTCCACAGAAAGATGAGAAGATGATGATGCAGATCGTGGAAGATTCTTTCATGGATGAACATACTACGAGTGCGATATGTGGTTGGTTGAACTGTGATGATGAAGAGCATTTCGAAGCCGATCTGTATCTGGTGGAGAAATGATGAGTGATAATAGAATAAGACAATTTTTTTTGAAATATTTAAAATATGGAATTACAGGAAGAATTAAAATCAAAGATCATCGAGGCATTAAATCTGGAAGATATCCAACCGGAGGATATTGATGATGATGCACCTCTTTTCGGTGATGATGGCTTCGGTCTCGACTCTATTGATGCTCTGGAACTGATCGTTCTCTTGGAGAAAAACTATGGTATCAAGATCAGTGACCCGAAGGCTGGAAAGGAAATCTTCAAGAGTATCAATGTGATGGCTGACTATGTAGCCGCAAATCGTAAAAAATAAGAATAGACTTTGAAGAAGATTTTCATAACAGGTGCTGGTGTAGTCTCGGCTATTGGTGTGGGAAAAGAAGCCAACTGGTGTTCCTTGTCGACCAATCGGTCGGGAATCGAAGAGGTGCGCTATCTGAATACCGTGCATCATGAGTTTCCTGTGGGTGAGGTGAAGATGAGCAATGAGGAGATGAAGCACCTACTTGGTATCCCTGTCGATACCATCATCTCGCGTGCTGCTCTCCTTGGAATCCTTGCCGTGAAGGAGGCCGTGGAAGAGGCACGGGTAGAGGAACAGCAGTTGGCTCTGATATCCGGAACAACAGTGGGAGGTATGGATTTGACCGAAGAGGTGTACCCAGATTCGCTTACTGCAGATATCATCGACCAGCATGATTGTGGAGGAACCACCAATGCCATTGCCGACTATTTTGGATGTTTTGATTTCACGTCGACGTCATCAACAGCCTGTAGTTCCGCTCTTAACGCTATTATCTTTGGTGCAAGGATGATTCAGAGTGGAATGCGCGACATCGTTGTCGTTGGTGGAACGGAAAGTCTTACTCGTTTCCATCTGAATGGTTTCAAGTCGCTAATGATTCTCGATGAAGAAAATTGTCGACCTTTCGATGCCGGTCGACGCGGGTTGAACCTAGGAGAAGGTGCCGGATATCTGGTGCTGGAATCTGAGGAATCCTTACTGCGCCGCGGTGTGAAGGCCATGGCCCGATTGGAGGGAATGGGCAATGCCTGTGACGCCTTCCATCAGACAGCCTCCTCAGCGGATGGCGAGGGAGCTTATCGGGCCATGTGTCAGGCTTTGAAGGAAGCGGAACTTGGTGCAGAGAATATACAATATGTCAATGCCCATGGCACGGGAACACCCAACAATGATGCCAGTGAGAGTGCAGCCCTTCGTCGCGTCTTTGGCAACGATATGCCTTTGGTATCTTCGACGAAAGGACTGACAGGACACACGACGAGTGCCTCCGGAAGTATCGAAACCGTATTTTCTGTGATGGCCTTGCAACATCAGATGGTACCGGCCAATTATGGATGGCATCAATGTGACGAGAACTGTATATCTCCACTTTCGGTTCCTTCTCGTGCAGAATTACACCATGTAGTGTGCAATAGTTTTGGATTTGGAGGTAATGACTCCTCTATAATAATAGGTGTAGATGGAAAATAAGGTTTATGTCATAGCTATGGCCCACGATATTCCCGAGGAGGAGTATCGCAACTATGTGAGTCCGATGAAGACCCGTCGGTATGGTAAACTGTTGAAGCGTGCTCTGGTGACGGCATTGAAATGCATGAAGGATAGTGGGATAGAACATCCTGATGCCGTCATCAATGGTACCGCCTTAGGAAGTATCGAGGAGTCGGAGAAGATATTGAACGGTCTTGTTGCCGAGGGTGAAGACGTGAGCATGCCGACGCAGTTTATGCTTTGTACCCATAATGCGGTGGCATCGCTTATTGGCATCTTCACACATAGTCATGGATACAACAACACCTATAGTCAAGGAGGAGTGTCATTGGAGTGCGCTCTATTGGATGCGTGGATGCAACTCAAGACCGGTATGATCAGAAATGCACTGGTCTGTCGCAATGACCTTCTCACCCCAGAGCTGAAGGCAAAGATGGAAAAGGTCGGGATGGATCCCTCTCAGGTAAAGGATGGTTCACTGGCTCTGATGCTATCCACAGAACATGGAGAACGACCATTGTATGAAATCAAAAATATCGATATCAGGCATCGCAAAGGGTGTAAGGATGTCGCAACAATAGATTATGTGAACTTATGCGACTAATCATACTGGCAATCCTACAGAGTCTACTGCTATGTAGTGGACAAGTGTTTCTGAAGATGGCCCTCCAGAAGATGGGAAGTTTTGTGTGGTCATCTCATTTCTTCTTCTCCCAACTCACCAATTGGTGGTGGCTGGGATGCGGACTGTGTTATGGATCTGCCTCGGTGTTGTGGATGTATATCGTGAAGAACTTTCCCTTCTCCATGGCCTATCCAATGATCAGTATAAGTTATGTATTAGGTATGTTTGCTGCCATATTCATCTTCCATGAAGATGTACCTCTGGTACGGTGGATAGGAACTTTTCTCATTATGGCAGGATGCGTACTCGTGGCAAAATAATAAATAAATGAAAAAAATCAATTTATTTCTGGCATTCATCCTGATGACCGTCTGTGTACAGATGCAGGCGATGAAGAAGGTAAGTCCCCGTCAGCAGAAACAGATGATAGTCCAGATCAGTAGAATCGCATCAAAGGTGAAGACGATGCGCTGTAACTTTACGCAGGTAAGCGACTATTCCTTTATGGATGAGAAGACCACCTCGGTGGGATGTATGAGTTACAACGCATCCGGTGGATTGCTTTGGCAGTATACCTCACCATTCAAATATACCGTGACGGTAAATAATGGGAAGATCATCACCCGTTCAGGAAATCATGTCAATACCATGGACATGAAGTCGAACAAGATGTATCAGAATATTTCTAGGATGATGATGAACTGTGTGTCGGGGAAGAATCTGAATGCAAACCGCGATTTTACGGTGTCACTCTTTGCCGAAGGGAAGGAATGGATCGCTTATCTTTATCCTAAGAAACCAGCTCTGAAGAATATGTTCCGATATATTCGTCTACACTTCAATAATGCCAAGAAGATGGTGGAGGGGGTTGATATGGTACATGCCAATGGAGATAATATCCAGATCAGATTGTCGAATATTCAAGTTACTTATCGCTAATGAAATTACTCGATTCTATGTTCCAGGTTCTCTCGCATGAAGAGAACCGTTATCATATCCGTTTCTGTGCCGACCATGTTATCTATCAGGCACATTTCCCGGGAAAACCGATTACCCCCGGTGTATGTATCGTGAAGATCTTGGGTGAACTGTTGGAACTTCAACTGCAAAATGATCTCACATTGAAGATGATCAAAAACTTGAAGTTCGTGAAACCCATCTCTCCGATAGATGACGAAGAGGTAGAAGTGGTATTCCAGAAGGTGGAATATATGGATGATGAAATACGGGTGAAGGGCATCATCCAGCGCGACCTAGATGTATACACGAAGTTCTCACTAAGATTTGATAAGGCGTGATGAATCAGAAAATCAGTCAATATATGGCAGAAGAGCGGATATGTGTCATTGTACCCACCTATAATAATGCCGGTACATTGATGGATATCATCAGTCGTATTCGTGAGTTCACCCATCAGATCATCATTGTCAATGATGGTTCTACGGATGATACACGACAGATTCTTGCTGCAACAGAGAATCTCGTGGTGGTAGACTATACTCCTAACCGTGGAAAAGGATATGCTTTGCAGAAAGGATTCTTACGGGCTGTTCAGGAAAACTATCGATATGCTATCACGATAGACTCCGACGGACAGCATTTTCCTGAAGATATTCCACTCTTCATAGAAGCTCATCGCAGAAACCAACAGACATTGATTGTAGGAGCACGCGAACTGAATCCGGACAGAATGAGGAGAGGAAGCAACTTTGCCAACAAGTTTTCCAATTTCTGGTTTAATTTCCAGACAGGATTACATCTCAATGATACCCAGAGCGGATATCGTCTGTATCCTATTACCCGTATGAACCTGCATTGGCCTATCACCGCACGCTATGAGAGTGAACTGGAGTTTCTGGTCTATTCGGCTTGGAAAGGTATCGATGTCATCAGCATCCCGGTACGCGTATATTATCCTCCGAAGGAAGAACGGGTAAGTAGTTTCCGTCCGGTATACGATTTCACACGAATATCGATATTGAACACCATATTGACCATGGGAGCTATCGTGTATTATTTCCCCCAAAAACTATTGAGAAGGTTGCATCTATGAGCGAATATCTGATCAGATTATATGAAAAATTAAAGCACCACCAGCGACTGACCTTGTTGGGTATGTTTGCGGTGACGATATTGTTTGTGGTCCTAGCATCAACAATTCATTATGAAGAAGACATCGCGAAGTTTCTCCCAAGGAATGCACAAAACGAGAAATTCCAGAAGATTTACGATCAGGTATCTTCGCAGAACAAGATTGCTATAATCTTTTCCTCGAGAGATACATTGAATAGAACTTCCGATGATTCTTTGGAGATGGCCATGGAGGATCTAGGCCAACGGTTGAGAGATGCCCATATTGGTAAGAACCTGCAGGTCACCATTGATGAGAAGAATATCCAAGAGATGATGGATTTTGTTTATCGGAATGTACCTTATTTCCTTAAGGCCGAAGATTATCATCGTATGGATTCCTTGTTGTCTTCACCGGGATATGTGAAGCAACAGATAACGGAAAATCGTAAGATGCTGATGATGCCAATGGCGGGGATGATGATACAGTCGCTGAAATACGACCCTCTTCATCTCTACACCCCGGTATTAAAGCGACTCCAGCATTTCAATGTTAGTGATAATTATCAGATGGCTGATGGTTATCTCTTTACCAAGGACGGCAAACATTCTTTGATATCCTTTGAGTCACCTTATGGTTCGAGTGAAACTTATAAGAATTCGACTCTTGCGTCACAGTTGGATACCTTGATCGCTCATACCGAAAAGGAATATCCTACGGTGAAGGTGTCCGCTGTCGGTGCCCCACTGATCGCTGTGACCAATGCTAACCAGATCAAGAAAGACTCTCTGTTGTCGGTGGCTTTAGCTGTTGTCGTCATACTCTTCCTGTTGATCTGGCATTATAGAAGGATTTCTGATATCCTATGGATAGGAGTGTCACTGACCTTTGGATTTCTTTTTGCGCTTGCCGGAATGGCTGTATTCAAGGATTCCGTCTCGATCATTGTCTTAGGTATCGGGTCGGTGATCATCGGTATAGCCGTAAACTATCCTTTGCATTTCCTTGATCATATCCGTGAGGTGACCAATCGCAAAGAGGCATTGAGGGAAATAGCTCCTCCTTTGCTGATCGGAAACATTACCACCGTTGCCGCCTTTTTCTGTCTTGTATGGCTTGACGCACAGGCCATGCGCGACTTAGGACTATTCGGTTCTTTGATGCTTATCGGTACGATTCTCTTTGTACTGGTATTTTTACCCGTATATGCGAAGTCGGCAAAGACGGAGACTCGTCCGATCATTCCTCCGCAGATTAGAATTCCTCGCATCCCATATCTACTTCCGGCTGTCCTTGTCATCACCCTCATATTGGGATATTTCTCTTTACAGACATCTTTTGATTCTAATCTGTCGAATATCAACTATATGACGGTTGACCAGAAGGAGAATATGCAGATGATGACTTCTTCGATGAAGAAGAATCCTCTGTATGTGATAGCAGATGGAAAGACGATGGACGATGCTGTTGATAAGAACGAGAAACTTTATCAGCAGTTGATGGCATCGGGAAAGGTGGAGAGCGTGAATGGCGTGAGTGATTTCCTGGTTTCCAAGGAAGAACAGAAACATCGTATCGCTTTATGGAACAGGTTTGTCGGAAAGTATCATGCGTTGTTGTATGATGATCTGTCGGTACAATCTCGTCTGTCAGGATTCTCCTCTTCTGCCTTTGCTCCATATATAGAGATTTTGCAGAAGGACTATCAGCCACAGCCATTGAACCACTTCGATATGCTGACCGGTAAACTGGGAGGTAGTTTCATCCTTCGGGATTCTTCGGCGGTACATATCATCAACTATGTTTATGCCAAGGATGAGGCTCTGGTGCGTAAAATAGTTCCTCAAGCCTTTAACGGTAAAGATATCGGAAACCAACTGGTAGAAGTGCTGAACAATTCTTTCAATTATATCGGTTATGTGTGTGGTTTTGTCGTGTTCTTCTTCCTCTGGTTCTCCTTTGGCAGTATCGAACTCGCTTCCATGTCGTTCCTTCCTTTGGCCGTAAGTTGGATATGGATATTGGGCATCATGCACCTGCTGGGTATACAGTTTAATATTGTCAATATCATCTTGGCGACATTCATCTTCGGTCAGGGTGACGACTACACCATATTTATCACCGAAGGACTCATGTATGAGTATTCCACAGGAAAGAAGCGACTGGCATCCTATAAGAATTCAGTGATGTTCTCCGCCATCTTGATGTTTATCGGCATCGGTTGTTTGGTCTTTGCCAAGCATCCTGCTCTTCGTTCCTTGGGAGCAGTCACTGTGATTGGTATGATCACCGTTGTGCTGATGGCATATTATCTGCCTCCATTGGTATTCCACTGGTTGACGATGAGTCATGGCATACGTCGTGAAGTTCCTATCACAGCAAGTCGACTTGTTTATTCTTTGGGTGCAATGCTTTTCTTCCTTGCATTCATGTATATTGGTGCATTACCTTATACCTGGTTCTACTTCCATTTCGGAACGTTGACCGAAGAGAGAAAACTCAAGTTTCATCGTTTGATCCAAAAGGTGAGTGACTGGATGATGAACCATATCCCCGGTGTATCATTCAGCTATGATAACTCTGTGGGTGAGACCTTCGAGAAACCTGCTGTTATCATCTGTAACCACCAGAGTCATTTCGATATCATGAGTCTACTTCGTTTCTCACCGAAGATGGTCATCGTCACGAACAATTGGACTTGGAACAATCCTTTCTACGGGATGGTCATCCATCATGCCGAGTTTCTCCCTGCAGCAGATGGGGTAGAGAAGAATCTGCCTAAACTGCAAGATTTGTATCGGCGAGGATATAGCATCGTCATTTTCCCGGAAGGAACGAGAAGTGCTGATTGTAGTATCATGCGTTTCCACAAAGGTGCTTTTTATTTGGCTAAGAAGTTGGGCGCCGATATCCTTCCTATGTATATCCACGGACAAGGTCACGTGTTACCGAAGAAAGATTTCATGCTTCGTCGAGGTAGAATGTATGTAGAAGTGGGAGAGCGAGTAAGGTTCCAGGAGTCGACGGCATCGAACTCCAAAGCTGAGAAAATCAATGGTATCGATATAGAAGAGAACCAACAAATCTTGGAGATGACACATCATATGCGCCATCAGTATCAAGCACATTATGCAGAACTCTGCGATAAGTTGGAAACAGAAGATTATTGGAAATCATATCGTGAATACCAGAAAATCTATGAGTTATGAAAGAAGTTGTCATTATAGGTAGTGGCCTCGGAGGCTTGTCTTGTGGCGTGATCCTTGTCAAGAATGGATATCATGTAACCGTTTTGGAACAGGGCGCTCAGGCCGGTGGATGCTTACAATGCTTTGTAAGAGACGGTGCCAAGTTTGAGACCGGTATGCACTTTATCGGTTCTGCGGCAGAGGGACAGACCCTCAATCGACTACTTCGTTATCTGGAGGCTGACGTGAAACTGTCCCAACTCGATACCCACCATTATGACGTTATCTCGTTGAATGGAGAGCACTTTGCCTTTGCCAACGGGAGAGAGACCTTTATAGACACACTATCCACAGCTTTTCCTGATCAGAGAGAGAATCTTGTTCGTCTTTTCGATATTATAGAGCGTGTAGCGAAGGCATCTTCGCTCCATTCTCTGGAGCACACAGAAACCGATGATGCGTTGAATACAGAATATCAATTGAAGTCGATCAACGAGGTTATCAGTAGTGTCATCACCGACGAGAAACTGCAGAACGTACTGGTCGGTAATCTTCCGTTGTATGCTGCAGAGAAAGACAAGACCCCATTCTCCGTATATGCCTTTATCATGGATTTCTATAATCAAAGTGCTTGGCGCATCGTAGGAGGAAGCGACCAACTTGCCAAATCGATGATAGCCACCATTGAGAGATATGGTGGACAGGTGCTCACCCGTAAGAGAGTAACCGAAATCGTATGCGATGAGGAGAAAGCCACAGGAGTGACCTGTGAGGATGGTAGCTCATATGCAGCCGACATTGTTATCAGTGATGCACATCCTTCCGTGACGGTAGAGTTGGTGAAGAGTCGTCTGTTTCGCCCGGCTTATCGCAAACGCATTCAAAACATCCCGAATACCATCGGTGGCTTTGCCGTCTATCTGCATTTCAAGGAAGATGAAGTAGCCTATATGAATTATAACTTCTATGGTTATAACCAGTCGACACCTTGGGGATGCGAGAACTATGATGCCGCGACATGGCCTAAGGGATACCTTTATATGCACCTTTGTGAGGAAGAAGGACAGAAGTATGCCAAGAGTGGTGTCATCCTTTCCTATATGCAGATGAAGGATGTAGAAAAGTGGAAAGAAACGAAAGTAGGGCGACGGGGCAAGGAATACGAGGAGTTCAAGCATCAGCATGCAGAGAAACTTCTGGACTCATTGGAGAAGGAATTCCCCGGACTGCGCTCCCATATCGCATCCTATACCACCAGTACCCCATTGACATACCTTGATTACACTGGAACTCCCGGAGGTTCTATGTATGGTGTGGCCAAAGATGTCCATGCAGGAGCGGCAGCACGTGTGCATCATCGAACAAAGATTCCCAACCTGTTATTGACAGGTCAGAATATCAATAGTCATGGTATACTGGGTGTCCTCGTAGGAACCATGGTAACCTGTGGAGAAGTCATCGGTAGCGAGAATCTATTTCGTCAGATCGTAAATCATAGAAAGTCGGTTATTATCGGTGGGGGATTAGGAGGACTCTTCACGGGAGCACTACTGGCGAAAGAAGGTTATCAGGTCACCGTCATCGAGAAAAACCGTGTGATAGGTGGAGGACTACAGACCTTCTCCCGTCATGGCGTGAAGTTTGAGACAGGTATGCACTTGTTGGGTGGAATTCGAAAAGACGGAGCCATCTATAAGATCTGTGAATATCTCGGAATTATGAAGGATTTGAAAATCCATGATGTAGATGCCGACTGCATGGATGAAATCACCTATATTAGTGATGGTAAGACCTATCATATCCCTGAGGGAAAAGAAAATTTTATCCGCTATTTCCAGAGTGAGTTTCCGGAAGAGAAACAAGGAATACGCGACTATGTAGAAGAACTCTATCATATCGTTGACGAGATAGATTTTTTCTATCTGCGAACAGAAAACGAACACATCTATAGTCATGATGAGAAGTTCTATTGGCCTGCAGACAAGATTGTAGAGTATTATCTCAAGAACCCTAAGTTGCGCGATGCTATCTCATATATGAATCCCATGTTCGGAGGAAGTGCCGGTCATACACCGGGATATATATCAGCATTGATCAATGTCCTCTATATCAACGGTCCGTCTCGATTCGTTTCCAACAGTCAACAGATGGCAGAAGCCCTTGCCCGTGTCATCGAAGAGGGTGGAGGCAAAATCGTTTCCGGTGATCCCGTAGTGAAAGTAGATATCGAAGGTCGTCAGATGAAGAGTGTAACCACAGAGAGCGGACAACAGTTCTCCGGTGAAAACTATATCTGTGCCATCCATCCCAAGCAACTCCTTCGGCTTACCGATGCTAAAGCCTTCTCCAAGGCATATCGAAACAGAATCAACGAAGCGCCTAACAGTTTCAGTTCGTTCTGTGTTTTCTGTATCTTTAAGCCCGAGTCATTCCCTTATATCAACCATACCTGTTATCTGCAGATGGATTATGGTAAGGTATGGCATTATGGAGAATATGATGCCAAGGATTGGCCACGCGGCTTCATGTATATGACCCCATGCGAAGACCACCAAGGCCCCTATGCCCGTAAGATGATCATCAACTCACCGATGCCTTATAGTGCGTGTCGAAAATGGGAAGACTCCCTGACGGGTCATCGGAGTAAAGAATATGAAGAGTGGAAACAAGAACATCTCGACAGAATCCTCGACAAGATGGAGATGCTCTATCCTGGATTCCGAGACAAATGTGAGTATGTCTTTGCCAGTAGTCCTCTTACCATTCGAGATTACTATAACGAACCCGAGGGAGCACTATACGGACTCTTCAAGGATTGCGAGCATATCGCCGAGAGTCAGGTACCAGTATTCACCAAGGTGAGGAATCTCTTCATGGCAGGACAGAATTGTAATGTTCATGGTTTCTGTGGAGTACCCCTCACCGCTATCAACACTGTTGAAGCTATCGTAGGTATAAACCGAGTAACAAATAAAATAAATGAAGCGTATGA
>Ga0310695_10012895_pt1 | contig 11599 bp, 12 predicted proteins | sample RumenRJG_04DNA_FD_203882 | JGI IMG/M metagenome (GOLD analysis project Ga0310695, IMG submission 203882) | Bovine rumen microbial communities from Lethbridge, Alberta, Canada - RJG_04 (v2) (version 2) | ecosystem: Host-associated > Mammals > Digestive system > Stomach > Rumen | place: Canada... | reverse complement strand
CTTCGTCCATTTTCTCCCGATAGGCGGCACAGTTCTCGTAAACGTGAGCAATCTGCCTGACAAGGCGTTCACTCTGAAGAGCCTGAAGCTCCTTCAACGGCATGGTTTCGATTTCAGGTTGGAAATACTTATTCATTTTTTACTCCTGTCTTTCATAGCTTTTCGACTCGGCCAGACAGTTTTTGATCTGCCTCCGGTCACTTTTTAGTTCCTGATTTTTCTACTCTCCCCTTTTTTATAATGATGTCTCAATGATTAGTCACATATAAAATCACTTTTCGTCTTTGACTTCCGGTGATTAAATCTTTTTTATTCTCCTCTTCCAAGAGCAAATGCTTTGAGATTAAGATCCTTGAATCTGGCCGGCACACACTCTTCAATGGCCTGGAGCCACTTGTCCTCAGGAATCTCAAAATATCTGGACAGTCTGCCCATAAGAACAATGTTTACCGCCTTGGCTGAACCGGCTTCATTGGCCAGTGACAGACAGTCCATGGCATCTACCTGTACGCCCAGAGCTTCCATCTTCTCAATCAGGTCGGCCGGGTACTCAGCAGCACCAGTGATTACCGGCATAGGATCGATCTGCTGGGTATTGACCACAATTCGGCCTGTTGGTTTCAGGTATTCAAGATAGCGGGCAGCTTCCAGTTTCTCAAAAGATACGATGAAGTCGGCCTCACCCTTGTCAATGATGGGAGAATATACCTTCTCTCCGAATCTGACATAAGTTACCACGCTTCCGCCCCTCTGGCTCATACCATGAACCTCGGACACTTTCACGTCATATCCTTCTTTTAAAAGTAAATGTCCCAATAATTTACTGGCAAGGAGGGATCCCTGTCCACCCACGCCAACGATCATAATATTCCTGGTCATGTCACAGACACCTCCTAATCCTGTAATGCGTCAAAACGGCAGAGCTGCTGGCATACGCCGCAGCCAACACAAAGGGTCTCGTCCACCACAGCCTTCTTATCGCGGAAACTGATTGCCGGGCAGCCAAGTCTCATACAGGACCGGCATCCGACACAGTTGTCAGCCTCCACATGGAGAGGAGGATTGTGTTTCACATATTTCAGAAGAACACAAGGTCTGCGGCTGATGATGACAGAAGGCTCCTCCGCAGCCAGTTCCTCTTTGACGGCCTGATCGCACTCTGCCAGATTATAGGGATCCACCACCCGGACTCTGTTAAAGCCCATGGAACTGCAGAGAGCCTCGAGGTTAATCTTGCCTGCCGGATCTCCCTTGATATTGTAACCGGTGGTAGGATTCTGCTGATGACCTGTCATACCGGTGATGGAGTTATCCAGTATAATCACTGTGGAATTACTCTGATTGTAAGCAATATTGGCAAGACCGGTCATACCGGAATGCATAAAGGTAGAATCCCCGATCACCGCTACGGTTTTCTTCTCTGCCTCAGCGCCCAGAGCCTTGTTAAAGCCATGGATGGAGCTTACGGAGGCGCCCATACAGAGCGTCGTCTCTATAGCAGAAAGTGGAGCAACCGCACCAAGGGTATAGCAGCCGATGTCACCAAGAACCGTACATTTATTTTTGGAAAGGGTGTAGAACATACCTCTGTGGGGGCAGCCGGCGCACATCATCGGAGGTCTTCCGGGAAGCGCCTCGTCAAGGCTGAAATGCTGCGGAACTTCAACGCCCAGTTTTTCGGCAATCAGGTTCTGGGAGAACTCGCCCTCCATGGGCAGCACATCCTTTCCTGTGACCGTCAGGCCCAAAGTCTTGCAATGATTCTCAATGATGGGATCCAGCTCTTCTATGATGACCAGCTTATCCACCTTGGCCGCAAAGTCAAGGATCAGCTTGTCAGGCAGCGGATTGGACATACCCAGTTTTAAGATGCTGGCCTTGTCCCCAAATACTTCCTTGGCATACTGGTAGGATGTAGACCCGGTGATGATTCCGATGGAAGTATCTCCCATCTCCACCCGGTTGAAAGGACAGTCATTGGCGTAGGCAATAAGCTTTCTGGTCCGTTCTTCCACGATGGGATGACGGCGGATGGCATTGCCAGGCATCATGACATATTTACCAATATTTTTAACATAAGGTTTGGGTTCCGGAACCACCCGTTCAGAAGTCTCTACGACACTCTGAGAGTGAGCCACTCTGGTGCACATCTTCATGATTACCGGTGTATCATATTCCTCGGAGAGGTCATAAGCCATTTTGGCAAATTCCAGAGCTTCCGCTGAGTCTGATGGCTCCAGCATGGGAACCTTGGAGGCAATGGCATGATGGCGGGAGTCCTGCTCATTCTGAGATGAGTGCATGCCCGCATCATCAGCAACACAGATGATCATACCAGCATTGACGCCGGTGTAGGACAGAGTATAGAGCGGGTCCGCCGCCACATTCAGTCCCACATGCTTCATGCCGCAGAAACTTCTCTTCCCTGCAATACAGGCGCCAAAAGCCACTTCCATGGCAACTTTCTCATTGGGAGCCCACTCACAGTAAATCTCATCATACTTTGCCGCTTCTTCCGTCACTTCCGTACTGGGAGTGCCGGGATAACTTGATACCACGCTGCAGCCGGCCTCATAAAGGCCCCTTGCGAACGCCTGATTACCCAACATTAATTGTTTCATAGAAACATCCTTTCTAAATCACATATTTATCTCTATCCGGAACGATACCCATAAGTTCCGGCAGATGTCTGATCAAAATGCTTTATAAATTTCCGCTGTCTTCCTGATTCTTGTCCCGCATTCTGTCAATCATCTCTGACAGGCAGCCTGTTCCGGAATTCAACATACGATTCACTCTGCTGATGGTGGCGGAACTGGCATTGGTACACTTCATAATCTCCGTGTATACTTTCTCCTGCTTCAGCATCGTCGCTACCTCGTAGCGCTGCTCCATGGACCGAAGTTCCGTGATTGCACACAAGTCTTCAAAAAAATCAAGGCACTCCTCCAGCGTCTGAATCTCAAGGATCGCTTTATACATTGCCTCATTGCGTTTCTTGGTAATATTCCTGGCCATAAGCTTCGTCCTCCCCATTTCTGCTTGCTCTTCCCCAGGGATCCTTCCTCAGGTTGAATCTTATATACTGTCCATCTCCATTAAACGAATTTATGATTTATATTTTATGCCATGTAGCTATCATATCACTTTTTCCCACTAAAGTAAACCGAAAAATTTAACACATTAAAGTTTAACAGACTAAATTTATTTTGCCAGGAAGGAAATCAATCCGGACAGAACGCCCACCACAGCACCCACCACAACATCCGAGACATAATGTACGCCGCCGATCACCCTGACCAGAGCAACAAATATACTCACCAGGAGCAGAAAGATCCCTGCGGCCGGAATCACCGGCAGCCAGAGAACCGCTATCAGAAAGCTGCTGAAAACATGCCTGCTGGGGAATGACTGCCCCTTCTTCTCTTTAGTAATCAGGGAAGGGATACCATAGCTTTCATAAGGTCTTTTCCGGTTGACAGCCTTGCGGAAGACAGAAACCAGGATAAAAGAAGAGGCTGGTATGAGCAGACTGACCCCTAAACCCGAATCCTTTTTCCTGAACAGGCGAATCAGCAGCAAAGGATACATGATAAAGGCAGGAAGAGTGGCTGCAACATTCAACCCTTTCAGCAGCCGGGCCGCTCTTTTGTGACGGGAAAAATATTCGTGTAGTCTCATATAATTCTTTTTATTCATGATCTCATCCTCCGACAGGGGAATAATAATATCCCGATTCATGAAAAAAATCTTCGCCGGCAAAGCCGGCGAAGATTTCTATACTTTCATTCTCAAAACAAATTTCAATATAATTTTGATTCCAGGATCCTGCCGGTCATCAGTTATTGAAAATCTTGTAGGAATCCTTGGTATAATTCGGATCTGTAGGATCGTATTTGGTCTTAATCTTTCCAGTAGTATCTTTCAGCTTCACCTGGCCAAAAGCACCCTTAGCGTTGGATCTGTAAACTCTGGTCTTAACGCGGGCTTTTTTGTAGGTCTTGGTAGCAATATCATAGATCAGCTTGGCATTGACAGCCTGAAGTCTGATGCAGTGTGTGGTGATATTGTTGCCCAGCTTGTTGTAAAGACTGGTCACAAGTCTCTTGCTGCTCTTGGAAGAATATCTGCAGGAATGGAACAGGATCGGAGTTCCCTTAATGTGAACAGCCCACTGATAGTAGTAAAGTGCACTGCCGCTGTCATAGATATACCATCTCTTGGCAGAAGTTTTCTCCAGACGGTGATAACCGGTGGGTGTGCCGTCCTTATTTCTGGAAGTAGCACAGATACAGGCCTTCAGAGGAATTCTGTAGGTGCTTGTCCTGCTGTCCCATGCAAGGAAAGTAACGGTGTGAGTTGTCAGGTTAACTTCTATTCTCATATCAGCCTTGATCCACTTTTTGTAGTTCTTGGCAAAGAAGTTTGTCCTCATACTACCGTCTTTCTCAAAATAGTACTTATAGGTATCATTTCCGCCGCCGTAACTCTTGGCATACTTCCATCCTTTGGCAGCAGTACCCTTGGTCATATAATAAATCTTCTTTCCAATCTTGAGCCATCCTGTGTAGGACTTATCCTGCTTTCCATCCACATAAAGTTTCAAATTCTTCACAGTGTAAGTAGCAGCGCTTGTCTGTGCCGGCACACTGCTGTCAAGGGCATATACGCCTGCCGCCATAACAAATACAACTGCAAGTGTCAGCAATCCTTTAGCCATCTTCTTCAACATGCTCTTTCTCCTCCTTCGGTATTTTAATATGTTCAGCGAAAATGTCTCTGCAAAATATCATCACAATAAATGCTGTAATCGATATTTTTTAATGAATAAACAACTTCTTTGACATAATACCTTCCCGGTCTGAGCTGACCTGTAACTCCTGACTCTGAAAACAAGAATCGACAGTACAGAAACTTCGCTGTGTTCATTATTGTAACATGACCATTACTTTTGAGACAAGTTGAAGGTAAAATTTCGTCATATTGCTCTTTGTCACGATAATAATTCATGTTTTACCTTAAAATAACAAGCCTGCCTTACAAAAATAACACAATAAAGATTAAAAATAACTAAGCAGAATCAGAGAACTTTTGACAGAAACTCCCGCGTTCTGGCTTCTTTGGGATGATCAAAAATTTCCTTGGGAATTCCCTGCTCCATAATACGGCCTTCGTCCATAAAAAAGAGTCTGGTTCCCACCTCTCTGGCAAATCCCATCTCGTGGGTGACGACAGCCATGGTCATGCCCTCTTCGGCAAGCTGTTTCATGAACTCGAGAACTTCCCCTACCATCTCCGGATCCAGGGCACTGGTGGGCTCATCAAACAGCATCATCTTAGGCTTCATGGCCAGGGACCGGACAATGGCAATCCTCTGCTTCTGTCCACCGGAAAGCTGACCGGGATAAGCATCGGCCTTTTCTTCCAGATTGACACGCCGAAGCAGCTTCAGGGCTTCCTCCTTAGCCTCCTCGGGCTTCATCAGTTTCAGCTTGACAGGAGCCAGGGTAATATTATCCATGATGGTCTTGTGGGGAAAGAGGTTGAAATGCTGGAAAACCATCCCCATATGCTGACGCACCTTGTTGATATCCGTCTTGGGATCTGTGAGATCGATCCCGTCAAAGATGATATGTCCGCTGGTGGGATGCTCCAGCAGGTTCAGGCATCGAAGAAAAGTGGACTTTCCCGATCCGGAAGGTCCGATGATAACCACCTTCTCTCCCGGCTCAATATGTTCCGTGATATCATGAAGGACTTCATTGTCCCCAAAAGATTTACAGAGATTATTAACGTATATCACTCTCTCTCAGCCTCCTCTCTATTCTAGCCATCACCCAGGTAAAGAACATGACTAATACCAGATAAATCATCGCAACCACCAGCAGCGGCAGCAGAGCGTCAAAGGTAACGCCACGGATAATATCGCCGCCGCGGGTCAGTTCGTTGAGGCCAATATATCCACAGATGGACGTCTCCTTTAAGAGAACGATCATCTCATTAACCAAAGCAGGCAGGCAGTTCTTGATGGCCTGCGGCATGATGATCTGAATCATGGTATCGACGTAGCCCAGACCCAGCGATCTTCCCGCCTCCATCTGACCGGCATCGACAGCCATGATTCCGGACCGGAAGATCTCCGCCACATAGGCTCCCGAGTTGATACCAAAGGTGATGACAGCCACTGTCACTTTACTGTTGCAGGTGGATAAAAAGACAAAGAACATCAAAAGCAGCTGAACCAGGGTAGGGGTTCCTCTGATGATGGTCAGATAAAGACGGCAGACTGCGTTGGCAACACCAAGAATCTTCTTACCGATACCGCTGATATTTTCCTCCCTGAGCTGGTCGTGGGTTGTTCGGATCACGGCGATCACAGCACCGATGGCCAGGCCGAGAACCACAGAGAGAGCGGTGACAAGCAGAGTGATTTTTAAACCGTCTACTATGTACATCCATCTTTGTTTTTCCACAAAATCAAGGATGAATTTTGCATGAAGTTCAGAAAACCATTGACTCATATTTTCTCCTTTTCTACTAGAATACTAACGATAAGAACAAAAGAGACTGTAATGACTACAGCCTCTTTGCCATACAATTCTCAGTCCGGATCTGCAGTCGTCAGAATGTCTGCAGCCGGTTCCGGAAAACCCTTCTCCGGTTCTTATTTAGTCACAATATATTTATCGAGGATTCCCTGGATAGTTCCGTCTGCTTTCAACTCGGCCAATGCATCGTTAATGGCTTTGAGAAGTGCTTCGTTATCCTTGGAGATACATCCTGCGTACTCTTCCTTGACATACTCTGTATCAAGAATAACCAGACCCTTGTTGGATGCCACGTAGGAGATCGCCGGCTGGTTGTCAATGATGACAGCGTCAACTTTGCCTGTTACCAGAGCCTGTACTGCATCATTACCCTTGTTGTACTCTTCTACATTCTCCTTGCCGTAATCATCTGTCGCATAGATGTCACCGGTGGTGGAGAGCTGTACGCCGATCTTCTTGCCCTTGAGGTCATCAGCAGACTTGATATCAGATCCTTCTTTCACGATGATGGACTGGATGCCCTCTGCATAGGTATCTGTGAAATTGACAGACTGTTTTCTCTCATCTGTCACAGTCATACCTGCCAGACCAATATCAGCCTTGCCGGTCTGAACAGCTGTGATGATGGAGTCAAACTCCATATCCTGAATCTGTAATTCCAATCCGAGTTTGTCAGCTACGGCTTTGGCAATCTCAGCGTCAATACCAACGATCTCGCTGCCTTCATAGTACTCGTAAGGCGGGAAATAAGCATTGGTCGCCATGGTCAGTACGCCGTCAGTCACAGTTGTCACGCCGGCTTTCCCTGCCTGGGTTGAGCTCTCTGCCTGGCCTGAAGATGATGAGCCGCATCCCATCAGAAGACAGGCACATGTGGCAACACAAAGAATAGCTGCTAATAATTTCTTGTTCATGTTCTTTCTCCTTTACTTTTTTATAATCTTCCTGATATATGAACATTATCTCCACATATGTATAGAATGTACCATGTTTCTATAAAAAACTCAAGATAAACCTGCGTAAATCCCAAAATATATGCAGGTTATATGCGATTTTTTTGCATAAATATGCAGCCATCAATATCAGCTGTTTCTCTGGTCTCCCAGCTGTGCCAGGACGATGGCCGAGAACATGATGACACATCCCAGCATTTCCCTTGAAGAAAGGAGTTCATGCAGAAAAAGATAGCCGGCCAGAACAGAGAACACGGACTCAAGGCTCATAATCAGGGATGCCACAGTGGGGTTGAGACCCTTCTGACCAATAATCTGCATGGTGTAGGCCACCCCTGTGGACATGATACCCGTATAGAGGATTGGGCCGGCTGCGTCAATGATGGCAGGTATCCTGGGCTCTTCCAGAGCAAACATCGCCACCCCTCCCAGAATGGCCCCCACCAGAAACTGGAGCAGGGACAGTTTCATCGCACTGACCCGCCTGCTGTAGTAATCAATGGCCATAATCTGACCCGTGTAAAGGAAGGCACAGGCAAGGATCAGTGCATCCCCTTTTTCTACAGAAAAATCCCCGGTGATACAAAGAAAATAAAGCCCGATCAAGGCAAGAAAAACACCTGTCCAGGTCATCAGACTACATTTCCTGTGAAAAAAGAGTCCGGCAACAGGTACCAGAATAATGTAAAACGCTGTGATAAAGCCGGCTTTTCCTGCTGTTGTATACTGGATGCCGGTCTGTTGGGCACAGTTGGCAAGGAATAAAAAAATCCCGCAGACAACCCCTGCTTTCCACAGTTCCGGCTGCCGCCAACTTTCCGCAAGACCGGTCAGTCCCCGTCTTCTGCTTTCCATCCCGGCACTGACATCTCTCATCTGGTCATCGCTGTCCTTCGTGCCTGTTCTTCCCTGAAGACTGTCAAAAGCAGTGATCACCGGAAACAGAACCATCGTCCCGATCAGAGACCGCAGGCAGATAAAGGTCATAGGCCCTATATAATCCATGCTCACACTCTGGGCCACGAAGGCTGCGCCCCAGATCATGGAAGTAATAAGCAGGCAGATGGTGCTACGAACCTTTATGTATTTTTTCTTCTCCATGTCATTCATATGACTTTTCCTTCCCTGACCAGATACCGTTTTTCAAAAAACCTTTTCTAAAATACCACAAAGAAGGTCACGCTGTAAATTGCTTTCTCACCCTCTTTCCCCCTGGGAATCCTCTTTTAAAACCAGATATTCTGACAAACCTTATCTTGCACGGATCCTTTTTTTCATGTACAATCTATAAAGTCTGTATTTCAAAAAGAACGACCGGCGGCCAGTATGGCGGCATATATAGCAGGAGGTTAAGATTATGGCTCAGTTATGGGGCGGACGCTTCACAAAAGAAACGGATAAACTTGTTTATAATTTTAATGCATCTATCGATTTTGACCGGAAGTTTTACCGGCAGGACATGGAGGGCAGCATTGCCCATGCCAGGATGCTGGCTTCCATAGGAATTCTCACTGAGGAGGAACTGAAACAGATAATCGAGGGCATCGAAGGAATCCTTCATGATGTGGAAGAAGGACGCCTGGAGATTACAGAGGAGTACGAAGATATCCACAGCTTCGTGGAAGCTGTCCTGACCGAGAGAATCGGTGAGGCGGGCAAGAAACTTCACACAGGACGCAGCAGAAATGACCAGGTGGCCCTGGATATGAAGCTGTATACCAGGGATGAGCTTGCTGCCGTCAGAAAACTGATCCTGGAACTGATTCTGGTATGCCAGGATCTCATGGAAAAACACCTTCATACAGCCATGCCTGGTTTTACCCACTTGCAGAAAGCCCAGCCTGTTACCCTGGCCCACCATATCGGCGCCTACATGGAAATGTTTAAGAGGGATTATGACCGCCTGGATGATATTTATGAGCGTATGAATTATTGTCCTCTGGGTTCCGGAGCCCTGGCGGGAACGACCTATCCCCTGGACCGGGAGATGACCGCTTCTCTCTTAGGGTTTTACGCTCCCACCCTCAACAGTATGGACTCCGTATCCGACAGGGATTATGTTATTGAGTTTCTCAGTGCCCTCTCCCTCATCATGATGCATCTGAGTCGTTTTTGTGAAGAGATCATTCTCTGGAACTCCAATGAGTATCAGTTTATCGAGATCGATGATGCCTACAGCACCGGAAGCAGCATCATGCCCCAGAAGAAGAATCCAGACATTGCCGAACTGGTGCGGGGAAAGACCGGCAGAGTTTATGGTGCCCTCATGGCTCTCCTGACCACCATGAAAGGCCTGCCTCTGGCTTACAATAAAGATATGCAGGAAGATAAAGAACTGACCTTTGACGCCTATGATACTGTCAAGGGCTGCCTGGCTCTTTTTACCGGTATGCTTAAGACCATCCGTTTCCGTCCTGAAGTGATGGCGCGTTCTGCGGCCAATGGTTTCACCAATGCCACCGACGCCGCTGACTATCTGGTAAATCATGGTGTTCCTTTCCGTGATGCCCACAGTATCGTTGGTCAGCTGGTCCTCCACTGTCTGGACAGAGGTATTTCCCTTGATCAGATGAGCCTTGAGGAATACAAATCCATCTGCCCTGTCTTCGAGGAGGACATTTACGAGGCCATCGACATCCATACCTGTATTGATAAGAGAAATACCCTCGGTGCCCCAGGCCCTGATGCCATGAGAAAGGTCATTGATCACAACCGGCAGTGGATTCTCGATCACCAGTAAATCCAATATTTCAAAAAACGAATACCTCTGATTGATAATAACAAACGAAACCGGCAGGATCCAGTTTCCATTCAAGGATGGGCTGATTCTGCCGGTCTTTTTTATCTTTTCATCTTTGCATTTTTCTGCAATCTACTGAATTTTCACTATGTTTACAGCAATCTGTGTTTACAGCGCTGGCCATTTCTTTGGAAGGCTATATTCTAACCCCCCTCATATTACTTCCCTCCTCAGAGGAATGATCTCCTAACATCCTGCCTCCGGACAATTTTTCCGGAGCATCCTGCAGCTCCAGATGTACGTCCAGCTGATTGTAAGGAATGGTAATTCCCTCCTCCTCAAAAGTGACGATGATATCTTCAAGGCTTCTGAACCTGGCCTCCCAATAATTCTGGGGTTCCACCCAATAGCGCAGCTGAACCACAATGCTGCTGTCCAGGAATTCTGTGACAACAACATTGATCAGATCATCCTGCAGACAGTGTTTTTCCCTCTTTGCCACCATCAGCAATGCCTTTCTGACCTTTCCGATATCCTGACCATAACTGATCCCCACACTGATTTCCATCCTTCTCTTGTGTTCATGGGTCATGTTGGTGATGGAACTGTTGGCCAGATTGCCGTTGGGGATCATGACGACCTTCTTGTCGGCCGTCAGCAGCTCTGTGTATATAATGCCGATGGCTTTTACAGTTCCTTCTTTTCCTGACCCCTCTTCCAGAATATAATCTCCCACCCGGAAGGGTTTGATAAAAAGAAGAATCACTCCGCCGGCAATATTGGCCAGGGATCCCTGCAGGGATAAACCTATGGCAAGGGTTGCTGAGCCCAAAAGTGCTACGATGGTGGAGGAAGCCACGCCAAGCTGGGTTACTGCCAGAAAGATTACCAGCACTTTCATGGCAATATTGGCGGCAGAATTCAGAAAAGTCCTGAGCGTAACATCAATCTTTGACCGCTCAAAGATCTTATCCAGGATCTTGCGTATCACCTTTATGATTTTGAAACCAATGACCAGAATCAGCACGGCGACAATCAGATTGAAAAAGAAATCAGATACTAAGATGCCTTTTTGACCAAGATAATCATAGATCACCTGTTTCAAACCGGTCACCACATTTTCTTTCATATCCTGTGCCGCCTCTATGGGATTGGTCCCTTCCAGAGCAGTCTCACTCAGCAAAGGAAAATGATCAATCTCATGTCCAGCCAGTCTGTCAAACAATTACAACACCCCCGTTTTCACGAAAGCTCTTTAACAAATGCAGTAAATGCAGCTATTTCTTTGTAATATAATTTTGAGCTGTCAGAAGCTCTGCACAGAGGACTGCGCCGCCGGCTGCACCCCGAATGGTATT
>Ga0310695_10012891_pt1 | contig 11603 bp, 8 predicted proteins | sample RumenRJG_04DNA_FD_203882 | JGI IMG/M metagenome (GOLD analysis project Ga0310695, IMG submission 203882) | Bovine rumen microbial communities from Lethbridge, Alberta, Canada - RJG_04 (v2) (version 2) | ecosystem: Host-associated > Mammals > Digestive system > Stomach > Rumen | place: Canada... | reverse complement strand
GTCGTGCATGTGCCGGGCGCATTCGAACTCCCGGGCGTGTGCCGTCGCCTCGCTGACAGCGGCAAGTACAGTGCCGTGATGGCGCTGGGTGCTGTGATTCGCGGCGAGACCAGCCACTACGACGTGGTGGTGAATGCTTCTACCGGCGGTATCGCAAACATCGCCGCCGAAGGCAAGCTCCCCGTGATTCTTGGAATCCTCACCACCGATACCGTGGACCAGGCTATGAACCGTGCAGGCCTCAAGGCCGGCAACCTCGGCTCCAGCTGGGCATCTACCGCCGTCGAAATGGCAAACCTTTACAAGGATATCTAGAAACGAACTTTTGATAATGTGTAATGTGGAATGTGTAATGACAAATGCCTAATTACTCACTTCACATTTCACACTTCACATTTCACATCTGAATCTTGATTATGAAAATATCTTACAGACCCGCCCGAGTTTTTGCCATGCAGCTCTTGTATGCCATGGAAATTACGGGCCAGACCGCAGGGGAGGCTCTTCCGGGAGTTCTCGAATCCCAGCCCCTTCACGCTGAACAGAAAAAGTATGGAATGAAGTTGGTGGACCTGGTGCAGGCCCATCGCGAAGAACTCGACGAAAACATCAAGGCTGCGGCTGCCCACTGGGAACTGGACCGCATGGCAAGCCTTGACCGCATTGTGCTCCGCATTGCGATGGTCGAACTTTCTTACATCCCCGAAATCCCCATGAAGGTCGCCATTACCGAAGCGGTGCAGATTGCCGCCAAGTACAGCACCGACAATTCGGATTCTTTCGTGAACGGCCTTTTGACTGGCTTTATGCGTAACCGTGGCATGGTTGTCACCGAACCTAAGGAAAAGTAAAATGCTCAAGGAAAAATGGATGAAACATATCTTCGCAGGCATAGCAGCACTTGTGGCATTGGTCGTGTATGTGCTGACAATGGCTCCTACGGTAAGCTTCTGGGATTGCGGCGAATTTGTCGCCTGCGCCAATACCTTGGGTATTCCGCATCCTCCTGGAACTCCGTTCTTCGTGTTCCTTGCCCGTGCAGTTATCGTGCTGCTCCCGTTCGTGGGTGAAATTGCAAAGCGCGTAAACTACATCTCGGTGGTGAGCTCCGCGGCGACCGTCTATGTGACGGCTCTCTTTGCCTGGGAACTCCTCGCAACCGTGCTCAAGACGGACGCCTTGGCTGAAAAGATTACCGGTAAGGTCCGTACGGCCGTGCTCGGCTCTGCAGCCCTTGTCGCCGGTTTCCTCCTGACCTTCTCGGACACCTTCTGGTTCAACGCTGTCGAAGCCGAAGTTTACGGCATCGCCATGCTGATTTTGATGCTTGTGTCTTACCTGGGTCTCGTTTGGTACAATAAGCGTAACGAAGACTACAGTGACCGCATTCTGATTTTCATTTGCTACATCGCCTTCCTCGGCGTGGGCGCTCACCTTTACACCATGCTTACGGTTCCCGCCGTGTTTGCACTTTTGCTCGTGGCCGAACCCAAGAAGATTGTGGAACGCATTCCTATCTGGATTACGGGTACGCTCCTTTGCTCCGTGATTTACATGGTGTCCGCCTTTATCGAAATCTCTTTCATTTGCTTGATCGCCCTTTCGATTCTCTGCCTTGCCAAGCCCTTCAAGAGCAAGGGTGTGCAGCGCAGCATGCGTCTGTCCTTGGCATTTGCCTTCTTCGCCCTGATCGGTTACAGCACCCATCTCTACATTCCGATCCGTTCGGAACTGAACCCGATTATCGACGAAAACGACCCCGAAATCAACATCCGCGACGAACAAGGCAACTTGCAGCTCGGCAACCTGTTCAAGGATGAAAATTGGGTTGCCTTCAACAACTTCATCGAACGTAAGCAGTACGGCTCCGAAAGCATGATCAGCCGTGCTTTCTACCGTCGTTCCCGCATTAGCCATCAGTTCCTCTCTTTCCCGCACATGGGTTACGGTGGATATCAGATGGCTCAGTACCTGCCCTACAAGGTGGGTGATGTGAACTATGCAAACGGTGTCTATACCTTCGATGCTTCCGATAACCAGCCGGTGGAACGCTTTGGTATCAAGTTCCCCACACAGATGAGCTTTATGGGCGATGCAACGCTCCCGCAGTTCATGATGTTCCTGCTCTTTAACGGCCTCCTGGTGATGGTCTGCGTGTTCGTTTGGAAGCGCAACCGCAACATGGGCGTGTTCGTCTCCGTGCTATATGCCCTTTGCTCTCTCGGCCTGTTGTTCTATATCAACTTCGCCGATGGCACCCGCATGGAACAGCGCGATCACGACTACTGGGTGTCTGTCATGAGCCGCAATGTGTCTGATCTGAACAGCCGCGGTATGGGTATTTCCGCTTTGCCGGACCCGAACGAACTTATCGACATGCGTCAGAATATCGAATACACCAAGATCCGTATGGAAACGCTCAAGGCTCGCGGAGCAAATGAATCCCGCTTGGCTGACCTCCAGCGTGAACTTGATGGTTACACTAATTCCGTTGTTTGGCAGAATTGGCAGAAGATTGAAAGTGGCTTTGCCCAGGTGGGTAGCCGCGCTCCGTTCCCCGATGCCGTGCATCTGGAAGTTCGCGAACGTGACTATTTCTACACTCCGGCTTTCATTTTCATGAGCATGATTTACGGTATCGGTGCCGGTATCTTGGTATTCTTGGTGGCAACCTCTAGCTTTGCTGCCTTTGCAAACCCGGTGGCTGCAGCCTTGGTGGCTGTATCCTTCTTGGTACCTTGCATTTCGAACTACAAGGAACATGACCGCTCTGGTCTCTGGGTTCCTTGGGATTACGCTTTCAACCTGCTCAATAGCTGCCGCCCGAACGCCATCCTCTTTACGAACGGTGATAACGATACCTTCCCGCTGTGGTTTGCGCAGGAAGTCGCTGGCGTGCGTAAGGACGTTCGCGTGGTGAACCTTTCGCTGGGTAATACCGATTGGTACATTAAGCAGATGCTCGACAACGAGCCGATTCTTAAGCTCAGCTATGACAAGGCCGCCATTGACCGCGACATGGTGCTCGACAACAGCTCTGCTTCTAATCCGAACCATCAGGTTTCGACTTGGGTTAAGAACGCCCAGCGCTTGATGCCGCAGCTCAAGAACCGTATCGATGCCATGGAAGGCCAGCAGCTTTCTGCCGCTGATTCTGCTAAGCTCATGCAGTTCAAGGTGCATTATCAGGTGTGGGACGCCTTTACCGAATGGGCTGCCCGTACCCGTAGCGGCATGATGCTCACGCAGCACAAGCTGGTGATTGATCTTGCTCTCCAGAATATGGACAAGCCGATTGAAATTTCGACGACGGTCGGTACTTCCAACTTCATGGGCCTTGAAAAGTACATGGTGCAAGAAGGCATGGTCTACAATTTCGTGAAGGGTGATTTGAACCCCAAGCGCAACGCCTTTGATGCGAAGTACACGGCAAACCTCATCGATTCCGTGTTCAAGTTCCGTGGCCTCGGCGACGGCACTGCATACATCAACGAAGAAACGTCTCGCTTGCTTTCGGGCTATGTTTCTCTGTACCTGCAGATTTCCTTCGATGCTCGCGACCAGATTTCCAAGCTCCGCAACGAACATCCGTTTACAGCCGAAAAGATGGCTCAGGTGGATAGCCTCGCTGCAGCTGCGTCCAAGTACCTTGAAATGGGTATGAAGCAGTTCCCGAACGAATGGCGCAACTACTGGGCTGCCGCATTCGTGTACGAAGCCGCTGGCCAGAAGGCTAAGGCTCAGGACGTTCTGAATCGCGGTCTCGAAAATGTTCCGGCTTACGAAGAAGGCGGCCGTGCCCGTCTCCTCATGAGCGGCCGCCAGATTGAACAGATGTCCGACGAACCGCTGCAGGTCGAAGCCCCGGCGGAACCCGAGTCGGATTCCGCCCAAAAGGATTCTGCCAAGGAACCTGCCGTAGTTGCTGCGGCGAACTAATTAGGTCTGTTGTTATTTGCGATAAGAAGAGAGGATACGAATGGATTTGAGTCTTGTTATTCCGGTCAAGGAAGAAAGCGAGAACCTTCCCGAACTTTTTAAGGAAATCGTAGCGGCTATCGAGCCTACCGGCTTTACCTACGAAGTCATCGTCATCGATGACGGTAGCCGCGACAATACTTGGGAAGTGGTGGAGTCCTTATCCAAGGAGTATTCCTTTATTCGCGCTTTCCGCTTCCAGTTCAACTGCGGTAAGGCGGCTGGTCTTGCTTTCGGTTTTTCCAAAGCTCGCGGCAAGTATGTGGCCACGTTGGATGGCGACTTGCAAGATGACCCGCTTGAAATCCCGAAGATGATCAAGATTCTGGATGACGGTTACGACTTGGTTTCGGGTTGGAAAATCCGTCGCTTGGATCCCTGGCACAAGACATGGCCCTCTAAGCTTTTCAACTTGACGGTCTCGATTGTGTGCGGCCAGCGTTTGCACGACTTCAATTGCGGTATCAAGGCCTATCGCAGTTCCGTGGTGCGTTTTATTCACCTGTATGGTGATTACCACCGCTTTATCCCCGTCATGGCCAAGTGGCAGGGCTTCCGCATTACCGAAATGCCGGTGGCTCACCGCGCCCGTGTCCACGGGGTTTCCAAGTACGGTGTGTCCCGCTTGGTATCCGGGTTCTTGGATTTGGTGTCCCTCATGTTCATGCGCAGTTTCTCTTCGAAGCCGCTCCATTTCTTTGGACTTCTGGGACTCATTTTCATGCTGATTGGTTTTGGTATTTCGGGCTACTTTGGCTACGAATGGCTGCAGACTGGCGCCCTCCACGTGCGCCCGCTCCTGTTGGCTGGCGGATTCTCGCTGGTGATGGGTGTGCAGTTCATTTCGCTTGGTCTTTTGGGCGAAATGATGAACGGTAGCAAAAAACAGAGCTATCCGGTGGCCGAATCGATTCGTGAAATTGTAGATTTGAGTTAGGAGAAAGCTGGTTTATGGCGTACCCTAAAAGTCTTGTAATTGTTCCGACCTATAATGAGAAAGAAAACATCATGCTCATTATGTCGGCTATTTTGGAACAGAACGAATGCATCGAAATCTTGGTGGTCGACGATGGCAGTCCCGATGGTACGGGCGATATGGTCGAAGAAGAAACCAAGAAGAATCCCCGCGTACACCTGATCCGCCGTAAGGGTAAGATGGGTCTCGGTTCCGCATACGTGACTGGCTTTAAGTGGGCTCTTGAACGCGACTATGAACGCGTTTTTGAAATGGACGCCGACTTTAGCCATGCTCCGACGGATTTGAATCGTTTCTTGGAAACCGCCGAAGAAGCTGATCTGGTGCTCGGTAGCCGCTACCAGAATCACCGCATCAGCGTGGTGAACTGGGATTTGCGTCGCCTGATTCTCAGCTACGGTGCAAACGTCTATACCCGCATCGTGACGGGACTCCCGATTAGCGATGCCACGGGCGGTTTCAAGTGCTTCCGCCGCGAAGCATTGCAGGCCTTGAACCTCGACAAGATGAAGAGTGACGGTTACTGCTTCCAGATTGAAACTACCTTCAAGATTTGGAAGAAGGGGCTCCGCGTCAAGGAAATTCCTATCGTGTTTACCGACCGCACCCGCGGAACTTCCAAGATGAGCGGCGGCATTATCTCCGAAGCTTTCTTCCTGGTCCTTAAACTCCGTTTAGGCCTCGCATAACTTCTTACTGTCTACTCCTATGTATTCTTGCTCCATTATCATCATCGCTTACAATTCTTGTGACTTTATCCCGGCTTGCTTAAAGTCCGTGCGCGATGCGTGCGAAAATGTGGATGCACAGATTATCGTTCTTGATAACGGCTCCGAATCACCGATTCTGCCCGAAATCAAGGCTTATTTCCCCGAGGTCCTTTGGATTGATTCCAAGGAAAACCTAGGCTTTGGCAAGGGCTGTAACCTCGCCGAAAAACAGGCGACAAAGCCGTACTTGTTCTTTATCAACCCCGATACGGTGGTGTCCCGCGATTCCTTTACCAAGGTGCTTAATTTTATGGAAGAGCATCCGGAAGCGGGAACGGTGGGCTGCCGTATTTTGAATGAAGATGGCTCTATTCAGTGGGCTTGCCGTCGTTCGTTCCCGACGATTATTTCGGCTGTTTCGAAGACGATCGGGCTTGCCGCTCTATTCCCGAAGAGCAAGCTGCTGGCCAGCTATAACATGACTTTCGCCGACCCCGACGCGATTACCGAAGTGGACGCCATTAGTGGTTCCTTCTTCTGTATCAAGCGTGACTTGTACGAAGAATTGAAAGGCTTCGACGAAGATTTCTTCATGTACGGCGAAGATCTGGACCTTTGCTTTAGAACGAAGGCGTCTGGGCACAAAAATTATTACACACCCTCTACGAACATTCTTCATTTTAAGGGACAGAGCTGTCGCACTCGCCGCTGGGGCTCCTATGTGGATTTCTACAAGGCGATGCTCATCTTTGTGAAAAAGCACAAGGACCTTTACTTTGTTCCGAATTTCTTGGTGTCTTTCGGTATTCTTTTTGCTGCATTTGTGGGGATGTTCTCCAGGCTTATTCCGAAGTTCTGGAAGATGTTTCTGGACTTGGGTGTCATTGCCATTTGGGCATTCGTGTTCCTGGGACGCGGCGATTCCATTGCCCGGTCTTGTGCCAAGATGGAGCTTAGTGGCGATGCTGCTCTGAATTGCATAGACTACTCCGTAGTCGTAAAGCATTCCATGTTGAGTGTGTCCCAGTTCGAGGACTGGTGGCTGGTAGGCTTGGTGGCCGTCTTGAACATGGTTTTCCTTATTTTCCGCGGGGAATACACGGTTTCTAGCCTTAAGGGCGAAAAGTTCCTGAGGTATCTGATTCCCCTGAACTTGCTCACGGTGGGTGGGTATGCCGCATTCCGCTATTTCACCCAGACTCCGGTGGTTAATGACGAAATCAGTTTCTTGCCTTACGACCGCAACTGGATTGCCATTGTGGTTTCGACCTGCCTGGTGATTCCCTTTGCGCTTTTCGTATGGCGCCGTGTCGCATTTTGGATAAACTATTTCTACCGTATCTTTGCCAAGAAACGTCATCGCTCCATTTTGCTTGGTGGCCGCGAAGATTCTCTTAGCAACTGGTTCGATAGCTACAACGTGATTCCCGGAATCGAAATTCTGGGTTGTGTCAGCTCCGAACCGGAAAAGATTAGCGAAGAAAACCGTCAGCATCTTTTAGGTCCCCTTTCCGAGATGGAATCGATTTGCAACCGTACCGGCTGTCGCGAACTGTTGGTAGTGTCCAATTTCTCCGGTTACCGTGAAGATTTCGACATCGATTGGCTCGATAGCCTCGGTTTGCGCGTGTTTTTGCTGATTGGAAACGGAAAAGAGGGCAATTATGCCCTCGTAAACCTCAAATATCTGCACTAAAACCCAAAATCCTTATATAATCTTTACACTTTACGCGAAAATGAAGTTATTTTTTGTGTAAGTATTTGATTATTAAGGTTTTATGTTCGATACAAATCTTTTAGATATTCTTTGCTGCCCCGAAACTAGGGGTAAGTTGAAATTAGCGTCTGACGAATGTTTGGCCGCAGTGAATCAATCTATTTCCGCCGGTACGCAAAAGAACGTTGCCGGTGAAAAGGTGACGGAACCTTTGACCGAGGCTCTTGTTACCGAAGACAATTCCAGGGTGTATCCGGTTCGCGAAGGAATTCCCGTTCTTTTGGCGGACGAAGCAATTTTGCTCTAAGAGGTGTTTATGGCGGTAACGTTGGAATCACTTAGAAAGTCTGTAGGCAAGAAAAATGCCAGCTCCATGGTGTTTGCATGGCTTGCAGATCTCGAACGTGTAGCGGGTGAGCTGGACAAGGCTCTGCAGAGAGTCGATGGCGGCCTCACGCTGTACCCGAACGATATTTCGGCAAGGCTGGTTCGTGCGAAGATTCTTATTCAACTTGAAGCCTACGAGCCTTGCGTTGAAGAATGTGAACGCATCATCGTGATGGATCCGTTCAATCTGGCTGCACAGCAGATTATGGGCGATGCCTATGACAAGTTGGGCATGCAGGCCGAACGTAACGTCTGTTACCGTCGATTGCACGACATGGATCCGCTGAACACCTTCTGGAAAGAAGAATACGATGTCGTACTGGAAAGTTCGGCTGCCGCTGCTGCGGTTGGTGCCGCTGCGGATTCCGAATTTGTCATGTCTGACAGCACCCAGGATCTTGGTCAGGCCTCTACCGAAGAAACGTCCTCGCTGGATATGTCCTTCGACGACAGTGCTGAACCTTCGACCGAGGATGCCGGTACGGAGTCCTTCGAAATGCCTGCGAATGAAGATTCCTTTGATTCGGCGGAGTCGGATGACCCCTTTGCATCTCTTGCGGCCATGCTTCCCAATGGCGATGCTGCCGAAGATTCGACGATGGAAGATTTGTCTGCTTCGTTGGAATCGGCCATGGATTCTATCAAGACCGACGAGTCGGAAACGCTTGCCGAAGAATTCGGCACGGACGAAAATATTTCCGGATCCGACGTCTCGTCGGCCCTGTCCGACATGTTCGGTCTAGACGATGATCTGGAACCTGAAGAAACCACCAGCGCCAGTCCCTTTGCAAATGCTGCCGCTTCCGGTGCGGATATTCCTGCAAGCATCGACGACAATGCCCTTTCTAATGCGGCCTCCGTCTTCGAAACGCCTGCTGCAGAAGACAAGCCCCAGAGCATCGACGATGCCTTCGGCGATATTTTCGGCGAAGATGAACTTCCCGAAGAAAAGCCCCAGGAACAGGCGGAACCGCAGAAGGAATCTTCTTTCGGTTCCATTGAAGACCTTGCGGAATCTCCCCTGAACGAAGGTATTGAAGACCTGGATGGGGAAGGCGAATCCCTGTTTGAAAAGTCTGCCGAAGTGTCTGCTCCGGTTGAAGACAAGCCCCAGAGCATCGACGATGCCTTCGGTGATATCTTCGGTGAAGACGAACTTCCTGAAGAAAAGCCCCAGGCGGAAGCGGCTCCTCAAGAAGAATCTCTCGATTTGCCTGGATCTCTGGCTGAAGAAAGCCCTGCTGAAGAAGAAGGCGGCTTGTTCGAAAAGTCCGCTTCTGCAGACATGAACCTGACGGGCGATATCGGTCTTGCCGAACCGGCTGCTACGGTTGCTGACGAAAAGCCGGCAGAAGACGCTCCGACGACGATTGACAATGCCTTCGATTCTATCTTCGGTGACGATGAACTCCCTGAAGAAAAGCCGGCTGAAGATTCTCTGAATCTCGAATCTCCCATTGATAATCTCTTTGCCGACGACAAGCCTGCCGCTGAAGAAGAACTTACGATGGCAGATGATGCTCCTGCATTGGAATCTCCTATCGACAATCTTTTTGCAGATGATGCTCCTGTTGCAGAGCCCGTTGCCGAAGAAGCTCCTGTGGCAGAAGAACCTTCCATTGAGGAACCGGTTCCCGAAGTTCCGGCTGCAGCAGAACCCGCTGTGGAAGAAACGCCTACGATTGTTCAGTCTACATCGGAGAGCTCCTTTAGCGTAGATAGCGCCTTTGATTCGATCTTTGGTGCCGACGATGATTTACCTGAAGAGAAACCGGCCGAAGCTGCAGCCTCTGTAGAAGCTCAGCCTGCTCTTGACGAAACGGTGTCGCTTGAAGAACAGGTGAACAAGGCTGAAGCTGAACTTGAAATGCCCGAGGTGAAGGCTGAATCTTCGGACTTGGCTCAGGAAATGGGCGGTGCCTTTGCTTCCATGTTCGGCAATACGGATGATGATCTGGACTTGCCTGAAACGGCTGCTCCTCAGACGGAATCCAACGAACAGGAACTTACGGGTGCTCCGGTTGAAGAAGGCTTTGCAAAGTCTGCCGACATTGCCGAAGATGCACTCGAAAGTGATATCGACAAGTCTTTTGATAATTTGTTCGGAAAAGAGGACGACTTGCCGACAGAAGAAAATCGCACTGCAGTCCAGGCAGATGCTGCCCCGGCTGCTCCTGCCGATGTGGCCGAAGCTGTTCCGGAAACTCCGGCGGCTGAATCCGCTCAGGATTTGGATTCCCTGGAATCTGAAGTTTCCGGTGCCTTCAAGGGCTTGTTCGATATGGACGATGATGCCTTGACCGAAGAAACCAAACCCTCCAACAAGGGTGTCGATTTCTTGATGTCTGGCGATTCGGACGATGAAATTTCTGCCGGTCTGATTAACGACCCCGATGCTCCGCTGGACCGAGGCGCTCAGGATTTGGATGATAGCCTGAATACCCGTACCTTGGCTGAAATTTATTTTGACCAGGGCTTGTACGGCAAGGCTCTCGAAATCTACAAGGACTTGGCACAGAAAGAACCTGATAACGAAGACATTGCGGTTCGTCTTTCCGAAGTTGAAAAGCTCTACAATGAAAAGTTCGGAGGTAACGCCTAATGGCTGAACAGCAACCGCAACTTCGTATTGAAAAATTATTGCGTGAAATGGTGAACCATGGTGCATCCGACTTGCACCTGCGCGTGGGTGTTCCGCCTGTTTACCGAATCAATGGTGCCTTGCAGCGTCTTTTCGATGTGAAGGTGGATTCCCTGATGATGGATTCCTTCTTGGATGATATCATGAACCGTGACCAGAAACAGCGCTTCGAAGCCAACAAGGAATGTGACTTTGCCGTGGGTGCCCGCGACATGGGCCGTTTCCGTGTGAACGTTTTCCGCCAGCGTGGTTCTATCGCTGTGGTGATTCGTCACATTAAGGCAAAGATTCCTGCGTTCGAAGATTTGCATCTGCCCGAAGTGATTCGCGACATGTCGCTCACTAAGCGCGGCCTTGTTCTTGTGACGGGTACGACTGGTTCTGGTAAGTCGACGACGCTCGCCGCCATGCTGGATTACATTAACCAGAACGAAGCGGTGAACATTATTACGGTCGAAGACCCGATTGAATACCTTTACCGCGATGACAAGGCGATTATTTCGCAGCGTGAAATCGGCGTGGATACGCTTTCTTACGCCAACGCCCTGCGCGCCGCTCTCCGTCAGGATCCGGATGTGCTTCTGGTGGGCGAAATTCGTGACTTGGAAACCATGCAGATTGCCATGACGGCTGCCGATACGGGCCACATGGTGTTTGCAACTATCCATACCACCAACGCCACCGAAACCATTCACCGTGTGCTTTCCATGTATCCGCCGCACCAGCATGACGAAATCCGCTTGCTGCTTTCTGAAGTGCTCGCCGGTATCATTTCGCTCCGCTTGTTGCCGACCAAGGATGGCAATGGGCGAGTGCCTGCAGCTGAAATTCTGGTGAATACGGCTGCTATCAAGGAATACATCGAAGATAAGGACAAGAACGACTTGATTGAACAGGCCATTGCTGAAGGTCACATGCAGTACCGCAGCCAGACCTTCGACCAGGCGCTCCTTAAGCTTTACGAAGAAGAAAAGATTTCCCTCGAAACGGCTATGAACGCTGCAACGAACCCCGATGACTTCGATCTTAAGATCCGCGGTATTTCGGGTACGTCCGAACGCAGCTGGATGTAAACTGTTTCGGAATTCGAAATCGATTTATAAAAAAAGTCCTCCGCCATTGCGGAGGACTTTTTGGTGGGTTAGGGAGGTTTTTAAATTAGTCGTTGTAGTAAACGGAACTTCCAGATGGGAA
>Ga0310695_10012890_pt1 | contig 11603 bp, 2 predicted proteins | sample RumenRJG_04DNA_FD_203882 | JGI IMG/M metagenome (GOLD analysis project Ga0310695, IMG submission 203882) | Bovine rumen microbial communities from Lethbridge, Alberta, Canada - RJG_04 (v2) (version 2) | ecosystem: Host-associated > Mammals > Digestive system > Stomach > Rumen | place: Canada... | reverse complement strand
CGTTGATGTTGAATTTGACTGCAGCATTTGCTAATGGATTGCCCTGACCATCAAGAACAGTTACATTGAATGTTGAACCGTCTTTATATTTCATCTCCAAATCAGTAGCGATTAAGGTAGGCAATACTGTAATGTTATAAGACATCATAAGGCCGGTCAACGGATCAATAGCTGTTAATATATACTCGCCAGGAGGTAAGTTAATGTTTAATTTGGCTGTTCCGTTTTCATTAGTTGTACGGTTATAAAATACTCCATTGATGTTCATGGTAATGTTAACACCACTGATAGGATTACTTTCACCATCAATTAATGTTATATCAAATTGTGAAGCATTTTTAAAGTATTTTACTAGGTTGTCAGCTATTAATGTTGGAAGTACTGTAATGGTGTTTTCAACTGTTGTTCCGTTGAATAAAGTTTTGATTGTGTAGTTTCCAGGACATAAATTGATTGCTATAAGAGCGGTTCCGTTTTCATCACTTACACGAGTATAATTTCTGCCATTGATTTCAAATATTACAGTTTCATTGTCTACACCAATATTCGCCTCAAACTTAGAATCATTTTTATAGATTTTAACTAAATCTTCAGTATAAATTGGTAAAGCAACAGTGTAGACTTTTACGCATGCAATATAGCCTAAGTCATAAGCATCTTCCCAGGTTTTCCCATCTTTACAGACATATGAAATATTATTACCATAATGTGCTCTAACATCGGAATTGAGAATGTATGGCACCCAATTTGATGTTACTTTTGCTTTGAAAATATCTCCTGCTTTGATTGGTATGTAATCATTCAATTTGATTGTGTGATAACCTACATATGGAGATACTCCATCTTGAGTTAATTTTAACACATCATTTACAAAGATTTCAACTGTATAATTGACACCGCTTTGGTTGAAGTATGTTCCAACAGCTGCAATAGCATCGTTTTCCACTGCTTCAAAGGCATTCATATAACTTATAGTTCCATTTCCAGGTTCATTATTAGAAATCCATACCCAATCGTATTGATAATTTTTATTGTATGGAACAGTATTTTCAATTATAGGTGTAGCAGCATAGTTAACTATACTTCCTGGAGTATATGTTAGGAGTGACTGGTCATAGTATGAAACATACATGCAGCCATTGTCTCCAAAATCAGGACCCCAACTGTTTTTGATTATCCATGCACCGTCACCAGGAGGGGCAACTAGGAATTTCTCTTTTGGAAAATTGTCGTCCCATCCAATAATGGCAACTTCATGGTTTGCCTGTTCAGGCAAATTGACATATTGTGCATATGTTTTTGGATTATAATAAGGTGATTCTTCATCATATGTGGATTGTCCGAAATAGGACACGTCTAAAGAACCGTATTTCAAAACAGCTTTTTTAATTTCTGTACCGTTAGGGATTTCATTATTAGGTATGAATATGAGATCTTGAACATGAATGTGCGGACCGGTTAAGATAGTTCTTGTAATTTTTCCAAGTTCATCATAAGTATCTGCATCATATGGAATTGCTCCAAGCCAACTTAAAAGGTAACTTGCAGAAGCAAGATTATATCCTCCTTCTAATACTTCATTATTGCCGTAATATGAATATTTCATCTGGTTTTTCATGTTATTCATTGAAGTATCATATTTATTTCCCGTAGCTTTCAGTAATGTTGATTCCAATGCACCGGTCATTCCAAATGTCCAGCAAGCATTCATCCATCCTTGATCTCTGACTGTTGACATCCATCCCCAGTCACGTAAATCAAATTTAGATGGAATAGTATCAACATCAATAGTATTGTTAATCAGTGTTAATTTAAGGCCTTCTCCAGCCACCATTGTTTCATAATATGTATTGTTGGTTGAAATGTCGCCATTAATAAAAGTATTGTTTTTTAAACTGCATTCCTTATCAAAAACACTATAAAGAGCGTTTGTATTGTTTTCAAATACTAGAGCGTTTGTATTGTTTTCAAATAATGAGTTTTTAATATTATATGATGTATCGTATGCATATATTGCATTACCGACATCTGCAGTGTTATTTATAAATCTGGAATCAGTTATATTTAAGGTGCTGATATCGCTGTATATTGCTCCACCATATGTTAGATAATCATCTTTCAATTCAGCAACATTTGAATCAAAAGTACAATTATTGATTGCACTTTCTACAAATGAAAGATAAACTGCTCCTCCATTCCATGTGGCGTAATTGTTTATGAATTCTGTATTGTTTAGCCATAACTTTCCTCCTAATTGGATGTATGCTCCACCAAATTCGGAATATGTGTCTTTAAATAAGCTATTAAGTATGGTCACATTGCCTGTAGAACTACTGTATCCTGTGATGTCAACAAAAACGGCTCCAGCATTTTTAGAAGATGTAGCATTTATAAATTCACAATTTTCAATGTATAGTTCACCGCCTTCTCTAAGACTCATTGCACCAGCACTGATGTTTGCTTTTAGATTATTAAATTTGGAATTTATTATTCTGGCTTTAGAACTTGTAAGATATACTGCTGGTGAATAGTTTGTAAGAATATTTTCAAAAGTAGTATTTTCTATATTGATTGAGGAATCTGTGTGGCCATAAATTTGGCCTGCTTTAGCAAATTTTTTTGAAGTTAAGTATGCATTGTAAAGGTTCAATTTACCTTTCTGAATAAATATTGCGCCTCTTTCACCAGAATTGTCAATGAATTTCGAATTGTTACAGATAAGGGTTACATTCCTGAAAAGTCCTATAGCTCCGCCGATACTTGCATTATTGTTAATAAAAGTAATATTGTTTAATGTTAATGTTCCATTAGCACGTACTGCTGCACCTCTATCTGAATTACCGTTGATTAAAACTAAATTGCTTAGTGTTACATTGTTTGCGGTAATGTTGAATATTCTTGATTGTTCATTTCCGTCTATTGTAAAACCGTTACCGTTAAGGACAAAATTATCCTTGTTGATAAAAATTCCAGTATTATTGTCTGTTTCATTGTTGAATTTGTAATTTTGGGTTAAATCCAACGTGTCAGTTGCATTTTCTATTTCATCAGTCAAATCAGTGAATGACGCTTCACTGGTTGTGTAAACTTCATTTTGAGAATTTTGTAAAATTTCCGTACTTATAACATCTTCAGTACTGTTTTCAGCTGCACAAACAGCACCAACAGACAGTATTAAAATAAGTAGGACAATCATAATTTTTAAAATTTTCATAATAATATCCCCTATATTTCTATATATGTAAAAAGAGATTATTTAAGTTTATACATTTAATTTTAAACTTTATCGATGGTTGTATGTTAAATTATAAAAAATGTAAAAGAAAGGATTAAAAAATTTAATCCTTAATGGTTATTGTGTTTGAAATTTTTAATCCGTCATACTCGGAGGTAATGATGTATTTGCCGGACATTAGATTAATGTTCAGTTTTGCTATTCCTTTAGAATCGGTGTGTTTTGTGTAGAATACTCCGTTGATGTTGAATTTGACTGCAGCATTTGCTAATGGATTGCCCTGACCATCAAGAACAGTTACATTGAATGTTGAACCGTCTTTATATTTCATCTCCAAATCAGTAGCGGTTAAAGTAGGCAATACTGTAATGTTATATGACATCTGAAGACCAGTCAAAGGGTCAATTGCTGTTAATATATACTCACCAGGAGGTAAGTTAATGTTTAATCTGGCTGTTCCGTTTTCATTTGTTGTACGATTGTAGAATACTCCATTGATGTTCATGGTAATGTTAACGCCAGCTACAGGATTACCTTCACCATCAATTAATGAAATATAGAATTGGGAATCGTTTTTATAGTATTTAACTAGGTTTTCTGCAATTAATGTTGGCAATACTGTAACGGTATTTTCAACTGTAAAGTTATTGTAGCTAGTTTTGATTGTGTAATTTCCTGGGTTTAAGTTAATGGCTATTGAAGCAGCGCCGTTTTCATCACTGACTCTGGTGTAATTTCTGCCATTTATCTCAAATGTTACGGTTGCATTAGCCACAGCAACATTTGCTTCAAATTTTGAAGCATTTTTATAGATTTTAACCAAGTCTTCAGTAAAGATTGCTAAATCTTTGGTATAGACCTTTAAGGTTGCACTTTTATTTTTCAATGCCAAATCAACCCATTCATTGTTTATTTCAAAAAATACACTATCACTTTCATAAAATTGTGTTGAATTATATACTATTGGAACGTAATCTTTTTTCATCAATACTGTGAAGTTATCATTTGCTTTTATTGGAATTTCTGAAGTTAGTCTGACAGTATGATAACCGGTAAATGGCGCATTTCCAGTTTGCGTGTATTTTAAGTTATCATTAATGTATATTTCAATAGTATATTCTTCATTTTCTCTGAAATAGCTTCCAACACCACTTATTAAATCATTTTCTATGGATTTGTATTTGACCTTGAATGTGGTGTAGTTATTGGATTTGTTTATTTGGCCTCCTATGTCTCTTTGATATATCTTGGTGTAGTTTTCCCTGTTTTTTAGTATATATCCAACTGATGTTGCTTCTCTGATAGTGTTATCTGATGTCATATTCAAAATACTTACGTCATAGTATGAAAGATATACGAATCCATTATCCCCATAACTTTCACCATAACTGTTTTTGATAATGAAAGCCCCATCTCCTGGAGGTCTTATTATGAAGTTGCTTGCAGAATAATTGTCATCCCAGCCGACAACTGAAACGGAATGGTTAGGATTGTTAGTATAGTTTTGGTAAGCTGCATGGGTTTGTTTATTATAATATGGATTAATGCCGGTGTCAAAGAAATTCATTGTCACTGATCCGCATTCAATTATTGCTCTTTTCAATGCATCATTGTCAGTTGCATTTTTACGAGATTCAACAAATATCGCATCTTGAATATGGATATTTTCATCACTGGTTATTAGTGGGGATATTTTACCGATTTCATCATAGGTGTCATACTTGCTTGGAAATATTCCTAACCAACTTATTATATATTCCAATCCCTGCGTATACATTCCTCCTTCTGCAATTTTCATACCATATTTTGCGTATTTCAGCATGTTATTTTGCATATTGTTTTCTGAAAAGTCATATTCTATGCCTGTTTCCTTAAGCAATGTAGATTCCAATGCACCACAATTTCCGAAAGTCCAGCAGGAACCCATTTCTCCTTGGTCTTTTACAGAACTTACCCATCCCCAGTCGCGTGAATCATAGCGTGACGGAAGATTTGTCACGTTGATTGTATTGTTTATTAATTCAATTTCCATACCTTTCTCTTTAATGGTTGTTGGATAATTGGTATCATTTAAGAATAATGTGTCATTTCCATAATCATTGTCTTTCAATTTGTTTGTGGTGAAAACACCGTGTATAGCTTGTGAATTTTCTCTGAATGTAGTGTTTTCAACAGATAATGCACAGCCATATGAATAAATGGCATTTTTTTCATTGTTTTCAAAGAGGGAATTGCTTATGGTGACATTACTTTTATCACAGTATATTCCTCCTCCATTGAATAACTTTTCATCGGTTAATCTGTTTGAAATTATTTGGGTACTGTCCAGTTCCAGATTTGTATATGATGCATAGATTGCACCTCCCTCACATATAACCGAATTTTTGAGGAATTTGGAATCAGTAATTTTAAGATTGCCTCCCAATTGAACGATTGATCCTCCAAAATCGGCTGAAGAATTTTCAAATGTAGTGTTTTTAACAGTAACTTCCTTATTGAATTTTTTTATATCCTCATCCACATCCACAAATAATGCTCCACCATTATTCACGGCAGAAGTATTGATGAATATGCAATTTTCAATTTCAATAGAATTCTTTATGGCTTTAATTGCAATTGCACCACTGCTTAGGGATGCATGTAAGTCCTTAAAGAAGGAATTTTTGATAATGACTTTATTTTTTGTAGTAGTATATATTGCAGGTGCATATTTTGATGTTGAATTCAAAAATCTGCAATTGTTAACAAAAAGATTGCCAAGACCAATTGCAGAAATCATGGAATAGATACAGTCAGGGCTGTTTAAGAATTCTGAATTTTCAATTGTACCATTGTCTGAAACATCCACACTTGCCCCAAATTCTGCTTTATTTGCGTTAAATATGCAGTTTTTTAACTCAACATTTTCACCAGATACTCCTCCACCATGTATTGCATAGTTATTTGTGAAGTTGCAGTTTTCTACCCTTATATTTGCAGTCAAATGTATTGCTCCACCTTTTTCTGCATGGTTATTTGTAAAATTACAGTTTGCCACGCTTCCTATCGTGCTTATAGGCTTATTTGAAGATGAATTATTAGATTTTTTTTCGTTATTAATATCTATTCCTCCGCCAGAGGTAGCATTATTATCAATAAAATTACAATTAAAGGTTATGTTTTCAAAGGCTTCAAAGAAATGTAGTCCTCCCCCATTTTTTGCATTATTGCCCATGAAATTGCAGTTAAATGTTATATTGTAAGGTGTTTCTCTATAATTTACTGCTCCTCCATATAATCTTACAGTATTACTGATGAAATCGCAGTTGAATATGCTATTTTTTGATGTATCTTTAAAGTTTATTGCTCCACCATTACCATTACTTTTATTTATAAGTCCATTAGCCCTATTATTTATATAATTGCCTTGAAATGTATTGTAATTTGTTTTGTTGTAGAAAAATATTGCTCCTCCGCAGGATTTGGCTGTATTATTTATAAAATCACTTTTAAACATATTTTTGTTTGTTTCATTCCAGAAAAATATTCCTGCACCATAACATGCTTTGTTGTTTCTAAAAATACTTTCAATTGTATTGTTTTCTGCAATTCCATAGAAAAATATTCCTCCTCCTGCTTCCTTTGCATTATTGTTGAAAAATTCTGATGTGAATTTATTGTTTTTTGCTGATCCGTTTAAACATATTGCTCCGCCGGATTCTGTAGCATTATTTCCTTTAAAAGTACTTGTTATTATATTGCTGTTAATTTCATTATTATAATAAACAGCTCCTCCATTGTTTGCAGTGTTATTTTCAAATATGCAATTTATCAGGTTTAAGTTTCCGTTTGAAAATATTGCTCCGCCATTAGATTGAGAGTATCCATTAATAAAATTAAGATTGGATATAGTTATGTTATTTCCTTCAATATTAAAAATTCTAGCTTGATTTGAAGCATCTATTGTATAACCATTACCATTTATAGTAAAATCGCTTCTGTTTATTACAATTCCATCATTAAGCTCATAATCTGTGGTCTTGTCATATACATAATTTTGATTTATTTCTATTGTACTTCCTGAACTTGTATCAATATCTTTTTGAAGTGCTGTGAAGTTTCCTTCAGCTGAAACAGCACTAATTGTAACAAATAAAACAAGTAACACTAGAAAGATTTCATTTATCTTCTTCATGTTTTCCCCTAATAAAATTAGTTGATATGCATATTATATTTTTAATTATTAAAAAAGTTATCTTATAATTAAAAAATTAAAATTTATTCAAAAAAAGTAAAAAGGATTAAATAAATTAACCCTTAATTGTTATTGTATTTGAAATTTTTAATCCATCATACTCTGAGGTAATGATGTATTTACCAGATATTAAATTAATGTTTAGTTTAGTTATTCCTTTTGCATCGGTTGTACGATTATATAATACTCCATTAATGTTGAATTTGACTATTGCGCCTTTTAATGGATTGCCTTGACCGTCTACAACTGTTGCATTGAATGTTGAACCGTCTTTATATTTCATTTCCAAATCAGCAGCGCTTAATGTTGGCAATACTGTAATGGTATATGACATTTGAAGACCGGTTATTGGATCAATAGCTGTCAATATATATTCTCCAGGAGGTAGGTTAATGTTTAATTTCGCAGAACCGTTTTCATTGGTTGTACGATTATATAATACTCCATTAATGTTCATAGTTATGTTAATATCTGCTATAGAATTACCTTCACCATCAATTAAATAAATATAGAATTGTGAAGCGTTTCTATAGTATTTAACTAAATTATCGGCTATTAATGTAGGTAAAACAGTGATATTATTTTCAACAGCAGTACCATTAAACATGGTTTTTATTGTGTAGTTTCCCGGTTCTAAATTAATTGTCATTAAAGCAGTTCCGTTTTCATCACTTACTCTGGTGTAATTTCTACCATTGATTTCAAAGGTTACAGTTTCGTTGGCAACACCAATGTTTGCTTCAAAATTGGAATCATTTTTATAGATTTTAACTAAGTCTTCAGTATAAATAGCTAAATTTTTAGTATATACTTTTAAAGTGAAGGTTTTATTTTCTTTTACAGGGTCTTCCCATTCGCCACCATAATTTACAAAGCTTACATTTTCTAAATAATGTTGTCTTGATTTGTTTATGAAAGGTATGCTTTCTTTTGTCATTATTGCTGTAATGATGTCTTTTGCTTTAACAGGGATTTCTTTTGTTAATTTAATGGTATGGTATCCGCGATATGGTGCTGTTCCATTTTGAGTATGGACTAATTCATTATTCAAATAGATTTCAAGTAAATATTCTTCATCTTCATTCGCAAAGTAAGTTCCAACTGCACTAACTAACTCATTTCCGCTGATTTCATAGTTTACTTTATAACTTACATCTTTAGAATATTCTTCAATATTTAAAGATCCTCCTAAATCGGTCTGGTAGTTTGTTGTATAATTTTCAGTATTTTCAATAATAAATATTGGATTATATTTGTATCCTACCATACCTATATCATAATATGAAATGTATCCATATCCTTTGTCTCCCCAATCTGTATCCCAACTGTTTTTAATTATCCATGCTCCATCTCCTGGGGGAGTGACTATAAAGTTTTCTTTTGAAAAAGTATCATCCCATCCAACAATTGAAACTGAATGATCTTGTTGGGTTGTATTATTTTGATATTGGGCTGCTGTTTTATTATTATAATACGGTGCCTCTTGGTATGCATAATATGTAATGGCTATAGCACCATATTTCATTACTGCTTTTTTATATTCCTCGATGTCGCTTGAATTTTTAATCTCTTTTAAAAGTATTGCGTCCTGAATATGTATATTTTTATCTGTGAAGAGTATTGGAGATAATTTACCTAATTCATCATAAGTATCATATTCTTTTGGAAATGGACCAATCCAACTTAAAAAGTAGCTTAAAGCTTCATCTAAGTATCCGCCTTCTTCATTACCTATAACACCGATTTTTGAGTATTGCAACAGGGTATTTTGGATATTGTTTTCTGAAAAGTCATATGCTACTCCTGTTGCTTTTTTTAATTCAGATTCTAATCCTCCGGATACTCCAAATACCCAGCAGGAACCCATAGCACCTTGATTTTTTACAGGGGTTAGCCATTCCCAGTCGCGTAAATCAAAACGTGCAGGAAGATTGGTCACGTTTATTGTATTGTTTATAAGTTCAAGTTTTATGCCATTTCCAGACATGATTGAGAGATAATTCGTATCATTTAAAACCATAATGTCATTATTTAAAGTAATGTTTTTGAATGTATTATTTCCGGCAAATACACAGTGAATAGCTTCACCATTATTTTTAAATGTAGAATTGTCCATATATCCGTAAGAATCATATGTATAAATTGCATTTTTAGTATTGTTGTCGAAATCTGAATTGAATATATTAAACACTGAATCATCCAAGTAGATTGCTCCACCATTAAACGTTTCATTATCCATAAGTTTATTTGATTCAAAAATGGTATTATTCATACTTAATAATGTATTTGACACGAATATTGCTCCTCCATCATATTGGGCGGTATTGTTTATAAAAATAGAATTTATTATTGATATATTACCTCCTAATTGGACTAAAGCACCACCGAAATCACCAGTTGAATTAATGAACATTGAATTTAAAATATATGTTTCTATTGGTTTAGAATCAATATCTATAAATATTGCTCCGCCGTTTTTCGTTGCAGCGGTATTTGAAAATGTACAATTGTTTATTTCCATATCAGTTAATGATTTTGCTCCTATTGCTCCAGCAGTTTGGTTAGCATATAAATCTTCAAAGGTAGAATTTTTAATACTTATATTTCCCTCAGCATATACTGCTGCTGCATATTTGGATATTGCATTAGAAAAAGCTGAATTAGATATGAGTGTTTTATTTGATGAGTAAACACTTCCTCCCCATTCGGCGGTATTATTACTAAATTCACAATATGTTATTTCTGTTGTATAATTTTTATTAAATATTGCTCCACCGTTTTCTGCTTGGTTGTTGTTGAATGTTGAGTTATTTATTTTAGCCTCATCTTGAGTAAAGATTGTTCCGCCGTTTGTGGCATTGTTGTTGTTGAATATTGAGTCGTTTATTGTAGTTTCACCATCTATATAAAGTGCTCCTCCGGCATCGGCATGATTATTGTTGAATGTCACATTATTTATTTCAGTTTCGCCTTGTATTAAAATTGCTCCACCGTTTTCAGCTTTGTTTTCACTGAATAGTGCGTTGTTTATTGTAGTTTCTCCACCTATATAAAGTGCTCCTCCGTTACCGGCATGATTGTTGTTGAATATTATATCATTTAAAGTAAGTGTACCTGTTGAGTTTATTGCCCCACCAAATCCTCCGGTTTTATTTCCATTGATAAGGTTAAGGTTGGAAATTGTAATGTTATTTCCGGTAATTACAAATATTCTTGATTGGAATTTCGCATCAATGGTATGGCCTTCACCATTAAGGACAAAATTACTCTTGGTGATAAAAATTCCATTATCATCATCAGTTTCATTGTTGAAAGCATAATCTTTAGTTAACTCTAAATACGTACTTGCATTATCTATTTCATCCTTCAAATCACTAAATGAAGCATCACCAGTTGAATAAACTTCATTTGGAGTGATTTCCAAAACTTCTTGACTATCCGCACTTAAAACATCACTAGTACTGTTTTCAGCAGCACAAACTGCACCAACAGACAGGGTTAAGATAAGTAGGACAATCATAATTTTTAAAATCTTCATAATATATCCCCATTTATATATGTTAAATAATTATTAATAAATATTTTAGTGGTCTAAAGCTTTTTGATTAAAATTCTGTTTAATTTATATGTGTTTTGGTTTAGATGTTTCATTCATCTTGGGTGAGCTTGAATCTAAAGAAAGGCTTCTGAAATATTTTTATATCTCTAAAGTTTGGAATACCGATTAACTTTACAAAACTTTTCACTACAAGACTCAGATAATTTCATGAAGGTCTCTAAATTGTATTTTAAATTCAAGAAATTGCGTAAAAAAAGAAGAAAAAAATACTTTCATTGTTGATGCAACATGAGAAAATATATAAATATACACCAAAATCAGTTGAAAAAACAGTATATTTAATTATATTTGGGATTACTAATCATATCGCTGGATTTTGCTTAAAAACGACTATACAACAATTATCTGAGAACTAAAAAATTTAGATTCCTGAAAATATTATTTAAGTCTATATATTTGATTTTAAACTTTAATTGGGGAGTTAATCAAAAAAAGAAAAAGAAAAGGATTAATTAACTTAATCCTTGATTGTAATAGTGTTTGAAACTTTTAATCCATCATATTCTGATGTGATT
>Ga0310695_10012886_pt1 | contig 11606 bp, 10 predicted proteins | sample RumenRJG_04DNA_FD_203882 | JGI IMG/M metagenome (GOLD analysis project Ga0310695, IMG submission 203882) | Bovine rumen microbial communities from Lethbridge, Alberta, Canada - RJG_04 (v2) (version 2) | ecosystem: Host-associated > Mammals > Digestive system > Stomach > Rumen | place: Canada... | reverse complement strand
CGTCAAGGCACATGGCGACTTTCGCCAGCCTACGATATGACCTATATCTTCGATACTGGCGGCTATCTGCCCAATAAGGAGCACTGTCTGATGATTGGAGGCAAGTTACAGAACATCACTCGCGACGATGCCATTCAGTTTGCCCGTGAAAACGGCATACGCAGACCTGATGCCATCATCCGTGATGTGGTTGCATCCTTAAAACAGTTCAGAACCATTGCCATGAAATACGGCGTGTCAGAACAATGGACGGGTAGGGTTGAGGCAACAATTATCGACCATTTGAAATCATGGGACATGTGGGAAGAAACCCCAGCTCCGTCAGAACAGATTATCAATGGCCACACCGTTTCCAATATCCGTATCGAACAGGCATACAAGGGCAACTTCCACCTCCTTGCCAAAATTGACGGGCAAGAGCGTAAGTTCGTCATAGGCAAGAATAAGGAAGAGTTTGCATTGATAGAGAAGACTGGCATTGCCAATCTGACTGGTGATCAACTCAAAGCAATGGTAGAGACCTATTTCAAGCTATAAGTTTTTTCTATGAGCATTTGATATTCGGGGCAAACAGAGGTGTTTTGCTATTTTGTTGTGCTAAAAATATGAAATTATTACCGAAAATACAACTTTAAGGTTGGAATATTTGTATGTTTCAACCTTTTTTTGTATTTTTGCAACCATAAAATAATAATGATGATAACAAAAGAAGAAGTTCAGAAGTTTTTGAATCAGTTTCACGAGAAAATGAAAATCTTCGGTATCATTTATCGAGATGATCGTGGAAAGAACCAGAAGACGCTCGAAGAGCTGGAGATAGTGCCATCATATAGAAGGGTGGTAATAGAAAACCTTGTTGTGGAGGATTATGTACAGGGGCCTGTAGTAGATGAGTTGAATAAACTCGGAGAAATGTGGGTCTTTGGTAAAGATGTGAAAGGACGTGAAGTTTATATCAAAATAATGATAGGTGGTGTGGGATGTCAAACCATCTGCATCTCATTCCATATAGCAGAGCATCCATTGGTATATCCGTTTAAAGTTGAGGAGGAGAAATAATGAAGAGTCCATTTACAGGTAAGGAAATGAAGCGAGTGTACGAGAAACGTACATGGAACTTCCGAGGCGAGCAGTATGAATATGAGCATATTGCATGGCTGTGTGAGGATTCCGGCGAACAGTTTACTGACGATGAAAGCGATATGGCTGGATTTGTTCAGGTTACAAATCAGTATCGGGCGAAGTATGGCATTCCATACACTGATGAGATTATTGCCGTTCGTCAGCGATATGGAATCAGTGCCGCTAAGATGTCGCTGATTCTTGGTATAGGCGTTAATCAATACCGTTTGTATGAGCAAGGAGAAGTTCCGAGTGTCTCTAATGGTAGAATGATACGCTCTATTATGAATCCAAAGGTGATGCTAGAGATGGTGGAAAGCTCCAAGAATGAATTGTCTGTATCTGAATACGAGAAGATCATTAGTAAAGTGCAAACCATTATTGCAAGCAGTGAGGTTTATAAGAGGGAACAGTACGAAACAAAAAGGATTTTCAATACGTCTCGTGGAGCCGATAATGGATATGCACAACTTTCTTTGAACAGGTTGAAGAATATCATGCTATATATACTAAATAGGTGTGATGAAGTTTGGTGTACTAAGATGAACAAACTCTTGTTCTATACCGATTTCATGTCATATAGAGAGCGTGGTATGGCTATGACGGGCTTATCATATCGTGCCATAGACTTTGGACCAGTTCCTGAAAGATGGGATAGGGTGTATAGTGAATTTCCAGAGGTAAGGCAAGAACTTCGTCAGGTAGGTGACTTCGTAGGTAGTGTGCTGATTGCCTCAGCAGAAGCGGACAATACTATGTTCACTGATGCGGAACTGAAGGTGCTTGATGCCATCTGCACTCATTTTGGCAAAATGACATCTCGTGAAATCTCTCGAATCAGCCATGATGAAGAAGCCTGGCTCAATCATCATAATAAGCATGATCATATTCCATTCGATGATGCATATATGATTAAAGCCATTTGAAAAAATCTATTGTTATTCATATCGTTCTGTTTATGAACATAAAGTTTAATTAGGTTTTGATATGAGAAAAAAGAAAAAGGCATTGTATAATAATACTCCAGCCTATCAAATTAGGCAGGATTACATTAATATTCTAAAAAAGAACTCTGTATCAGGATTTGTGAATATTGTCAAAACTATTGAACAATATTCTGATCTTGTTAAGGTTGTAGAAGCATGTAAAAGTTTCTATCCTCCACTTAAGAAAAGAATAGAGGGAGTCCTTTTCCCTAAAAGTATCATTGATATGTGTGAGGAAAAGAAGGTCTTTTATCGCCCAGAATCATTAAGAAACGAACTAAACTGGTTAAATCTTAGCTTAAGGAATTATCAAGATGAGATTGTTTTTTTCTTGTCTCATAAGCAAAAATTTGAACATGCTTTGTTGAGTGGTAATTATGGTATGGCACATCATGTCCTTGATACTGTGAAAGCAAGAATCGGAGAATCACTTTGGTTCTATGAAGCTAGATTTTTGTTGTTAGAATATGAGGACAAGACGGATAAAGCCGTGTCCTTCTTCTCAGATCTGCTTAAGGAATGTAGGAAAAAGTCAGGTTCTTATGTGCCTTATCTTTTGTCACAATTAGCAACGCGAACAACTAAAGATCTTTCTGCCTATAAATATGACACGGACCTGAAAAGTCAAATCAAAAAGAACAAGAATGATCTTCATGAAGACTATTATAAATATCTCTTGTTCCGATTAAATTTTTTTAATCAGTATAATGGAATTGATATGGCTCTACCAATATTATTTGAGTCTGTGTTTTCACTTATTGATAGATATCTGATATGTATATCAACTCTCAAGATAACTTTTCTAAAAAAAGAGGATGATAAATCTATATCAGATATTGTTAAGCAGTTTTATGTCAAGTATAATGATCCAGAATTGGTTCCATTACTGATGTTATCTGGTAATAGAGATGTTGTATCTGAGTATGTCAATAATGATTTTATTGATATTCTTACACTTTATTATTGTGGAAAGTATGAGAAATGTTTAGAAATGGCTGCAGCATTCTTAAATAAAGATTCTCACATTTTTGATGTCTATATTATTTATTGTCGTTGCTTGGTATATCAAGGAAAACCTTTCGTCCGTCCACTTAATGGAGAGAATGTGCCTATTAATTACATATGTAAGAACATCTATCAGATTATTGTTAATATTGAACCAAATGATTCTCTAGATAGTTTATATAAGATTAATAAGAATTTGTATAGTTTTCATATAGCTGCATCGTTTGATTATTTTGTCAAAAAAGAACAGAATTTGAAAGTTGATGCTCGAGTTTGTATGTTATATATGGATTGTTTTGATCCCAAGTATTCAGAATTAATACAAACTCAATTATCTCAGCAAGATGCTTCTTTATATCTTGACACTTATAATAATTTGTCTACAAAAGTGTTAGTTGAGCATCAAAGAAATAGGTTAGAAAATATATACGAGAATAACCCTGTATTGTCTGATAGTATTGCAAAACCATATAATGCATTGGTTGAATATAACAATGGTAACTTGTATGAGGCTTTTCATTTGTGGAAAAATATTTATGAATCTACTTCCTTTGTTCCACTACAGCAAAAAGCTGTGCGTTATATGATAAAGTGCCTTTTTGAGGATGGTAAAATAAATGAGGCTGTCAAACTATATGTTGACTTTTTTGTTTCGGATTCTAATCTCGTCTCAAAAGTTGATTCTCAGTCAATCATTAACTATATGAAAGATAATGTTTATGAAGGGATTCGCCGAAATATGGATTTGACGATATTTGTTAGCCTTACATGTAATACCAATATTGATAAAAGTTGTATGCTTCTTGAATATTGCGAATTGTGTGACAAATTGAAAGCATCAGAATTATTAGATGATTTTCAAGAGTTAACACCACGAGCGGAAATTTTTTTCTATCTGGCAACAGAAGATGAAACGTTACGCAATTATGTAAATATTCGGAGTTTTCGCGAAAGACTAGAGGAAAGGGAACGTATACTTCTTTATCTTGTTGAGAAGCAAACAGCAAGGAAGACGCTTTATGAGCTTGACTTAAAAGAGGTTCAAGATGCTCTTGTTGTTTATAATGTTTCAAAAACAATAGAAGAAAGCAAGATTTATGCAAATACAGGTTCTATTGTCAAATATAAATTAAAAGATATTGATGGACTGTATAAACGATATCTTACTTATTATGATATGTTAGTGAGTAACAGGACAACATTATATGTTCTTGACCCAACTAGGACATTTGTTTTTAAAGGGACATCATCATATGGTAAGGTATCAGATACAGATGTATCTATAAATAGTAATGGAATATATGAAGTCTTTAATTCAATTTATGAGTATATTAAAGAACAATACCTATATAGTGAGTTTGGATTGGTGGCATATTTAAGTACTCGTGTTCGGCATGGTGTTCTAGAAGGTGAACTCCGACCTGAATTGGCAAATACACATTTGATTCTTTCAGAGAGTCATGGGAGTTATTTGTATACTCGTTATTGGGCACGTGAATATGAACTGAATCAGCAAGATAATGCTGTTATTAATGAGGCATTAATTAAGTTTTCAAGAGGATTTGACAATGAAGTGATTTATTTGATTAAGGAAATTCTTCAAATCAAAGATGATAATAAACCCAATGGCTTGTTTGTCTATGAACCGACCCCTGAAGAAATTACACACATGGCAGTCGAGATTGGATTGAAATGCCAGGATGACAGCAAAGAAGAGTTCTGCATGAAAGTGATGGACTGGCTATGGCAGATGACTGATGCGAGTTTGGCTCAGATTAGAAGTTATATAGCAGAACAATTTTCGGTTAAAATTGCAAATCTTTTTGATGATCTAAAAAATGAAATTGACCAAGACCTTCCTATTGGATATGCAAAGCGAGATCTTATGAAAAATATAGATGTAAGTTCGTCTACAATCAGTGGGAAGATAAAAAAGATAGAGAACTGGTTTTATGTAAGTGGCATTAAGTTGGAAAATGTTGATTATGAAGATCTTACACGGCAAACAATTAAAAGTGTAGAGGTGTCTTGCCCTCAATACCATGTCGTTCCAGAATTGTTTTTTGAGGGATCTACATTTGATGTTAAACATAGCTATGTTATTCATTTTGCAGACTTGATTCGTAATGTAGTTTCAAATATTATAAAACATGGTGTTGAAGCAGATGATGGTTTAAAACACTTTCTGTGTAAGTTTGTTGAGGACGGGAATTTGTTGTTGATGCATTTTGAAAATGATATTGTTTCAGGAAGTGAAGAAACTCTTAATGCTGTAATTAATGAGAAATTACAATCACATTTCTATATAAAAGAGGGCGGTAGTGGTATTTCGAAAATAAAAAAGATAATAATGTCAGATATGCGCCATAATGATAATGTACTTATTATGAAAGCATTAGATGGTAAATGTGTCGTAAACATTACTATTTCAAAAAATGTAATAAAAGCCGATGAATAGAATTTTGATAATTGAGGACAATGAGGCGAAACTGAATCGCATAAGAACGTTCCTTCGAGAAAGTTATTCTAAAATAGAAATATGTGATCAGCAATCCTATAATTCTGCTTTGAATGAAGTCTTGTATCACGGAAAAGAATATGACTTGATTCTTCTAGATGTTAGTATGTACACATATGACATCAATAAAGAGGACAATGGGGGAGAACCAGAGCCAATGGCGGGATCTAGTATTTTGCGCTATATGCTTCTTCGTCGGATTAAAACTCCTGTGATAGTCGTAACTATGTATGAGAACTTTGTTGATGGTATGAAAATCCAGCAACTAGATAAGCGATTTGCAAAGAGTTATCCGGATTTTTATAAGGGATATGTATATTATAGTCATAAAAATGATGATTGGAAAATTCAATTAAAAGAAAAAATAAAGTTATGATTTCAGTACTTATTATGGATGATAAGCAGGACAAAATAAAGATGATTGTTGAGGTCCTGATTAAGAAATGTTTGCTTTCAGAAGAATGTATTGATAAGGCAGAATCGTTAAACGAAGGCAGGGCATTACTAGCAAAAAAACAGTATGACCTTCTTTTGTTGGATCTTTTGATGCCAGTAAATAAGGATGAAGATATTAGAGCTGATGAGAGTGCGAATTTTATTAATGAATTATCAATTTTTAAACGATTTAAAAAACCGCTTCAAATAATTGGTTTATCAGAACACTATGATCAGATTGAGGCTCATATTGATGATTATAATACAAAGCTTTGGAAGTTGATTCCTTTTGAGAGAAAGTCGGTTGACTGGGAGCGGCTTCTACAGAATGCAGTACAGGCTATTGATGATATGAAAAATGCAATGATAGCAAGTGTTTGTAATGTAAACAAGTACGATGTCGGGATTATTTGTGCTTTACAGAAAGAATTTGATGAGATGAAATCTGCGAGTAAGTTAGAGTGGATAAAATTTAGTGTTGAGAATTATCCATTTGATTTTTATAGAACAGAAATGCGTACTTCTCTAGGATATCAACTTAAGATAGTTGGATGTTGCTGTAATATACCAGGTATGCAATCTGCATCGATAGTGTCTACGCTAATGATTTCACTGTTCGGTATCAGGTCGTTGTTTATGACTGGTTTTTGTGCAGGATTTAAGTCAGATAACGTTAACTATGGTGATATCTTTATCGCTCAGTCTGAAATGGATTATGGCAGTAAAAAAATAATTGAAAAAGATGGAGTCAAACAAGAACTGCCAGAACCTCGTGCTATTGAATGTGATTATCAGATAATTTCAAAGTTGAATACGTACATTTCTGAAGTATCTCCAGAAAACTCTTTGTTGAACCAACTGAAAAAGCAACATTTTGAGATAAACACTACTCCTAATATTTTTATTGCGCCAGGAGCTTGTGGATCATATGTTGTATCTGATGAAAGTTTTATGAAAGAATTGCAGAATAAGAATAATCGGAAATTCAAAGGTCTTGAAATGGAAGGTTATGGTTTGTATTTGTCTGGGCATATTTTAAAATGTCCTTGTTTGCTTATAAAAGGCATTGCTGATATGGGCGACTCTGGTAAAGGAGATAAATATCATTCTATGTGTTCATATGCTAGTGCTTACTTTCTCTTTGAATTTTTGAAATACTCTTATTAAATCAATAATGTCTACTTAAATTTGTAGCAATATCTTTATATGTTTCTGAAAATCAGTAATTTGTGTAGTCTTTTCGAGCTGATGGACTTGGAATGCTTATCAGCCTGATTTACAATATATGCAAAACATAGATGGTAGATGGAGCTAAGATATTAATTCCCAAGATTACAATAACTCACCATATTGACAATAGCGGTATCGAGAGACCGCTATTGTCACATATTTTGTCTATTATGAGATTGCTTTCTTATGATTTTATGCGCAGTTATAAGAAAATCGAATATCTCAGATGATGAAATTAATAATCATCGGTTTAATCATCTATTAGGCTATAAAGTGTTTGCTAATTTTTCTTACCTCAAGGCAATAGGTTTCTATGCTGAAATCTGCATCTAACTTGAGGTCTTTGTTTTTCAGGGTAACCATTAGGACAGCGAGTGAGCGCGACGTATGATCTTGGAAAAGGTGTATATTGCACCGTAAGCATTCGATAAAAATGCGGATAGACGCAGAAAAATAGACTAACATTATATTTATTTTGCGTGATATTCTATGAAAATACGAACGTGAAGTGAAATTTCATGCAAAAAAAGGTTGTGTCGTTACAACTTTTTTGCATAAAATCTATTTTTACCACTTAAATAATTAAATTCGGTTAAAAATTACCTATTTTTAGTGCAATATATACCACATTCCCAATATTATTTGTATATTTGCCGTGAATTTTTAACGGAATCGATATGCTTTTAAGATTAATTGCAGAGAATATCACGTCTTTCAAGGACGCTGTAGAGTTTAATACGTTCCCGTCGAGTAAGAGCCATAGCCACGAGAATCATAAGATTACTTGTGGTCATGCTACTGCATTGCGTATGAGTGCGATTTATGGTGCTAATGGGGCAGGTAAGAGTAATCTTCTTCAAGCATTAAACCTTTTGCAGATGCTGGTAAAGGCTGAAACCGTACGAAAGATAGATTTTTATGATGAATTAGCTTTTAAGTTGGATGCTCAATATGCTGATAAACCTTCAGAATTGGCAATAGAATTTTGTTACAATGATAGCGTGTTCTATTATCATATTGAGTTTACTACAGAAGAAATATTATTGGAAGAGCTGTTCTTGAGCAAGAGAAGCAAGGATGTTGAACTTTTTGTGCGTAAAGGAGTAGAAATCTCTATCAATTCAGACTATGTTGGTAAGGGTATTTCTGAGCAATTCCAAGATGCATTGAATAGGCTCGTGCGCCCAGACATGCTATTATTGTCTTTTTTGGGTAAGTATTACTCAAGTGAAAGTCCGTTGGTGGTTGATGCCTATCAGTGGTTTGTGAAAAATTTACATCTTGTGCTTCCAGATACATATCATGCTTTCGTCCCTCACATGATGGATACAGACCCAACCTTTTCAGATTTAGTTAACACAACGTTGCCGGAATTGAAAACTGGCATAGAAAAAGTGGTCGTAAAAAAGGAATTGATTGCGGAAGAGGATGTGAAAAGTGGGAGGATGATGCAGTTGGTTAAACAGGCCAAAGAGCACCCTGGTGAGCCTCAGTCAACACGTAACCGATATACGGATGATGTCATAAATGTTATTTATGAGAATGAAAATATCTATATAAAGACCTTGGTTGCTATACATAAAAACCTTGATGGCTCTGATGTTGAAATTCCACTTCATGATGAATCGGATGGTACTCGTCGTTTGATTGAATATATGCCACTTTTATATGCAGTTATTCATGATAACATGGTCTATGCGATTGATGAGATAGAGCGTAGTATCCATCCCATCATGATTAAAGACATTGTTCGGAAATTGTCTGAAAGTGAAACCGCAAAAGGTCAACTTATATTCACTACTCATGAATCGGGGTTGCTTGACCAGAACATCTTCCGTCCTGATGAGATATGGTTTGCTCAGAAAGACGCAGAGCAGGCCACCCAACTCTATCCATTGAGTGACTTCAATATTCACAAGACAGCCAACATCGAAAACGGCTATCTCAATGGCCGTTATGGTGGTATTCCTTTCTTGTCGAACCTCAAAGATTTGCACTGGTGATATGATACAAAGAAGAAGAGATTACGATAAGCGGGAACCATCAAGAGATGCCCATAAGATTTACATAGTCTGTGAAGGGAAGGGTACAGAACCCAATTACTTCGCATTCTTTGAAGGATTGTCATCCAATCTTCAGGTTATCACGATACCGCCAGAGGATGGGAAAACCGATCCCTTAAAACTGATGGAGCGTGCCAACCAGATATTGATAGGAGAGGATAGGGAGTACACTGTTGAATACGAGCATGGTGATACGGTTTGGTTTGTCGTTGATACCGATACCTGGGAGAAAGAAGGGAAGATTGCACCTTTACGACAGTTCTGTAGTCAGAAGAATGCGGCTATTTCTCTGGAGTATGATGAAGTCAAAGCCTATAGTGCATGGAACGTGGCCCAGAGCAATCCCAGTTTTGAAATATGGCTCTATTACCATTTCTATGGGAACAAACCCGCTTCAGATGAAGTAGCCAAATATGCTTCATTCAAGGAGTATGTAAACAGCACTATCGCTGGAGGCTTCAATTTCGAGAAAGACCCTGTCAGGGTGGAAACGGCCATAGTGAATGCGGAAAGGAATTTCCAAACTGACAAGGAGTCAAAACTATTGGAATACTCCTCAGAAGTCTATATGCTCGGCAAAGAAATAGATGGCTTTGTGAAGTCAGACCTAAAAAAGTTAGGTAATAAAATGAAATAAGGATATGGAAATAGAAGACATAACGAGGATAATAGAGCAAACTTTGGTTAGTCCGGATTTGAGTAAGTTAAAATCGGTTAATAAAGGAGATTTTTGGAAAGACCAATTGAAAATAGTGTTGTCAGGTCTAACCTCAGACTTTACTGGTGTATTAGAACGTGAAATACAAGCTGTCAATGATTATAGAACAGGAGAGTTGATTAGGAAATTTGTTTTTTATGTTCAAGGTCTAAAAGAGACAACAGCTGAAGAGCGACACAAGTTTGCTGATGAAATAAGAGAAAAAGCAGAAGATGCTTCTGGCAATGTAATTGCTGGGATGATATAAATAAGCAAGAAGTTTTCTCCAAATTGACAATAGCCCGAATACATGGCTTCATTAGTGTTGAAGAATTTTTCCGTCTGCATTCTCTTTTGGAGAGGATTCCCTATGTAGATCTTGCTAAATTGCCATACTATAAAGAGGATTATTACGATGAAAGTGGAGATACTGAGTTGCTATTTGCTACGGGTGCTCTAAAATTGGCATCAATTTCTGCCGAGGATGGTAACAAGTATGTTTTATCTGCTCTTGGTGAAAATTTGTTGCGTTGTGGAATTGGAGTTAATATTGATGTTAAACGTGAGAAAGGAACAGAATTGGAACCGAGGACAGCAACAAAAGAGGATATAGATGAACTATTTAAGGTATAACAGAATTATTTGAAGAGCATGTACCGAAGGTGGCGGGAGATACTTTACGTATTCCTGCCTGTTTGAGCCAACACTTTTTCAGACAGTGGATTTCCAAAGATATGTGGCAAATTTACTATGACAATTTTGATATGGAAGAAGAATAAACATGATTGACAATGGCAAGACATAAGCATAAGAAGCCAAGAGTGAAAGTGTACTTCAGGTATAATGAGAACTGCTATAAGCTACTTGAAGCGATTAATTTTGGAACGAGAACGTCTCCGGAACTTAAAATAAAAGGGCTTACAGAAACCTATTTGCAGGTAAAAGACAATCTGCACCGTTTTGACGGTAATTTTCATGTAGGACAATTTATAAGATTCGTAGAGGGTAATCATGTGGAGTTTACATATCATAAAGATGGTTTGATTTTGACTGAAGTAATTCACCCCTCTGGAGAAAAGGAATATACCAACCCATATGGCAATGGTGAAAAATGGTCTCCACTGCCATATATTACTACATATCAGCCAGTAATGGTTTTTCAGCTATTAACACTGTCAGGATGGCGGTTGTCGGTGTACTGAAAATGTCTCAATGCGTCTCACCAAAGTTCTTAAAATGGCAAATTGCCTCCTTAGAGGAAGTCCGCTGACAACCTCCGAGGTACAAATGTGGTACAAAAACAGGCTAAAAAAAGAAATTCAACGATTGGCATCGATGAATTTGGAAATAAATAAAGCACTCATTTAGAGTGCCTTATGTGATGATTAGTGATAAATGGTATGCGTTGGTGATTACGAATCACTTGCCCACGCAGAATCTACTTTCCGATACAGAAGTTACTATCTGCAAATATAAGTATCTGATAATCAGCGAAAAGCCTTTGTTTATAGGTGCCAAAAGTGACTCCGAGGGACAGTAGAGGGACGTAA
>Ga0310695_10012882_pt1 | contig 11608 bp, 18 predicted proteins | sample RumenRJG_04DNA_FD_203882 | JGI IMG/M metagenome (GOLD analysis project Ga0310695, IMG submission 203882) | Bovine rumen microbial communities from Lethbridge, Alberta, Canada - RJG_04 (v2) (version 2) | ecosystem: Host-associated > Mammals > Digestive system > Stomach > Rumen | place: Canada... | reverse complement strand
CACCTTTGCGCCGATGTCGGAGGCCAGGACCGATGCGATGGTGGACTCTATGTTTTGGATTGCAAGCAGGGCATCAGCAAGGTCGTCCGCCGCATCCTGCGCCGATCCTGCTGCATTCGTGGCCTCGAGAAGTGCGTCATCGGCCGATTGCTGTGCGGCTGCGGCGTGTCCGAGGGCATCGCTTGCGTCCTGCGCTGCCGATGCTGCCGAAGCAGCTGCAACGCCTGCCTGCGAGTTCGCGGTACCGACGGCCGTGTTCGCTGCCTGCTGTGCGGCCTGTATGTCGGCATCCATCTGGTCGAGGCGCTCGAGTATCTGGTTGATTGGGGAGCTGCATGCGCACGGCTCCCTTCCTGCCGGTATTACGTTCATGTTCTCACGTTCCTATATATCATGTCCAAATATAGAACAATGTTCCCTTGCGGAGCTGTTTATCCAGAGCCCTGAAGAATACCCCGTTTTTGCCGCCGATCTCGGCCGTGGTTATCTGTGTGGCCTGTATGAATCCCCTTGCTGCGGTTATTATGTCGCTCGCTGTCACCGCTATCTCGATGTCGGTGACGGGATAGCCGTGTACCCTGATATAATGATTGAAATCCGTTGCTGAGACGTCTATGGGCATGGCCAGACATATCTGTCTCATGGGTTCGGAGTTATACATCAGATTGAGGTATGTGACACCGTACTCAGGTGAGTATAGAGTACCGGGCGTGGTCTTCATAAGTCCCTCTTTGGCGGCCATTTCGTTCTCCCTGGCGCGTTCTCCCTCGTACCAGTTGGCCACATTACCGACGGCGCCGAGGACGGCGGTACCTGCTCCGGCACCGCCGGAGAATGCCGAGGTGAACAGTCCATTGGCCAGTGAGGTGGCTATACCCGTGGTCATCTCCGTCTGTGCTTTGTTCTTCTCCACCACGGCGATCGTCCTGTCATAATTGCGCTGCGTGGCGACGTAGTCGGCCCATGCGCTGCCGATCCATGGCAGGCGTCCCTCCGTGAAGCGGAGGACGTTGTTATCGGGGAGCTGCAGCTCCGCGTACATGCTGCCGATGTCCATCTTCAGGCGATAGATTAGTGTAAGTTCCCACTTCGATGTCACCGAGTTGTATGAGAAATAACGGGTGTCTATCGTGGTCACGACGGTGTTATCCGAACCTATCAGCTGGACCTGTCCCATGAAGACCTCATTATCATCGAGCTGCAGCACTATGGTCTTCTCCTGCCAGTCCATTATCAGGTCGTGGATGTTGGTGAACATCACATGATAGGTATTACCTCCCACCGTGAAGTTGCGTAATTCTGCCGTGCCTCCGATGGTTATGAGGTCGCGCCCCTGGTATCCTCCTTGGGCGGTGAAGGTGTAGCTTACCGGGCAATCTTCGGAGACCGATACGTCATAGATGTCTCCGGAGGATACGCCGAGGATCAGCGGCAGGTTATTCATTATCGCTTTCAGTGAAGGGTATACGTAGAACTGATTATTGGATTCTGATAATCCTCCATCGAGATATTGGTCAGTGTTCTCTACGCTGCAGAAGGCGCACAAATGTGTAAGCTCACCGTTCATATTCACGGTCACTTTCACGAATACTATACGTTTGCCCAAGGTCGTATTGTGCTCTATCTCGGGAAGCGAAGCAAGGACCTTATCGCGGGCCATCTGGGAAGGTCTGACCTGGAAGGGCTCCACTACCGTAGGCATGGGAAGACGGGACCACCGGCCGTATATGGTGGGCAGTCCGCCGCTTCTGTTGGTGTACCAGGTGGCCAGTGCGTCAAGCTCCAATGTCAGGATGGCGGAGCCGTTTATGTAGTCGCTGTAACCGCCGCTGCCGATGCTCTTGATGCTGCCGCCTTGACGGATGTCCGTTATCCTGTACACGCACGGGATGACCGCCTCGGCAGGTGTTGGCGTACCGTTATACTCGATATATGCGTAGTCGTAGTTAGCCAGATTGGTATCGGTAGCGATCTCTATCTCACACCTCTCGATGTCGTACGGACGCTTTTTTATTACAGTGAAGTGGGTGAGGGTTTTCCACTTGGCTATTTCCATCAGCGGCGAATGATTTGTTAGGTTGAAGATGTTAGCCAGATAAATGGTACACTCGACCATCTTACCACCTGTTCAGCCAACAGGACGAGATTGCACGCATGAGTCCGTCCAGCGGGTCCCTGAGCGCATCCATGAGCTCCCTGAGATGCTCCGCGGTGCTTGCGGCATCCGTCTCGGTGTCGGTGTACGTGCCGTATGTGTTCTTATCCTCCGTCTTCTCCGAGGGATAGGTGTACGACGCGGTGAAGTTGTCCGGAAGGTCCTCGCGCTTCCTCTCGAGCGTGTCGATGCGCTGGCCTCTCACGATCGTGCGGGTGCCTCCGATGGCGGCGAGATCGGCGGATGCCAACGTCACCGCTTCCATGGAGGTCACGGCGGTGTATGCCTCGGCGGTGAGCCTGTCGGCGAGTATCTGGACGAACATATCGGTGTCGCATGTCCCCAGCATGCGATACCTGTAATCGTTCCAAATACGTGCCTCTACCGCGTTGGCGTAGCTGCTGTAAACGCCATTGGTCAGGGCCATGGCCTCGCGTACCAGGTCGCGCGATTCATCGCCGTCGCCGTAGTCCCTGGTCTCGGAATCACAGACGGATTGGAGGGTGGGCACCTCGATGCAGCAGGGCATCATATCAGCCCGCCCAGTGCCCAGGTCGCGCATTCCAGGATGCTCTTGCCGAAGACCTTGCCGACGGCGATCGTGCAAAGCGTGGCGACGACGGCCACCTTCCACCAGACGCCGTCAAGGCGGTGTTGGGTCTCTCTCAGGTCCTCGCGGAGCTCGCCGATCTGTCTCTCCAGGTCGGCGTTCTTCTGTTTAATCCAATCGTCGATGTTCATGCTTCTGCACCTGCCTCATCCTTCTCGGTGTCAGCGTCGTCGGTCGGTGCATTGTACTGCCATCCCTCGCCGAGCCGGACGCTTATCGACGTACCGAGGACGCCGTTGAGCTTCTCTATCCACTGCTCTCTCTTCTTCAGCTCCAGTTTCATGAGCTGGGCTATCTGCATCTCGGAAGCGGAGGCTTCCGCGGTGGATATTCCGCTGGCCTTCTCGAGGGCCGAGCGTATCCCCATCATGTCGAGTATCTCGCCGTCCATGTCGTGTATCACACCCAGGAGGTTGGCGGTATGGTCCACGGCCTTCATGTCGAGCACCTGAGCGGGTACCGTGCCCATGTCGATGACGGGCACGAATATGTCACCGCTTCCGAGATTGTTCTTGATGATCCTGCCCTTTAATTCCAGTCCCGGCTGGGCCTGGACCAGAATGGGATTCGACAGCCCGACCAGGTTGATGTTGAGGGCATTGATGGCCTTACGCATCACCTCCAGATACGGCTCGATGCGCGAGCGCATGGGGACCGTATCCCAAAGCATCGGGCTGTCGCTCTCTTCCATCAGGGCATCGGTGACCCCGGTAGGGGTCAGGGAGCCCATCAGGAAGGTAGGGAGCCATCTCACGGGATAACCGTAGGTGGAGTATGCCGCTACCGAGGCTCCCATCAGTACCGGACCGAGGCCGCGCACCTTCTTCCCCGAACACCCTCCGATGAAATACATCATCTTCTCGATGTAGTCGGGAGGGCATCCCTCGGGAAGTCCGTCGTACTCGAATCTGCCCGTGAAGGCAGCGAGGTAACGGCTCTCGAGGTCATCGATCTCGAAGCCGGACGTACGTCCGCGCTCCGCTTTCGTGTTCAGGAAGATGGGCTTGGCCACGGTATCAGTCCACCGTTCTCATCTTCTTCGCTTTGCGCTCGGTCTTTCCCATGGCGGTCTTCCACAGCGCTTTAAGTGCCGCGGCGATCTCGCCGAGGGAGACCCTTCCGTCCTCATTGACGTCGAGCTGGTCGAGCAGCTTGACGACGGTGTCCCTGCGGACGGCCACGTTCCTGTACAGGTATCTGACGAGTCTGTAACCCATGTCACTCACCTCATGCGTCATTGATGATGACGGCGGAGTTGGCTCCGTGGTAGATCGCCATGTCCTGCTCTCCGCGTGCGGAGTATCCCATACGCCTGTCGCCTGCACAGCGCTGTCCCTCGATGTTCGCCCACTTGGTGATGAGCCAGGGCGCGTCCTTGTCCAGCAGTACTGCGGTGACCCTGTCGCCGGAGTAATCGACGGAGGTGGGGTAGGTGGTGGAGTCGTATGCGGGGAGTGCGGCGAATGCGTCTATCTCGACAAGGTCGGCGAATCTTGCGATGTACTCCCTTGCGCTCTTGGTGGGGAATCCGGAGTATCCGTATCCGTTGGCGGTGGTGGCGTTGGCGATCTCGTTGTCGAACTGGTTGATGACCTTGGTCTCCATGACCAGATAGGGCCTGTCGCCGCTGAAGGTGTCGATTCCTGCCTTGTTGTAGTCGGCACCGGGATACCTCATATCCGCGGCCATGCTCTCGAGCTGCTGGAGGTACTGGAGTACCATGTCCATCACGGTCTCGCCGGTGGTGGTGTTGGCCAGGGTGGGCTTCGATCCGCGTGCGACCTCGGGGATGGTCCACTTGTTGTTAAGGTACACCTTTCCGGCGTATCCTTCGGGCGTGGAGGTGTACGATACGGAGGTACCGGTACCGTCCGATGAGGTGTAGGAGCTGATGGTCCTCTTTCCGGGAACACAGTCGGACAGGAGGGTCTTGGCCGCGTTAAAACGGATGTCCTCGATGGTCTTCTGCATGGTGCGCATCTTCTGGGAGACGTACCTGGCGATCTCGGCGTCGGACATGAGTCCGCCATTGACCTCGCGGTCGTACACGGACAGCGGGATGTTCCAGGCGAGATTCGAGGCGGTCAGCTGCGCCTGCATGGAGACGGTGCCCCTGGGGACGCACAGCCCGTTATTCAGCTCATTCGCTGCGCCGCTGACAAAAGCGGCGTGCTCGGTGGCCACTCCGAACGGGTCATCTCTCTTGTTAAAGATCCTCTCGAGCGGGTTGGCGAAGACCATCGTGTCATGCACGATCGTCGAGCCCACTTTAGGAATGAGCCCGTTGATCTTGGGGAGGTTGGCCAGGAGCGACGCATTGAAGGGGTCGCCGAAGTCTATAACCGGCTGATTGTACGGGGTAGTAGAGGAGCCGCCCGCTACTTCCTGTCCGGCGTATGCCGAAAATCTGGTGTCTGTGGGTGATGCCATGTTATCACATTCCTGAGTTGTCTGTGTCGCGTTTGTATCCGAGTTTTGCGAGGGCGATGTCCAGCATCGCCTGTTCGGATTTTTCCTGTTCGGCCTTGGCCGCTTCCGCGTTCGGATCGGGAACGGCGGCCGCCGCTACGGGCGACTGCGAGGGAGAAGGAGCGGGTGCGGGTGCGGGTGCGGGCTGCGGGTTGGTGTTCTGCTGCGCGAGACTGTTGGCGTACGCATATAATTCGGCGTTCGCCTTCCTCAGCTCGGCGTTCTCTTTCTCGAGTGCATCGAAACGGGCGGTCAATTTCGCCTCGAGCTGCTCGATCCTGATGTCCGTCACGGTCTTCACGGCTCCGGTATTCCCGGACTGTGCGACCGCTATGACTTCCTGGGGTGTAGGTGTCGGGTCTGTCATGCTATCCCTCCGCGCATGCTCACGGGTCCGCAATAGGCGGGCCCGGAGGTCCTGCGCGAGTCCTGCGCTGCGCGGATCGGGGTCTCCGATGACTCCCGCGACTCAAGGACGCATTATTAATTAAGGTAGTTGCTTAAATAGTTTATTTAGTAAATGCCGATTATGTAGCCCTAACAGGAACACTTATATACGGAACGATTCCATGGGTATAGTGCCGGGAGTTGAGAAAATGGAGCAGTATTATACTGTATTCGGCAAGGAAGAGAAGGATTATACCCGCTACTGGGTCTCCGTCTCTACCGAAGTGATGAAGGACGGAAAAGGTACCGGCAAGTACGCCCAGGCGAACATGCAGGCACGTCTTTCGGAAGATGTCAGAAAGCTCTTCGATGACGAGAGCTTAAAGACCAAGTCCAAGGGCATCCGCGTGCTCAGGATCGTGGCCACCGAGTTCTACCTGATGGCCTCGAGAGCCAAGGACCGCGACCTCGACGACTACCTCTATCTCTACATCAAGAAGGGGAAGGTCGCCAAGGACAACCGCAAGGAGGACGATTAAACCATTTCGGGCCTTCGGGCCCTTCACTTTCAGGAGGTTAGGACATGAACGCGAAAGAACTGCACAGCATGATGATGAAGCTAATACCGGATTCGCCCGTCTCGCTCAGACTCAGGGACCCCATGGCGAACAGTACCATCTACATATCCAAGGAGTCCCTGCTTGAGGACGATGACGGCACGATCATATCGTCATATTACCGCATCCGCATCAACGGGTACGAGGGTACCAGGTGCGAGCTGGTCCCGGACATCGTGGAGCCCAGCGGCGACTGGCTGAAGATGTACACGACCATAGACGACGGGGACCCCGACACACAGCAGCTGGCCGGGCGCCTCAACGTGCGCAACTGGGAGGTGCCCGAATGAAGGGACTCGGCACCGATACCATGAAGCGCGGCAGCGCTTCCATCAGATTCCGCGATGACACCCGCGTCATCAACTCGGGCGAGACCTTCGAAATGAGGAACGTGACCATCGCGGTGGACGGCCACATGAAGGAGTCCCTGGAGTTCCTCCGCTCGGTACTCTATCCCGGCATGCCATGGTATGCCGTCATGTCCGAGATCATCAACAAGGGCATCAGCGAGTACGCCGGGCTTGCGTTCTTCGACAGGGAGCACGCGGAGGCGGGAGAATGACCGACACGTACGACATCACGATCATGATAACATCCGTCGAGACCGATTCAATCGAGAAGCTCGAGAAAGAGGTCTGGAGGATGCGTAGGATGCTCGAGATGATGGCGGACATCAGCGACATCGGAGCCATCAGGTCGTTCTGCTCGGTAAGATCGGGCGTTGAGAAGAGGTGAGCGAATGACCGAAACGTTCGAACCGTTCGATGATATTATCATCCACATAGCCGCGTGGAGAAGACTGCGCCACAGCATCGAGGAAACAAAGAAGTCCGACCCGGAAAAGTTCGGTGACATCGCTGACATGATGCTGCTGATGATGGATACGGCCTATCGTCTTGCAGCTATTGACCTGAAGAAGAACAGGGAGAGCATGGAGCGCAACCTGGAGAAGATCAGGGAAAACTCCAGATACGGGAGGATGAAAGAATGATCTATTTCGACAGATACTATGACTACGTCATCCGCGGGAATGCGTGCAGGTGGCACAGCCAGTATAAGGGTGCCCAGATATTCCGCGCGTATGATATGCGCACGCTGAGGCCCAGGATGCTCTATTTCGCGTGGATCAGCGCCGACGGTAAAAGGGGTTACATCCTCGAGGATGTGAATCTCTCGGGAATCAAGAAAGCGGTGGGTCAGTTCTGCAACGGGGTGCAGGTCACCGGCACGTCGGCGGACGTATGGACCGATCAGCACGCCAATGAGGACATCTATACAAGAGGGGTGAACACCGATGTACAGCAGTGACGGATGCTGTCCCTACTGCGGCAGCTCGCTCTATGTAAGGAGATGCAGCGGACACTTCTGCCTCAACTGCTGCCATTACATCGACATCGACGAGGTGACCGAATGACAACAACCATAAAGGCGGGAGATGTCAATAGATTCATCGAGACCCTGCGCACGATGTTCGACGAGACCGTGGCACTGTGCGGCATGGTCGAAACCCCGAGATATTCGGAGATCGTGAAGCTCATCAGGAACATCTCGATGAGATGTATCGAGGACATCGAGACCCTCGAAACGGATTTCGAGGTCTTCATGTCCTCCCTCACGATCCTCAACCAGATTAAAGGAGCTGATACAGATGGAGATGGAGAAAAAGACCGCTGATTTTCGCTTTAGGCTTACCCCTACGCTGCGGAGCAGACTCGCGTATGCGAGCGTGTATTATAAGACCGATGCCAGCGCCATCATGACCCTGGCACTGGTCGAATGGCTGGATGCGCACAACGTACCCGCTGATGGGGAGGCATCGTTATGCCGAGAGCTCCCGGATCGTCGTACCGTCTGAAGAATCAGGGGCGCATAGCCTCCGAGCTGAAGGTCAGCGTGGAAGGGTCCCGTGCCCAGCTGGTCGATAGAAGACTTGCAGCAAGGACGGCCAAGTCGAGATTGACCAGGTCGATTAAGGAAGGACTCGGACGCATCGCCCCGGATTACAGCGGAGGCAAGGCGCTGCATGACGGACTGACGGCCATGGCCGAGAGGTCGGAGATCGGCAGCGAGATGTACGCCCGCGTGGAGTCCATGGATGAGGACGTACTGGCCGAGATGTACAGCAGGGATAAACTGACCTTCGAGGTCGTCTTTAACTACGAGGGACTGAGGAAGACCGGGGACGATGCCCGCGGGCACGATTCTTATGAGGTCATCGACGCACAGAAGAAGCTCGAGGACTTCGATTTCATGTTAGACCAATACAACAGGTACGCAACAGCGACCGGGAGGCAAACCGTATGACTAAAACCGCATCATGTCCATTTTGCGGTTCTGAACGTACGATAACGTGGCATCTCGGTCACCTTACCAATCCGTGGATTGTCGAGTGCTGCATTTGTGCAGCACAAGGACCACACGGTTACGATGAGAAAGAAGCCATCGAGCTGTGGAATCGTAGGAAGGTGTAAACGTGCCGGTATATGGCTTTGACACTGAGACGGACAACGACGGAAGCACACGCGCCTGGGTCGTTCAGTGGGCTCTCGTCGCCGCCGTCGGAAAAAGGAGATGGATCGGGCGCACCGTCGCGGAGTTCTGCGACATACTTCTGACCCTGTTCGAAAAGGGACGCCATTACATCTACATCCACAATATCAACTACGATTTTTATTTTATAATGGACGGGCTGGGTGTCATGTGCGCGGAGCATTCGGTCAAGATGACCCCGGTGCTGCGCAACGGCCGCATCATATCCGTGGACCTGGAGCCCACCGAGGACAGCGACCTGGGGGACGGCCGCGTGACCTTCAGGGACTCCATGGCGAAGATCCCGGGGAGCTCCGTTCAATCCCTCGGGAAGATGATCGGGCTCCCCAAGCTCGAGGGAGTCAGCGAGGACTTTCACCCAGGCTGGTCCCTCGAGACCGACCTGGAGGACCCTGCGAGATGGGAGTATGTCATCAGGGACGCGGAGATCGTCGCCAAGGCCATGAACATGCTTCACCGTTCCGGGAAGAAGAAGGGAACGGCCTCGGGCGATGCCTGGCACCAGATGAAGAAGTACATCGCGGGAAACAGGGAGTTTAAGGATAATTGGAAATGGCGGGACCTGTTCCCGCATCTGTCCACCGACCTGGACCTCCGTATCCGCCGCGCCTATACCGGCGGTCTCAACATCTCAATGCACCGCGGAAAACATGAGGGCATCGAGATCACCCACGAGGATGTCCATTCGATGTATCCCACGGTCATGTCCTACGACCCTCTTCCCTACGGCATCCCCAATATATCCCTGACACCTCCGAGGGACGGAGCCCTGTACATCGCCGAGGTCAGGATCAAGCTGCAATTAAAAGATGGACGTTTCCCGTGGTATCAGTTCAAGAACGCCGCCGACTGCATCATGGAGGGCATACCGTTCGGTACACCGGTGGAATCATGCTATTCATGGCATGAGGTATCATTGACCAACGTGGACCTGGACATCCTCAGCGACTGGTATGATATAGAGTATGACCCCGATTATCAGCCCGTCTATCATATCTTCCTTCAGAAGGTAGGTATCTTTGCCGGGTACATATCCCAGCACATGCGCGAGAAGGAAAGAGCTGCGAAAGGGTCCCTGGAGTACACCAGCGCCAAGCTTGCGATGAACAGCGGATACGGACGCATGGCGCTCAACAGGGAGAAAGTAATGACCGACGTGGTACCCGAGAAGCATATCGGAGAGGACGGCGAGCTGTACGACGTGTACAGATTCATATCGAGGACGGAGATCGCCGACGATACCGAGAACTATATCCCTTACGCGGTATTTGTGACAAGTTACGCCCGTGCCAGACTGCTGGAGAACTGTCTCCAGATGGTCCAGGAAGGAAAACGCGTATTCCACTGTGATACGGACAGCGTTATCCATGAAGGCCATGAGAGCGACGAGCTGGACCACGGCGACCACCTGGGCGGATGGGGAATAGAGAACCGCCCCAAGGTCCTCTATGAAGGCGGATTCAAGAGATACATAGAGATACTGAACGACGACTATCTGAAGTATCCCGAGGACCCGGACATCGAACCGTTAAAGAGCTTCTCCATGGCATGCGCGGGAGTGCCTCAGCGCGTCAATCACCTCGGCGTACCCATCGGCATGTGGGTCGAACTGCTCGATGATCCTGCACTTATCTGTACCGGCGCGACGCTCGGACAGGAGGACTATCGCATCAAGAGCGATTGGCTGCGCAAACTCTACACGGATAACGGGATGGACCCAGACCATGTGAACACCCTGAAGCTCATCGGGGTCAGGGTCGAGGGCGGTATCATCCTCGAGGGAAGACAGCATACCCTGAACGATGGTATGCAGATAAGGATGAGAAGGGTGTTCTGATGTGCGATACGATCGAATGCGAATACCATGACGGAAAGGACTGCGTGATGCGTATATGGGACAGGAAGACGGGACAATGGAAGACACCGAGGTCGGTGTTCTCCGGCCAGTGTATAATGATGCTCCGTACGGAGATCGTGCACCGCCGAATCCGATCCGCACCGTTCTCGAGGACATCGGCATTAACGACGGCTGGTATAACAGCCTGAAATTCATGCCGCACTTCGACGAGACGATGGTGTTCTGGATAATCGGAGAGCGCCGTATAGGTAAGACGGACCTGTTCCTCCAGGTGGCGTGCAGGTTATGGCTGGACTACCGCCTTAAAACGATGTGGCTGCGCAACAAGAAGGAAGAGGTCAAGGGCTCCAATGTCTCCACGTTCCTGAATGATGCGAAGCTGCGCGGATGGTGTCCCGAATCCTGGACGGTGGACGAGCACGGAGTCCGTGAGTCCGAGGATCGTGATGCGGAGACGCTGATCCTGTTCTCGTCAATATCCACGTTCAGCAACCGCCGCGGTGGTGCCCATCCGGACGTTGTCATGATGGTACTTGATGAGTTCTGTCCCGAGGATAGAAGGTATCCGCCGATGGCAGCCACCGCCCTGATGTCACTTACTAAAACGGTGTTCTCGGGACGCACGGATGCCCGTCTGTTCTGCCTATCCAACTTCACCGAGGCCACCAATCCGTACTTTGTGAAAATGCGTATCTTCCCGGCACGCGGTCAGGATGTGACCGTCTTCCGTGATAAACGCATGCTCATAGAGCGGTGCAGGGGATACCGGAAGGCCATCGCCGAAGGTAACCCGTGGGAGGACGTGTATCGCGGCGCCGGCGTGGAGAACTATGCAAGCGAGGACGAGGATGACCTTATGAAGCTCATCGGAAGGATGCCCAAGGGTCTCAAACCTTCGCCCTTCCTTATCAGCATCGACAGCACGTTATACCGTAGGTGGTCGGGTAAAGGTATCTGGTGGG
>Ga0310695_10012878_pt1 | contig 11610 bp, 8 predicted proteins | sample RumenRJG_04DNA_FD_203882 | JGI IMG/M metagenome (GOLD analysis project Ga0310695, IMG submission 203882) | Bovine rumen microbial communities from Lethbridge, Alberta, Canada - RJG_04 (v2) (version 2) | ecosystem: Host-associated > Mammals > Digestive system > Stomach > Rumen | place: Canada... | reverse complement strand
GGTTCACGAAGCAACGCATTACTGGTTGAACTGCTGATCGTGGTCATGTTCTTCATGCTGACGACAACGGTGCTGCTGGAGGTTTTTGCCAAGGCCAATCAGTTCAGTTCCCGTTCGGAGCTGCTCACGGTTTCCCTGGTGAAGGCACAGAATGTGGCTGATCAGCTGTATGCCGCGGAGGACGCGGCGGAATTGCTGCGCTCGCTGGGGTTCACCGAAGAGGAGAACGTCTGGGCTCTTGAGGAAAAAAATTACCGGATGGAAGTACTGGTCACACCCGAAGCGGATGAGGCCGGAGTCTTCCGCCGCCAGGAAGTGAGGGTCATTTCGGACGGGGAGCAAATTTATTCGCTGCCCTGCTCCCGCTGGGAGGTGAAACCGTGAATCAGAGAAGCTCGATTTCCTTAGGGCCGGGGGCATCGTCCCTGATCCTGATTTTTGTCGTTCTGGCGATGGCTGTGCTGAGCATGCTTTCGCTCATGACCGCACGCAATAATTTGAAATTTTCCGAACGGTCCGCGGCCGTGATCGAATCGGTTTATCAATTAAACGAGACTGCTGAAGAGCGCCGGGCTGAAGTTGAACGTCTGCTTGCTGCTGCGGCTGCGGAAGCTTCCTCAGAGGATGAATATCTGGCGGTAATTGCAGAGATCCTTCCGGAGGATATGGAGCTGCTGGGGGATGAGATCAGCTGGTCCGAATCTGACGGGACCCGGATGCTGGATCTGGCCCTGCAGGTGCTGCCACTGGATGAGAGCAACCGGACAGTTTGGATACGCCATGATCTGATGGCTGAAACGGGGGACGAATGGGATTGGTAGAGATGCTTGAAAAAGCTGTCCAAATGGGCGGTTCTGACATTTTCTTTGTGCCGGGGGCTCCGGTGGAGGTCAAAGTCAATAATGATATGATCCCGCTGACAGAAGAACGTCTGATGCCGGACAGCTCAAGGGCTTTGGTCGATGAGATGTATGCACTTGCCCGGCGCGATCCGGAGCTTCTTTCAGCAGATGGTGATGATGACTTTTCCTTCGCGATCATCAATGTCAGCCGTTTCCGATGCAATGCTTACCGCCAGCGAGGTACAGTTGCGGCGATCTGCCGAATCATCAACTTTGAAATGCCGGACCCGGATGAGCGGCATATTCCGCCCCAGGTGATGGAATTGGCGAAACTCCGCAACGGGATGGTGCTGGTGACGGGGCCTGCGGGATCCGGGAAGAGCACCACGCTTGCCTGTATCGTTGACCGGATTAATTCTACACGCAGTGCACATATCGTCACGATCGAAGACCCGATCGAATATCTGCACCGGCACAAGAAAAGCCTGGTCAGCCAGCGTGAGATTCCGCAGGATGCCTCCACCTTTTACCGTGCGCTGCGCGCTTCCCTGCGCCAGGCTCCGGATGTGATCATGCTCGGAGAAATGCGCGACCTAGAAACCATTCATACGGCCATCACTGCCGCGGAAACCGGTCACCTGCTGCTTTCCTCCCTGCACACCATCGGGGCAGCTAAAACGATCGACCGTATTATCGATACCTTCCCGGCTGAACAGCAGACACAGGTGCGTGTGCAGCTTTCCATGGTCCTGAAGGCTGTTGTTTCCCAGCGTCTTGTTCCCACCACAGACGGCAAACGGGAGGCCGTGTTTGAACTGATGACGGTCAATAACGCGATCCAAAACCTGATCCGTGACGGGCGTACACACCAGATCGACAATGCGATCTACGGCGGAACCAGCAAGGACATGATCTCGATGGACAGCGAACTCCAGCGCCTTTACCGCGCCGGCCGGATCACAAAAGATATCGCCATCGCTTATGCTGTCAATCCGGATACCCTGTCAAAACGCCTGATTTAGGGATATATTGATGATTCCAGATTGAGTCAAAGAGGCCTGTTTTCATTGACTCAATTTTAGTCAGTGTTTTCTCCGCATGTGAGATAAGTGCTCCTGGTATCCTGTTCGCCGGTACGGTACAAGTATTTCCGGTGCTCAATTGAGTAATATGATGAAAATATACAGAAATACTGATCAAATTGAAGGAGAAAAACCCGTTTTAACGCCATTTCCCGCGGATGGAGACAGGAATAAGGGCAGTGTCCTGATATTCCCCGGCGGCGGGTATGAACACGTGTCCCTGCTCAAGGAAGGGAGCGACATTGCCCTTTCCTTCAATGCGGAAGGCTTCAATGCCTTTGTGCTGGATTACCGGGTCAGCCCCTTTACCGGAAAGGATTTCCTTATGGATGCGGTATGGGCTGTCCGGACGGTAAAAGAATTCATCCGGAAGAACGGGTTCAGGAACGAAAGGCTGGCGGTGATGGGTTTCTCCGCGGGCGGGCATCTGGCACTGATGGAAACACAGCATTGGAATGAAGCTGAGGCCGGTTCTGATGATATTTCCCGAATCGATGCCCGGCCGGACGCGCTGCTGCTGTGTTATCCGGTGGTGACATTTGAGGAGCCGTATGCGCATCAGGGCTGCCGGAAAAATTTCCTCGGAAAAGCGGCGGGTGATCCGGAATTGATACGGAAATATTCCGCTGAAAAGCACATAACACCCTCCTTTCCGCCTGTATTTGCCTGGCATTGTGAGGCTGACCGCTCGGTTCCGGTGGAAAACAGTCTGATGCTCCGGGATGCGCTGGACCGTGCGGGTGTTGAAAACCGGATGGTGATCTATCCGGGCGGTGCCCACGGACTGGGCCTTGCCCGGGATGACCGGACCATCAGCGGATGGTTCCATGCGTGTGTTGGCTGGTTGGAAAGCGTATTTTCAAAATAAAAACCGGCTGCCGGGTTCGATGGTTCCGGCAGCTACTGTCTTGTTTCATGTGAAACATTGGTTTTTGTACAGACGCCCTTTTTGAATATCAGCGTTTTGTGTTGTCGTATGCTGTGATGGCCTCTGAGAGAATGGCTTCCGCATCATGACCGACGATATCCAGCATTTCCGCTTTGTAATAAAAGGTTTCGGGAATGTTGAAGAAGGTCTGTGCCAGCTCTTTTACATAGCCGTACCCATAAGCGTCGCTGATGATCGGGCCGCCGGCGGTGGTGATGTAATAAAGACGGCGGGCTTTGCAAAGGCCCCGCGGCATGTCGTGTTCGTCATAGTAAAAGGTGAGTCCGGTCACACAGACCTGTTCCAGATACTGCTTGAGCATGGCCGGGAAAGACAGGTCCCAGTAAGGAGCCGCGATCACGATGGTATCTGCCGCGGCAAAATCCTTTGCCGGGCCGAAGAGCGGATCCGAAAAATCATTCGCTTTGCAGAATTCGGTCCGTTTGTTGACCAGGTCTTCATTCATGACGGGGAATTTCATTTCCCACAGACGGACTTCTTTGACATCATGATCGTCCAGACTCGCGATAACATGGTCCGCAAAGCGTTTTGTGCGGGATTCCTTTCTGACACATGCATTAATGTAAAGAATCATGAGCGGTTCCTTTCCGTTTCAATGGATTGTTTCCTTCATTATAGCTGAAAAACGGCAGGAATCAATGCAGAGCAAACAGCATCGGCGGTTTTTGGGTCAAATTGATGGTAGAATGAACATGATGAAGATAAAATGCCTTGTTTTGGATCATGATGACACAACGGTCAACAGTACGCCCTGCATTCACTATCCGGCGTTTGTGAAAATATTGGAAGAGCTCCGGCCGGGAAAAATGTATTCACAGGAGGAATTCCTGACTGCGAACCTGACGCCCGGACTGGGTGCTTTTTACATCAACGAGCTGGGTTTCACAGCTGAGGAAATGGCCCGGGAACAGGAAATCTGGCGGAGCTATGTCGCGAGTGTGATCCCGCCTTTCTTTCCCGGTATGCCTGAACTGATCCGGCGTCAGCGGGAGTCAGGCGGTTTTGTCTGCGTGGTTTCCCACTCGTTTCCCGAATATATCCGCCGGGATTACCAGACTGCCGGAATTCCGGAACCGGACCTGGTTTTTGGCTGGGATACGGACCGTTCCAAGTGCAAACCTTCCCCTTATCCATTGGAGGAGATCATGCGCCGCACCGGGTGCAGTCCCGATGAGCTGATCATGGTCGATGACCTGAAGGCAGGCCTGGATATGGCTCACAGCTGTGGTGTAAAGTTCGCGGCATGCGGCTGGGGATACAACAATCCCGAAATCCGCTCCTTTATGGTAAAGAATGCCGATTATTATCTGGAACAGGTGACGGATCTGGAAAGGATCCTTTTCTCCGGGGAGCAGTCATGACCAGAAAAAAACTCTGCCTGACCGTTTCCTGCCTGATCATTGCCTTTTGTGTGGTGTTTGCGGCTTTCTCTTTGAAGGATTACGGACACCGCGTGCCTGTTGAGATCGGTCCGTACCGTGAAGCGCTTTTGACCGTGATGATACTGCTGGCGGCAGTGTTTCTCGGGTTTGCCTTTCATCCGGTTGACCGCAAAACGATTTGCGGTACGATCCTGATCGGGCTGTCTGCCGCCTGGTTTCTGGCTGAAAAACTCACCGCTTTTCAAACTCCGGGCAGTTCTTTGCTTATAACTTTTGAAAAATTGATGCCTCTTGCCGTTGTCATTTTCGGCGCGGGGGTAGCTTTCTGGATTGGAGCCTTTCTGCCCGGGTCTCGTGAAATTCTGCCACTTTCCGAAACTCTGGAACTCCTGCTGACGCTACTGCTGATGTTTATCGTCCTGCAGCCGGTACTCAGCGGAGGTTTTTACTGGGATGATGCCTTCTTTTCGGTTGAAGGTCAGGTGATGCGTGTAAACGGGACTTCGGTTTTCGAACGTGTGTGGAAGGAAATCGTTGATTATGTGCGGATCGGCCGGATCAATCCCTTCGCGACCTTTCATTTTCTGGTGTTTTATTTTATTCCCGATGTCCGTCTTTATAAACTGATGCTGGTAGTCCTCACGCTTGCAAACGGGCTGCTGTTTTACCGTTTCCTGCGTGTGTGGCTGAAGGATCATCGGTCCCCTGCCTTGATGCTGCTGATCGTCCCGTTTTGTTTCCAGTTCCGGCTTTATCATGATCCCCTGAACAGCTATTACGGACTGATGCAGGTGATGTTCTGCGAACTGATGCTTTCCCTGACCGCTTATCTCCGCTGGATCCGCGGCGGGAAAAAGAAGGATATGATGCTCAGCCTGCTGTTTTTTGCCATGGGGCTGATGTCTTATGAGATGTTTTTTCCGCTTACCGCGCTGTTCATTGCTGCGGCCTGGGCGGAGGAAAAGGATTTGCTCAGGGGAATCCGCAGGGCGCTCCCGTGGGTCGGGCTGGCGCTGCTGATTTTCGGCTTGTCCATGATGCTGAGACGGAACATCACAGCGGAGACTGCCTACAACGGTACGACCTTTAGTTTAGATGTTAATGTCATCCTTCGGACATTTGCCACACAGGTCGGAGCCGCGTTCCCGTTTTCTTACCGGAATGCCGGCAATAATGCCGGTTTTCTTGGCAGGACGGTTCTCTGGTCAGATGTTTTCAATACCTCTCTCCCTGAATTTATCAATGCCATCCAATGGCAGGATGTGCTGGCCTGTTTCATCCTGATCTGCCTTTTTTCCAGGCTGCCGAAGGAGAAAAAAAAGTTTTCCGGATGGGTTTTTCTGTTCGGGCTGCTTTTGTGGCTGCTGCCCGGATCGGTCATTTCCCTGAGCACGAAGTATCAGCTGGATCTGCTCCCGGGACTGGCTTATATTCCGGTGCACTTTTCCTACTTCGGGATCGGCATTGTGATTTATGAGGTGCTGCTGCTTGCGGAAAAGCTGATAAAACAGGATATGCTCCGTCTGTTTTTGTGCGGTGCGGGATGTGCGATGCTGCTGCTCAGTATGCAGGATAACCGTCATATCAGCGCCATGCTGGATGATATCTTCCTTTATCCCCGCCAAACCGGAGAAAAAGCAGTACAGGCCGGACTTCTCGGAAAAAACACACCGGATCTGGTCGTCAGTGCCGTTCCCTACTCTCTTTGGGAGCATGGCTGGATCCTTGAGCCTTATCAGGATAAGTTCTATACCCTGAATGCCCGCAAGGCCGTCAATGCCATTGGAGTGAAGGATTACGCCGATGCCTTCCGTGAGGAACAGCCGGAATGGATCACGCCTGCGGAAGGTACTGTCGTTGTCACCTATGGCGGTGATAAAGAAGGAGGTTTTGCCAAAAGCGGCACCCTCACGGGAACCGGGATCGATTATGGGGAAAACACCCTTCTTTCACCGATCGTTTCGGAGGCTTATTTCTACGTGAGCGGTGCAAACCAGCGCGGGATGACGCTTATTTATCAAACGCGGGATGCTGAATGGAAACAGCTGGAACTTGAAAAAGCCTGGATCATTCAGGAAACGCCTGCGGGAACGTTGTATAAACTGCAGGAAAGACGTCCGGTGTTCTTTGATTCCATCGGATTGCGGACATACTGATCCACTTGGAAAGGCTGGCGGAAATGAAAGCTTTCATCGAAAAAACATTGCCCTGGGTTTTGATCCTCTTCGGAGGACTGCGCTTGCTCCTGGAGCGCTTTCCGGGGCGGCTTTCTTTTCTCCGTTTCCTTGGAGGGGTTCATCATGGCTGGGTCTTCTGGCTTTTCGGGTTGACCGGAGTTGTCTGGCTGCTGCTGCGAGCCGATCCTTTCGGGCATCCTGTCCCTTCGATGGATCGGACTTCCGGAAAGTCACGCTTACAGCGTTTCTTCCAAAACTATCATGTGGAAATGCTGATCCTTCTGTTGACAGCAGCATCCCTTTCCATGCTGATCCGCTCCGGGTATTATTGGGATGACGCGGTCAATTCCACGGCCTATCTTGCCGAAAAAAAGGACAGCATCCCGACACTCCGCCATGTCCTTGATTTTATGGGGGAATATCTGCGGCTGGGACGGATCAATATCCTTTCGGTTTATTATTATTTTCTTTTCTACATCGAAAATGTTTCCATTTACAAGGCTTTGATCATCTTTTCGATTCTTGCTGATCAGCTGGTTTTCCGCAAGGTGCTGCTGGAATTTGATGTCCCGCTTTCCGGGGCAAGGCTGGGGATGCTGCTGATCCCGCTGATGCTGCAGACACGGGCCTATCAGGATCCGGTCAGCGGTTTTTATGCGCTGATGCAGGTTTTGACTATGGAAATGCTGCTATGCGCTTTGTTTCTGCGGCGCTTCCTGCGCACGGGTAAAAAAAGCGCTCTTGTGCTGAGCCTGCTGTTTTTCGGGATCGGCTTGATGACTTATGAAGTCTGTTTCCCGTTTCTGCTGATGATCTGTGTGCTGATCTGGGTGAATCGCGGGAACTTCGGGAAGGCAGTCCGGGAGAGTTTGCCTTTTGTTCTTCTGACTCTTTTGATGCTGGCCGGGGTATTTTTTGTGCGCAAGAGGTTCGTCACAACGGCTGCCTATGCCGGCGTATCTTTCAGCCTGCAGCCGGATAAGATCCTGAGGGCTGCACTGACCCAGCTCCGGGCCGGTCTGCCGCTGAGTTTTTATTCCGCCGGGTATCAGGCATCGATCCTTGAAAATGCTTATCCCGCTGCTGAATTTATGAATTATGATTTTGGTTCATTTCTTCGTTCCGTGAAGATCACGGACATATTGATCCTGATCGGGGTTTTCTATGTGCTCCGCTGCTGCCGGGGCTTTGATGATAAACGGACGAGAAATCCGGAGTTATTGGTTCTCGGTTTATGTTTTGCGGTGCTGCCGGTCATCACGGTTGCGATGAGTGAGAGGTATCAGGGTCAGCTGATGCCGGGGCTGGGATATCTGCCGGTTTATATGCAGTATTACGGGATCGCGATGCTCCTGTTGTGGATGCTCCTTCAGGTAAAGAATTCTGTGGGAGTCCGCTCATTTTGTGTGGGTGCTTTTGCCGTGATCCTTCTGCTGAACCTGCAGAATAACCGCGCCGTCACGGACTTGATGAACCGGAGTTTTTATGAACCGCGCAACGCCGGAGAGGCCGCGCTTCGCGGCGGATTGTTGGATTTTCTTCCGGAGGATGCCGTGCTGGTCTCGCTCAATGACCGCCGCTATCTCTGGGAGGCTAACTGGAACAATATGGGCCTGTATGAGGAGTTTTATCACAATAATGCCAAACATCTGAGCTGTACGGTCGGCGATAACCGTCTGCTGCGTGAAACGGTTGATAAATTGTCCGCTTCCGGAGCCGCAGCTGACCGGGACGGGTATATGCAGCTGAGCACCGACAACGTCTGGATCATCGATTATCATGGCGGAAGGGACCGGGGATTTGCCAGGCTGGGAAGATTGCGGAGTGCGCTGATCGATCCGGAAACGCTGGAGATCCGGAACGCGGAGACAGATCAGGTCCTGTATTTCGTCAGCGGCCCTTATCCGGAAAAGGCCGGAATCTGTTACACGAAAGCTGACGGGACCTTTCTGCAAATTGATCCTTCCGCCCTGCAGCGGGTTCGGTCTTCAAAGAACGGGATCTTATTCAGACTTCCCGAAGGAGAAGAAATCATTTTCAACTCCCTCATGCCTGAATAACGATACGGTTCCGGTTCAGCTTTTCAGCTGCGGCCGGAACTTTTTTATCCCGGAAAGCGTTTAGAAGGTACCGCTCAGCGATGAACCTGTCTCAGCGGCAGACCACCGGAATGTGCCGCACTGCACTTTTTTCCGGATGTTGGGTGTTTATTTTGAAAATATTTTAAGGAAATTTGTGTCTTATTTTTCCTTATATTAAAAATTATGGTAGTATTGTATTAGGATTAAAGAAATTATCGGTTATTTTTGTCTTAAGGAACCGCGAAAGATTAGAAAATGCCGATCCGGCTTTTCAGCCGATAACGTATGGAAGGAGATCGTTTATGAAATCTGCTAATCGAATAAAACAATGGCTGGTACTTCTGCTTTGTGTCGTCATGACAGCAGGCGTACTTGTCCAGGCTGCCGGCGCTGCAACAGCCACCGGAAAATGTACGAATCTGGAAAATGAAGGCGTTGAGTATTTTACCGAGATCAATGTAATGGGATCCGATGTGAATACGCTCCGTCAGCGCCTGAATGTGTATGCTGTGCTGCAGTCTGATCCGACTGTCTCTGCCGGTACGGTTTTGGGTATGGATATGGAAATCTCAAATGATAACGTCCGGTATACCTGTACCATTGATGAAAGCGGCGCCAATGAATATGATTCTTTTACCGGCATTGGTACTGTTGTCTCCTGTAATTCCGTTCCGGTCAATGCCATTATCAGCGGTATCTATTTTCTTTACAGACCGAATTTGAACGTCACGATCGATACCCCTATTCAATTTGTCATTGAGGAACTGGTTCCGGATGCGGGAGCTGCAAGAAAAGTTATTTATAAATCTGCTTCAGCTGTGAAGAATCCTCCTTATCCCTGCGCAAGAAACATTTTACAAAGAGACTTTGCCGCAGCCGATAATGAAACACTGGCTCTTTATGTTAACCAAGATTGTAACGGGAATTCTCTGTCAAAACAGGTCTTGAATTTTTATGAAAAATACGATCATCCAAACAAATATTCCATTGTCAACATCATGTTCGGGGATTATCTCCGGGAAGACCGATTCAGGATCAGTGTTTCTCCTGCAGTGAAATTTGATTATGATCTGACATTGATATTTGGTTATGGTTATAATGCAGCGACAAAAACATATGGAACGGATGAAAACCCCAACTGGGTCTATGTGACATACTCCTATGATCCCAATCTTACGGTTCAGGCAATCCCATCTGTTTCGGTTACCGGATATGCTTCGGAACTTTCTGTGCTTACGAATTCCGATCTGCCTCTGACGCTGCTTGGCGGTACGCTGAGCAATGTGAATGCAAAGGGCCGACTCTCTAACGGCTGGGGCGGCACACCGGAAATTACACCGAATGTTGAATTGGAAGTGACTTTCTGGTATGAAAACCAGACGGGTACCCTGGGATACGAAAACTCGGTGTTCCATTTTATCCGCAACCTGAATATCAAATTCGCCAATACATGTTCTGATACGGCATTCGGGCCGGGGCTGTACGACCCCTGTCAGCAGGATCGTCAAATGTTTGCCGCAACCCTTCCCAGCCCGTTAACGATTCCGGCAGGTACGGAGCTGTATTATGGCAATGCAAATCCGGCTAAGAAGATTAAAGTTGCAAACAGTGTGAATGAAAACAAATTGCAAAACTTCTATTTCTTCACAAGAAAGTGCGTCAATGCAGCCTGTGATTATGTGACCAATGATGCAGGCGGTGCCTATCCGGCTTATATCATCATGTCCGATGGCGGCGGCAGTCAGCGCAACTATGCAGCCAGTGCTACATTGGGCGCTGCAACGGTCGTCAGGATGAGACCTTATGGGACCAGCTCCAAGCCATTTGCCATTAAAGGTGTTTATATGGTCGTCAGCGAGCCGGGTACCTATGTGGTTTATGCTTTCGCGAATTACAACTCATATGCCAAAACAACATTGGCCCAAGGTACTGACTACTACACAAAATTCTATGTCACAGTAAACAGTACCGATGAACTGCTTACCTGTTCCACGCTGGCAAACAACGGATATTTCCAGGCCTGGTGGAATGACTGTCTTTCCCCTTCGGAAACCCAGCTGATCCCGTTTGAACATATTGACAAGACCGAAGAAGCCTGGGTCAGGAACCGCTCCGCCCATGCAGTAGATTTCCCGTTCGTTCCTGAATACTCCCACCTTCCGCAGAAGCTGGAGATCGCAAGCCTGAATTGTAAATTTGAAGCGCTTGAAGCAAACGGACGTCCGGGCGAAGGGTACTGTAATAATTTTGTTGTGCATGTTCCTCCGTATACGATGGTAACGATCACCGGCGGTACGATGTATATGTCCGGATTCCCGGAATATGATGAATACCGTGCTGCTTATATGCGCGAAGACACGCTGAACATTTCCCATTTGATCTTCCACATCGGGGTCAAGGAATGTGAAAGCAAAAAGATTCCGGATACCGGTATCTCTCTGCGCTCACCGATGAGCCCGCTGAAGGTGAATGAAAAGGTCGAAGCATCCGTGGATGCGGCAACCGGTTATGTTTTCACCGGCAATTCCCTGCGCATTCCGGCTATCGGCCTGGGCATGGAAACCCCGATCCCGATCGTCCATGTGTACTATGAGGATGGGTCTGATAACATGGTATGGGATCTTTCCACCCTCGGCAACTACGTTGGCGAGCTGGAAGGCGGTTCCTACCTGCCTTACGCAGGCAACTCTGTACTGACAGGGCATTATTATTCCGCCGGTGTCTTCAAGAACCTCGAGCATTTGAATTATGAAGATGAAATCATCATCTTCGCCAATGACGGGATGAAGTACACGTATAAGGTGGTTGAGAAGTTCATCGCCCAGCCGAATGACGTTTATGAGATGTTCCAGCAGATCGGCGAACGTTCCCTGACACTGGTGACTTGTGAAAACTATAACCTGGTCACCAATGAATATGAACGCCGCCAGATCATCCGCGCGACTATCGTATCGTCCGAACCTTATTACGAGAATTATTGATACTGATCTCTGAATCAAAAAGGATGGCGGAAATTATCTCCGCCATCCTTTTTATTTAATAAAATAGGCGGGACATAATGCTTCTTATGTCCCGCCTCATTATAAGCTATCTGAGG
>Ga0310695_10012877_pt1 | contig 11611 bp, 7 predicted proteins | sample RumenRJG_04DNA_FD_203882 | JGI IMG/M metagenome (GOLD analysis project Ga0310695, IMG submission 203882) | Bovine rumen microbial communities from Lethbridge, Alberta, Canada - RJG_04 (v2) (version 2) | ecosystem: Host-associated > Mammals > Digestive system > Stomach > Rumen | place: Canada... | reverse complement strand
CTTTTCCGTCTTTTCTCAATCCAATGATCCAACAAAGATCCTATGATCGCTGGCCGGCATCTAATCAGGCTGTCAGCGTTTTTAGACCTATAAGACTTATAAGACCTATAAGACCTATATGCTTATATCTTATGTTATATATACTTATAAACTAATGGGCTTATAGACTTTTTTAGAGGTATCAAATCTTTGCAAGGCGGGCACGCAGGCTGTCGACACGGTCGAGTTTCTCCCAGGGAAGGTCGAGGTCGGGACGGCCGAAGTGTCCGTAGGCTGCAGTCTGGCGGTAAATGGGTCTGCGCAGGTCGAGCATCTTGATGATGCCGTCCGGGCGCAGGTCGAATTCCTCTCCGATGATCCTGACGATCTTCTCATCTGAAATCTTTCCGGTGCCGAAGGTATCGACCATGATGGACATAGGGCGGGCGACGCCGATGGCGTAGGCGAGCTCGATTTCCATCTGGTCCGCATAGCCGGCCGCCACAAGGTTCTTTGCAACATAGCGGGCAGCATAAGCTGCGCTGCGGTCAACCTTGGTGCAGTCCTTGCCGGAGAAAGCACCGCCGCCGTGACGCGCGTATCCGCCATAGGTGTCGACGATGATTTTCCGGCCGGTGAGACCGGCATCGCCGTTGGGGCCGCCGACGACAAACCGCCCGGTCGGATTAATATAGTACTTGGTGTCCGCATCCGCCATTCCATCCGGGATCACAGGATCAATGACATATTTTCTCATATCAGCATGGATCTGGTCCTGGGTGATATCAGGGTTATGCTGCGTAGAGAGAACAACTGCTTCAACCCGGAAAGCCCTGCCGTTTTCATCATACTCGACAGAGACCTGGGCTTTGCCGTCCGGGCGCAGATAAGGAAGGATCCCTTCCCTGCGGACCTGGGCAAGTCTGCGTGTCAGAGCGTGTGCCAGGTAAATGGGCATGGGCATATATTCTTCCGTCTCATTGGAGGCATAGCCGAACATCATACCCTGATCTCCTGCTCCGGTCTCCATGGTGTCCTCGAGGTGACGTTTTTCAAGCGCATTGTTGACACCCATGGCAATATCGGGAGACTGTTTGTCGAGAGCGACCATAACCGCACAGGTGTCTGCATCGAACCCGATATCGGAGCTGGTATAACCGATCTCGCGGATGGTCTTTCGCACGATATCCTGATAATTGATGACTGCATTGGTTGTGATCTCACCACAGATGACAACAAAACCGGTCGAAGCCATCGTCTCACAGGCAACACGGCTCATGGGATCCTGCTCGATGCAGGCATCGAGGATGGCATCTGAGATCGCGTCGCATACCTTGTCGGGATGTCCTTCTGTCACGGATTCCGACGTAAAAATAAACTTATCCATATACACCTTTCTTTCCGAAAAAAACGCAGGTTAAATACTATCCGTTTTCCGTCTGCGGTTTTTCTGATCACAATTCCGTCCTGCAGGCTCCGCTGCCGTTAAGCATGCGCCCTTTAGCGCGTGTCCAAACAGCTCCTGCAAAAAGGGGATAAAAAAAACCACATGGCGGGCATGTGGAAAAAACAACATACCCTTATTGTTCGAAACGCCGTCTACGGCTCTCGCTCAGGGAGGCACCTTCCTTGCCGGAATAAGCATCTGCTCTTCCCCCGGCCAAGGGGTTGCCGTGGCTTCACAGGTCCTATGTACCTCCACCACTCTGAATAAGAGAAAAAAATATGAAATTCTGCGGAAAAACTGCTGTTAAGTTTTTCCATCCTTCTTTCCGTCCTTCTTCCGTTTTAATAACTTTTTTACTGTCCGGAATCAGGTATATGTATAATAGAGCAAGGGCATTTGCCTGTCAACATAAAAATCTGACAAATCAAAAGGCTTTTTCATCCATTATTTTAATACAATTGTCAGACTTCATTTCCCTTTTACGCATAAATGTCTCTACTATAATGTCTGTTTTTCTTTGCGTTGCGAAATCAAAAAATGTAATCTATTATAGTGAAAAGAACACATTTACGCACCAGGAAGACCATGGCATTTATGTAAGTCGTCGAGGTCAATCATGAATCTTCAAAATAACGAATCTTTGAGTTGGGAACAATATTATATGCTGCGATTGGAAAAATTTGCTTTTTTTCTGGGGGCGGCAGCTATTCCCTGCACTTTTATCACCCCTATTGCAGTGCCCTCCATTCTGGGTTCCATGGCGATCATGTTTGCCGTTTTATCCAAGGGCGGCAGCCTGCATTTTTCACGCCGCGGCAGGACCGCGGCAATTCTGGGAGCCGTGGCGATCATTGTCAATGTCGTCTATCTGGGCATAGTCCTTTCCACATTGAAGGGCATGCTGGCAGATCCCGCCGGCCGGCAGCAGCTCAGTGATATGCTTTATCATCAATATGGAATGACGCTGGATGAGCTGCTCCCTCAGCTCTCGGTGATCCCCCTGTTCCAGTAAAAAACCCGGAGTAATACAAATGAAATACTACAAAACAAATGCCCAGCTCTTTGCAGACGCAAGGAAAGCACTGCTCGGGCACCTGAGCACTGCGGTGTGGAGTCTGCTTCTATATTTTGCGATCGCGCTCTTTCTGACTCAGTTTTCTTCGTCTGTAAATATCTCCAACACCTATCTGCGTCTGATCATATACATAGTTTCCCGTTTTGTCGCAACGCTGGCGGTCAGCCTTTTCGGTGTAGGTCTCTCTTCGATTTTTCTGAATCTTCTGTATGAACAGCCCGCTTCCATACGGGGACTGCTGACCGGATTTCTGGAAAACCCGGACAATTGTATCCGGGTCAGATTTTATATAACTTTCGGAGAATATGTCTGTCTTCTTCCGCTTCAGATCTTTCTGTTCCTGGTCCCGACAGATACTCTTGCCGAAATTATTCCGGTGACCGCTGCATTGACCGTATTCTGTCTGGCAGGTTACATGTACTGGACCCTCACTTTCGCCATGGCCAACTACCTGCTGCTTGATTTTCCGGAGATGAATTCCGACAGAATCCTGCGGGCAGCCCGCACCATGATGCGCGGAAACAGGATGCGGCTTTTCAGACTTTATCTCCGCCTGCTTCCGCTCCACCTGCTGGGACTGTTTTCCCTGGGGATCGCCAATGTATGGGCCTCCTGCTGCCAGTACGCAAGTGTCACCGCTTTTTATAAAGATATGATGTCAGGGCAGCAGTGATCACGTAAAAAAAGCACCCCCTTTGCCGGATGATGGTCCGTGCAGAGGGGGTGTTTTTCTGCTTTGATAATGTTGATATCGCTGTTAATCCTGAAATCGCCGCAGTAAAGATCAGCTGCAGCGGTCTGTCCGGGATTCAATGCATCAATCTGCAGCCGGGCTGTTTTTGCTCATGTCCGTGTCCTCTGTCTGTCCGGCATGATCAGAGGTCTCCCCTTCAGAAGAAGTTTTCTTCAGTAGGCAGTCTTCACTGTTTCTTTCAGCGGAGCCGCTGTCTTTTGCGGAATCGGCCTCCGCGGAGACGCTCGCTTTGTCTTCTGCCGCACCGGTGTTTTCATCCGGTGTCACATCTGATTTCTCCGTATCTTCCCTGCCATCCTCAGCTTCCGTCTTGTCGTCAGCTGCATCGGCCGCTTCTTCGTCTGATGCGGGCTCAGCCTGAGTATTATCCTCACTGGAAGAGGAACCGCTGTCTTCTTCAGTGTCAGCCTTTTCTTCGGCTTTTTCCCCGGAAGGATCACCCTTGTCCTCAGGGGTCCCGGTGCTGTCATGGTCTGTGTCGGATCCGGTCCGGGGCTGTGTCTCATCGACTGTACTAGTATCAGTACTGTCAGAAGGAGCCGCCTCTTCAGCAGCCTTTCCGGGAGCATCGGGAAGGTCATAGGAGAGATGGAAGCTGCATGAACATACTGATTCCTGGTCAATATGCAGGATCTTCTCCTTATCTTTTTCTTTTACCGCCTCTTCTCTTTCTTCAAAAGCGCTGTCTGTATAGACCGCGAGAACACAGTCTGTAACCCTTTCCCCGGAGGAGGAACCGGCTCTGGCGAGCACCCGAAGGGCGTCGAGATTTGCCTTGAGAGACATATCAGCCTTACATCCGTCGGATTTTACCGAGTTCAGATATAGAATACCTGCTTCGGTATCCTTTTTGCCTGAAGACAGATCACCCAGCATGGGATCTGATACATCTTTCGGTTCTTTAATATCTGTACGTGCTTTCCCGTTTTCTTTGTTGTGGGAGTGGACTGTCCCGTTGTCATCCCCGCCCAGGTTCACAGCGCCGAGAAGGGTGCAGCCCTCGTCTTTTCTACTGAGGAGCGCAAGTACATAGTCAGCCTGCGGATTGATCCGGTCGGCATCGTCTTCACTGTCCTGACTGTTTTCACGGATCGCTGAAGGGAGACGGACAACTGCATCCATCTTCACCTCACTGTCGTTTCCTCCCCCATAGGAAGCCCACCTTGTCAGAATGGAAGGTTTGACGACCTTGATCGTAAAAGTTCCGAGACCAAGGTCAGAAGCCTCAGCAGCGTCAGTTCCGGCGGATCCATTTTCTTCAGCAGAGGAAAGCCGGGCTGTGATCTGCGTTTCACCCGCAGAAAGGGCAGTTACCAGGCCGTTTTCATCAATCTCTGCGATTTCCGGGCAGCTGCTCTTCCACCGGAGCGCGGCAGTCCCCGTCTGTGCCGGGACGATCTCCGCTTCGAGTGCCAGACGGGAGCCCTCAACAATGCTTCCGTCCTGTACCGGCGTATTGCCGGCTTTTTCGGAAGGATAAATGTAAATCCTGACCGTCTCCTGCGCCGCAGCTGCGGTAAGGGTGTCCTCTGCAGCCGGGGATTGGGGTGTTCCGCTGCCAGGTGCCCTGTCTGTCTGGTTTTCGGAGGATGTATCAGCCTGGTCTGACGCAGCAGTCACTTTCTTTGTCAGCCCTTTGATGGTGCCGGCTGAGGAAGCAGATGAAGCGGACGTCACAGTCACTTTACAGGAAGCCTTTTTGCCGTTCACTGTCTTGACCGTAACAGTGGCTGTTCCTTTGCCTTTGGCGGTGATCTTTCCGCCGGACACTGTCACAACGTTTTTATTGCTGGAAGTCCAGGTCAGTTTGTTTTTGCCTGCATAGTAGGGCGTGATCGCCGCCTTGAGAGTCGCGGTCTTTTTGACCTGCAGAGACAGACTTGTTTTTGAAAGCGTGACCTTGCTGGGTGTGATGGAGCCCGCCATGCGGGGCACACCCCTTCCGTAATACTTGTCTGTCCCCTTGGCACCCAGATCCTTGGCATAGCAGCGCACAAAATATTGTGTCTTGACGCCTTTGATCCATGGATTCATCAGCCTGTACATGGCTGCCGCAGCTGAAATATGCGGTGCCGCCATGGAAGTCCCGGTGGCTGTCGCGTATTGTCCGTTCAGCCAGCAGCTTGTAATATCGACACCGGGTGCTGTGATATCCAGAGAAGAACCGTAATTGGAAAAAGATGCCCTTTTTCCGCTGGAATTGATCGCTCCCACAACAATGGGGGTGTCCATATGGGCAGGGCACACATACTGTGTATTCTGGCTCTCATTTCCCGCGGCGACAACGACCGTGACACCTTTATTGAAGGCATAGGTGATGCACTGCTCGATGTAGTTATAATGCCGGAATGCGGACAGGCTCAGGTTGATGACCTTTGCTCCCTTGTTCACTGCGTAGCGGATGCCGTTTCCGACCACAGAAGGGCTTCCGCTGCCGGATGCATTGATGACACGCACCGGAAGGATCTTGACATTGATCCCCGGTGTGCAGTCCACAATGGTTCCGGCCACGTGTGTTCCATGGCCGTTTTTGTCCGAGGGATTACTGTCATTGTCCACAAAATCTTTGCCGGGCAGAATCCTGCCCTTCATTTTCACATGATAGGACACACCGCTGTCGACAACTGCAACTGTGATCGACTTCTTTGTATTTGCTTTGACAAATGCAGCATATTTGTCCGCCTGGATATAGGAGGCGCCCCATGACATGGCATTGGAAGAAACGGTTACTCCCGATGCCTGCAGCGTCTGCTGATAGGCCTGGTCCTCTGTCATACCGGAAGATGCGGGCATCACCGCACCGCTTTCATCGCCGGAAAGACCGTCATCCTCGCCCTGCTGCATTGAGCTTCCTTCCAGATAAATGTGTTCCACCTTCGTATCGCCGAGATTGACAGAACTGTCATCCGGCTCCACATATGATACAGAAGAGAGTGCCGCGATCTTCTTTGCGGCTTTCTTTGCCTCACTTCCGGAATTGAACTGGACAAGAGATATGCCGAAATTGCTCTCGACCACTGTCGCGGCATTGTATTTGGAAAAATCAACCCGGCTGCCGTTCTTAACGCACACGATCAGACGGCCGGAAGAATATGCCTTTGCCGCACCTGTGCTCTGTATTGTCAGTCCGCGGCTTTTCTTGGCCAGTTTTGCTGTCTCAGCCGCAAATTTGTCGTCCGAATCCGTCCGGATCACGACCGTTTTTGTCTTGTTATCCGAGGTGTCTGCATAAGTCTGCATGCAGCACAAGCCTGCCGCGGTTACGAGCACTGCCAGAAACAGGCTGGCCAAAAGCAGGCATTTTCGTCTCCCTGCCGCTCTGCCGTATGCAGAGTCCTTCCGGCCGGTTCCGGACTTATCTGTCCTTTTTTCCTTTTTGATCATATATCGCCCTTTCCCGTCCATCAAACAGCATTTTGCCAAACCGATCGTCACAACTATGTCTTAGTATAGCATATTCACAGCCAGTAAAAAAAGGATTCGAAGGAGTTATTAGATATCTGTTTAAATCTCCGTTACAGTACACGCCCTGTCGAGGGCGTGTACTCTAAATCCTGCAGAGGGTGCAGACATGCGGCAATATTACACAGGGGCTGCCGCAGGAGCTGCTGTCTCAGCTGTGTTCATGGGGATCTGCCTGGGTGTATCCGTCCGGATTTCAATGACCGGACCTCCCTTCCCCTCCACAAATGCGCGGGTGATCGTCACTCTGCCTATATTTTCGTCCTTGGGGATCTCGTACATGATATCCATCATGAATCCCTCGATCACGGAGCGGAGGCCGCGGGCGCCGGTATCCCGCTCAAGAGCTTTGGAGGCGATCGCCTCCAGGGCGTCCTCTTCGAACTGAAGATCCACCTCGTCCAGGGCAAGAAGCTTCTGATATTGTTTGAGGATCGCGTTTTTGGGCTCACGGAGAATACGGACGAGCATGTCCGTATCAAGGCCCTGCAGGACACAGGTGATCGGCAGGCGGCCGATGAATTCAGGGATCATTCCGAATCTTCGCAGATCCTCGTTGGTCACATTGTCCAGAATATTTTTGTCGTTGTCAAAATGGTCTTTGAGCTGGGCACTGAACCCCATGGATGTCTGCTTTTGCAGCCGCTCGCGGATAATGGTCTCAAGGTTGGGGAAGGCGCCGCCGCAGATAAAGAGGATATTGCGGGTATTGACCGTTGCCAGAGGGACCATTGCGTTTTTGCTGCTGGCCCCGACAGGCACCTCGACCTCCGCGCCCTCCAAAAGCTTCAAAAGCCCCTGCTGTACAGATTCTCCGCTGACATCGCGGGAATTGGTATTGCGCTTTTTGGCGATCTTGTCGATCTCGTCGATAAAAACAATACCCTTCTCTGCCTTTTCGACATCATTGTCTGCAGCCGCCAGAAGCTTTGAGATCACGCTCTCGATATCATCTCCTATGTAGCCGGCCTCAGTGAGGGATGTGGCATCGGAAATGGCGAGCGGAACGTCCAGAAGCTCTGCCAGTGTGCGGACAAGATAAGTCTTGCCGCAGCCGGTGGGACCGATCAGCAGGATATTGGACTTCTCGATCTCAATCTCATCCATTGTGCCTGTCTTGACACGTTTATAGTGGTTGTAGGCAGCAACAGAAATAAATTTCTTTGCCCGGTCCTGACCGATCACATAGCGGTCGAGTTCTTCCTTGATCTTGTGGGGAGCCGGAATGTGATCGATGGAAAAAACAGGTTTCCGATTGCTTTTCTTTTTCTTTTTGACTTTGGGACCCGACTGGCCGAAGCCTCCGCCGGTTCCGAAGATGTCCCCCAGATTGAGAAAACTGACAGATGGGCCCTTGCGGCCTTTGCCGCCGGAACCTTTTCCGCCATCCGGGTCTCCCTCGTCTCCGTCTTCTTCATCACTGTCCCCGGAGGATGTGCCGGCGGTAAGTCCCAGGGCCCGGAGGATGACAGATGCATCGATCCCCCGTTCAATCTCCACTCCGTCCTCCTGCGCGCCGTCATCCGGATCACTGTCCGCGGCATCTGCGGCCGGAACAGTTTCCGTGATGACTTCCACAGTATCCTTTCCGGTATCCTCAGCCTCTGCCCGGGCTCCATGGTCTGCACCGGAATGGCCGGAATTGTCCGCAGAAGACCTGTCTCCGGAATCAGGGGAGTCCTTCCGGCTGTCCTGTGCACCCCCGCCCTGGTTTCCTCCGTAGAACATATTGAAAAGATTCTGCGTCATCCCGGAGTCGCCTGTTATTTTCGAAAAATCCATGGTGCCTGCGAAGTTCATCATTTTCTGCATACAATCACTGCAGACACACAGATTTCCGGGCATATGGATCATTTTTCCCGCAGTGGTATCCGGACGTCTGCACATGACGCAATACTCTGTTACATGTGAATTTCCATTATCATTTCCATTATTTTGTGCCATATTCAAATACCGTCTCCACATTCTCTGTATGCCATGATGCCCCGTCCTGCAAAAAATGCAGAGCGGGGCCGATTTACACTTGTCTCATTGTTGAAGCACTTTGCATGCACTGAGATACACGCCTGTACAAATATTTATGATGTTGAGGTCAAAAGTCGGTTCAAGGAGCCTCTACATCATATTTATTAAGAGCATTTGCAGTTCACGTCCCGCCGGGGACGTGAACTGCAAGCCAAATGCATTCCTTTTAATATTTTAATATTCCTGTTGATCAGAATTGACGCGGAGTTCAGAAACCGAAGGGGAAGGAGAAAAGTCCGTAATCATCTTCCTCGGAAGGCTGCTGCCTCTGCCCGGCTCCCTGCCTGCCGTCGCCGGAGGAGCTGCTGACATCGCTTTTCTTTGACAGCGTCAGCTTGATCTCGCGCTCTTCATATTCGCCTCCCTCCATGGGGTGCTGTACTGTCAGGGTCACTTCCTCACCTGCAGTGTAATAGGCGAGCTGATTCTGAAGGTCCTCCATGCCTGTGATCGTCTGTCCGTTGATGGCAGTGATGATATCTCCCTGCTGCAGATCGCTGTCCGCAGCGCCGGTGCCCTCGATGATCTCCTCAATATAAGCACCGACCTGGAGGCCATAAGCGCTGGCAACATCCGAGGTGACGGAAATACCGTAGATTCCCAGCACGCCCTGTTCCTCTTCCGCGACCTTGGTCCTGCTCTCCTGAGTCTTGAGGCCGTCGATGATCGGGATTGCCTTGGAGATCGGGATCGCAAATCCCATACCTTCTACGGCGCTTCCGCCGATCTTGTTGGAGTTGATACCGATGACCTGCCCCTTGGAATTCAGCAGGGCACCGCCTGAATTGCCGGGGTTGATCGCCGCATCTGTCTGGATAAAGGTTCCCGTGATGCCGTCTTCACTGGTGATCTCACGGTTGAGGGCACTGATGTAACCGACCGTGAGGGACTGGCCGTAGCCGAGGGCGTTGCCGATGGCAATCGCATGCTCACCGATACGAAGACTGTCGGAATCCCCGAGTTCTGCAATGGCAATATTCGATTTTGTCCCTTCCGTGAGGGAGTCGAGAGAAACCGCGATCACCGCCAGGTCTGAGCTGGCGTCCGTTCCCTTCAGCGAAGCTTCACAGTTCGTCTCATCGATGAACTGGACACTGAGGCTGTCCGCGCCTTCAACCACGTGGTTGTTGGTGACGATCAGAAGCTCATCGGCTGTCTCCTCAATGATAATTCCGGAGCCTGCGGATTCACCTTCCTGTGTATATGTCCTGCCGAAAAACTGGCTCTCTTCTGTATATTTGTTGTAGACAGAAACAATGGCAGGCATGACTTGCTCGGCAACATCGGCAACAGTTGTGTCCGCGAGAGAACTTTGTCCCATTGCCTCCTTCACTGTGGAGATCGTGCCTCCGCCGGATGTTTGCCCGCTCTGCAAAGAAGAACCTGCGTTCTCTGCTTTCTTTTCCGATTCTTTTTCCGTTTCATTAACAGCCGCTTCGTTCCGGCTCTGAGCGGAAGAATTTCCGCCCTGCAGGGAAGCACCTGACAAGCGTCCGGATGCCAGCGCACCGACGCTCGCTCCGATCACAAACACCAGGATCACAGCGAGGACGACTGCAAGACGTCCGCCGCCCCTGCGGCTTCTGCGCCTGCGATAGTCTCCGCCTCGGTTATTGTTATTGCCGGAAGGCGCTCCGCTGTCTGTCCCTGTCCTATTGTAGCTGTAATAGCGGCCGTTTCCGGTTGAAGCAGTTGCGCTCTCCGCCTTGTCGTGAGAGCTGCTGCCTGCGGCCGCACCGGTGTAAGAAGTGCTGCTTCCGGCTGCTCCAGTGTAAGAAGTGCTGCTTCCGGCTGCTTCAGTATAAGGAGTGCCGCCTGCGGCCGCACCGGTGTAGGAAGTTCCGCTTGCGCCCTCATAGGAACTGTAGCTGTTATAGCTGCCGTTTTCATAAGAGCTGTTGCTTATGCTGCCGTCACTTTCATAGGAGCTGTTATTTCCGGAATCATTCAAATTCGTTGTGCTGTAAAAATATCCGCCTTTGGAATAATGGGGGGTATTCTGAGCCGTGTCTTTTGTCTGATCCTGTATTTCCTGTGTCCGATCCTGCCCGGCATCATGCTGCCCGGCATCTTCCGGATTTCCTGAGTGCTTGTCTTCAAAAGTATCTTCGGAATAGAATCTTTCGTCTGACATATTTTCCGCCCTTTCACTTCTAAAACTCTTCTGCCGCTGTTTTCAAACATAAAAAAACATCTGAAACATATAGCCGCAGAACTGTAATCATAATCATGTTCTGATCTCTTATATTTTTCAGTGTAGGCTTGAAATGTGTTGTTTCTGTGTGTTTTTACGAACCAAATTGTAAAAAACCTGCGGAAAATACTGCCAAAACCGGGGAACAAGGCAGGGCTTATTCACTTCTTGCGGGCGCCTGCCCCGCACATTGAATCCTCTTCTTTAGTCTTCTTTATTCTTCTTTAATCCTCTTCGATCACGTAGATCTCCAGATAGTCGAAATCGATCTCCTCCACAAAGGCATCTTTGGTAAAGCGCGCCCTGGCATGTCTCTGAAAATCCCGGATGGTGGCGTCCAGCCAGACCGGGACGGCCAGGTCAAACTCCACACAGGCCTTCTCAAGGGCGCGGAAAACCTTATGTGTCCTGGTATCGTCGGATGCATCCTCGATCACTGTATCTTTGATGAGATGATTATCCTTCCATTCTCTTACCCATAAACGAAACATTTAGCTCCTCTCCGCGGATCTGGCCGTCCGCCGCTGCCCGGTCCCTCAGGCTGCGGGCAGCAGCGGTTCTTTTATGATCACAGTTCTATTCCAATGGCTTTGCAGAGTTCCCGCGCGCTCTCAACGGAGTCGATCCCGGTCTTGTTTTTGATCGGTGCAAACTCCCTGGAGCGATCCACTTCCA
>Ga0310695_10012876_pt1 | contig 11611 bp, 19 predicted proteins | sample RumenRJG_04DNA_FD_203882 | JGI IMG/M metagenome (GOLD analysis project Ga0310695, IMG submission 203882) | Bovine rumen microbial communities from Lethbridge, Alberta, Canada - RJG_04 (v2) (version 2) | ecosystem: Host-associated > Mammals > Digestive system > Stomach > Rumen | place: Canada... | reverse complement strand
CACACGGAGGAGCCGGTGATGTTCCACGCAGACGGCGAGAGCACCGGAGAACGGATCTGCGACCTGTCGGTCGGCTGTATCGAGCGCAAGGTGCGGATGATTCTGTAAGAGACAGAGGTTAGGAAGATATGAGAATCGGACAGGGATATGATGTGCACAGACTGACCGAGGGGAGAGATCTCATCCTCGGCGGGGTAAAGATCCCCTATGAGAAGGGGCTTCTGGGGCACTCCGACGCGGATGTGCTGACCCACGCCGTGATGGACGCCCTTCTGGGCGCCGCGGCGCTGGGAGATATCGGGATGCTGTTCCCGGATAGTGACCCCGCTTACGAAGGTGCCGACAGTATCGCCCTTCTGAAGAAGGTGGGAGAGGTGCTGGAGGAGCACGGATATGTGGTGGAGAATATCGATTCCACCATCATCTGCCAGAAGCCGAAGCTGCTGCCCTACCGGCCGCAGATGGCGGAGAATATCGCAGAGGCCCTGGGGATTGAGACATCCCAGGTGAGCGTCAAGGCAACCACGGAGGAAGGGCTCGGATTTACTGGCACCGGGGAGGGTATCGCAGCGCAGGCCATCGCCCTTCTGCAGTTCGTTGACGATTTTGTCGGAATGGGCCCGGTCATGGGCGGCTGTCCCGGCTGTCCGGGCCGCTTAACGCAAGATTCCGGTAGCAATTCATGAATCAATATGTTAAGATAAAAGGCAGATCAAAATTCCGATCTGCCTTTTATCTTTTCCGGCAGAAACGGTAAAGATACACTGAATATATGAGGTGAATGTATGAAGATTTTCAACACTCTGACCCGCACGAAGGAAGAATTCGTTCCCCTGCATGAGGGAGAGGTCCGGATGTATGTCTGCGGACCGACGGTCTACAACTTTATCCATATCGGCAACGCCCGTCCGATGATCGTCTTCGACACGGTGCGCCGCTACTTCGAGTACAAGGGCTACAAGGTAAACTACGTGTCCAACTTCACGGACGTGGATGACAAGATCATCAAGAAGGCCAATGAAGAGGGCGTCGATTCCGAGACCATTTCCAAGCGCTACATCGAAGAGTGCAAGAAGGATATGGAGGGCATGAACGTGCGCCCGGCCACCACCCATCCCCTGGCGACAGAGGAGATCGGCGGCATGATCGACATGATTCAGACCCTCATCGATAAGGGCCATGCCTACGTGGCCAAGGACGGCACCGTGTATTTCCGCGTTTCCTCCGACCCGGGCTACGGCAAGCTTTCCCATAAGAATATGGATGAAATGATGTCCGGTCTCCGGGAGCTGAAGGTCACCGGCGAGGATATGAAGGAAGACCCGAACGACTTCGTGCTCTGGAAGCCGAAGAAAGAGGGCGAGCCCTACTGGGAGTCTCCCTGGTGCGAAGGCCGTCCCGGCTGGCACATCGAATGCTCCGTCATGTCCAAGCATTACCTGGGCACCACCATCGACATCCACGCCGGCGGCGAGGATCTGGTATTCCCGCACCACGAGAATGAGATTGCCCAGAGCGAGTGTGCCAACGGGGAGCCATTTGCCAGATACTGGATGCACAATGCATTCCTGAACATCGACAACGTCAAGATGTCCAAGTCTCTCGGCAACTTCCGCACCGTCCGCGAGATCAGCGAGCAGTATGACCTGCAGGTGCTGCGCCTCTTCATGCTGAGCGCCCAGTACAGAAGCCCGCTGAACTTCAGCGCCGATATGATGGAGATGGCCAAGACCAGCCTGGAGAGAATCCGCACCGCGGCCGAGAACCAGGACAATGCCCTGAAGACCGCAAAGGAAGGCCCGATGACCGAGGAAGAGCTGGCAAATGCTTCCGAAGTCAAATCCTTCGTGGAGAAGTTTGAGGCTGCCATGGACGACGACTTCAATACCGCCGATGCGGTATCCGCTGTTTTCGAGATGGTACGTTTCTCCAACTCCACCGTGAAGCCGGAGAGCACAAAGGAATATGTCACCCTGGTACGGGATACCTTCCGGAAACTCTGCGACGTGCTGGGCATCATTCTGGACAAGAAGGAAGAAGTGCTGGATTCCGAGATTGAGGAGATGATCGCGGCCCGTCAGGCAGCGAGAAAGGCGAAGGACTTCGCGAAGGCTGACCAGATCCGCGCAGACCTTCTGGCCAAGGGCATCATCCTGGAGGATACCAGAGAGGGTGTGAAATGGAAGAGAGCCTGATGGAACCCGGGGAGAAGAGTCTTGACGGCCTGAGACGGGCCCTGGTCCTTCCGGACCACGATATTACGGACTTTTCGCCCCTGCAGCTGGCTTATCTGGGAGACGCGGTCTATGAGCTGATGGCCAGAAGCCATGTTCTTTCCAGAATACAGGCCCCGGTGGAAAAGCTGCACCGCATTACCACCGGGCTGGTGAAGGCCCAGGCGCAGGCAGCCATCTACCATGCGCTGGAAGAGGAGCTTTCCGAAGAAGAAAAAAGCATGTTCCGCCGGGGGAGAAATGCAAAGTCCTATTCCAGGGCAAAGAATGCAAGCCTCTCCGAATACCGCATTGCCACCGGGTTTGAAGCCCTGATGGGATGGCTGTTTTTAACAGAGCAGTACGGCCGGATCGGCGAGATCTGCCGGCAGGGATTTGCAGTGATTGAAGAAAAACAGGAGTAAATCTTGAAGGATTTTAAAGACAGAAGAGAAGAAGGGTTCCGCAGGGACCCGGTGATTCCCGATGAGAACCGTCTGGAGGGCAGAAATGCCGTTCTGGAGGCATTCCGGGCAGGCCGTACCATCGACAAGCTTTTTGTGCTGGACGGATGCCAGGACGGACCGGTAAAGTCCATCCTCCGGGAGGCAAGGAAGCAGGAGACCGTCATCAACTTCTTAAGCCGCGAGCGTCTGGACCAGATGTCCCAGACCGGAAAGCATCAGGGTGTCATCGCCTATGCGGCGGCATTTGCCTATGCAGAGGTTTCGGATATGCTGGAGAAGGCCAGAGAGAAGGGGGAGGATCCCTTCCTGATCCTTCTGGACGGCATTGAAGATCCCCACAATCTGGGGGCGATCATAAGAACCGCCAACCTGGCCGGCGCCCACGGCGTCATCATCCCGAAGCACCGGGCAGTGGGCCTGACCTCCGTGGTGGCGAAGGCTTCCGCGGGAGCGCTGAACTACACGCCGGTGGCGAAGGTCACAAACCTGGGTCAGACCATCGAGGATCTGAAGAAAGAAGGCCTCTGGTTTGCCTGCGCCGATATGGGGGATGACGTGATGTACCGCCAGAACCTGACCGGCCCCATCGGACTGGTCATCGGCAATGAAGGGGAGGGCGTAAGCCGCCTCGTCAAGGAGAAGTGCGATATCATCGCCTCCATTCCCATGCACGGTGACATCGATTCCCTGAATGCGTCCGTGGCAGCAGGCGTGCTGGCCTTCGAGATCGTGAGACAGCGGATGGCGAAAGCAAAATAATATGGCATGAAAAATGGCAGAACCGTAATCCGGTTCTGCCATTCAAAAAAGTGGAGACGACGGGATTCGAACGAACAATACTGCAAGTGCGTTCTAAGGCCGGGGGCCTCCGTGCAACAGGTCATGCAACAACTAGCCAAGCTTTTCGAATGCTTCCAGGATCTTCTTATCCTGTTTTTTCTGTTCAAGGTTGATAACAGTCTGATAGGTTCTTTTCATTACATTGCTTCCGGGCTTCCAACCGCCTCTGGCCTCAATGTATTTGTCTGGTATTCCCATTAAGTGCATCTGGCTGCAGCTAAAGTGGCGAAGGTCATGGAACCGGAAATAGTGAACTCCGGCAGCCTTCACAGCTCTTGCAAATCTGTGGCCCAGGAGATCCGGATCGGTTCCGATGAGTTTTCCGTCTTTTCTTTTCGGGAGAGCATGGATTGCTTCCATTACTTCATCTGTCATAGGAACGGTCCTGTAGCTGTCATAAGTCTTCGGAGACTTCTTCTCCCAGAGAGACCATTCATTCTTGACCATGGCGCTTCTGACATGTACGTTCCGTCCTTCAATATCATCCCAGGTAAGAGCACATATCTCACCTTTTCGGAGAGTGCCGACGGCAGCAAGAAGGATTGCGGCGCGGAGCTCAGGGTCTGTCACAACATTGAGAACAGCATTGACTTCATCAATGGAAGGACAGTAGAGCTCCTGCTTCTTCTTCGGAGGTAGGGATACTTTAACGGGAAAGTCCGGCATGAAGACTCCGAGGGTGGCCGTAAGCAGGCCGTAAGCGCTGCGGACCGTCTTAGGGGCATAGCCTTTTGCTACCATATTGCTGATCCAGACCTGAATATCAAGGTTAGTGAGCTGCAGAAGGTCAGTCTCTGCCAGAGGGCCGGCAAGATAGCGTTCACGGATTGTTTCGTATCCGCGGACAGTAGACGGTGAGAGGATGGGCTCCTTCAACCGGATATACTTTTCGACAGCACTGTCAACGGTAAACTTCTTCGTGACCTGCCGACGATGCTCTAACCATTCACTGGCAAGAGCTTCCGCCTCCCTCTTTGTGGGAGCTGTAAAGGACTTTAGATGACTCTTGCCGAATTCGTCTTTGTATCGCCGCTGGATCCGGACCTGCCCAGAGGGAAGAGCGTTTCTTTTCTTAGTTTTTGTGCTATTATTATTCATAGGAATCCTCCATTCTGTAAATAAGCTTCCCCAAGCACCCAGAAGGAGTGTCCCTGAAGCCCCGGTATATTCCGGGGCGTTTTTAATTGGTTGACTTCAAAAAATAGTGGTTTTATTATATCTATAGATAACTCGTGAAGGAATAAGGCTGGGTTCCCGAATGGGAGTAGGTCGTAAGACTGAGAATCCTTTGCCCCTGGGGTTATCTTTTCTTTTTGAGTTTTAATGTTTCTTTTTCTAACTGCTGTATACTTTTTTCGGGAGTAGGAAGGTCTTCAGGCATTGTTCCGCCAAGGTCCTTGATGGTTTGCCGTACTTTTGCACCGACGGCATAGTGGGTCTGATTGGCAGCATCTTTGCCCTGAATATGATCTCTCCGAAGCTTTTCCTCAGTCTGAGTAGCACGGAAGAGATTTGCGGCAAGTTCTGTGCTTCCCATGTGGTCTAGAATATTCTGATTCTTCTTCAATCCTTTTCTGGTCTTGATATCCTGAGCTTTTAATCCGCCATATAGGCCCATATACCCATGGTTCTGGAATATAGCATAATCGATTGGCTGAACCACGCCTGCTTCATGCGCTGCATCAGCAAGAGCTGCATTGTGGCGTTTCATTTCGCCGCGTATAGCTAATCTCTTCTGATCCTCTGTCAATTCCTCATAGTTTTCAATCAGTTCCTGCTGACGGGTCTTTACAGCAAAGTAAGTCTGCCCAAGAGCAATTATGTCTTTCCTTGGGTCTCCGTTCATAACTATCAGGTAGCAGGCATACCTTGAAAGATGATAATCCTGAATGGTCTTATATCCACCGTTGGGCATCGGGGATGTTTTGCCAACCTCGGCAAAATGTTCGGAACACTGTATTCCGCTGTTTTCGCAGGCATCGATAGCACGTTCAATGGCTTCTGAAAATCTACGCCATTGCTTATATTCCAGAACTTTTTGTAATTCTCTGGCTGTCCAGTATTCCTGCCCATATTCGTTGATATGCTTTATGTCTTCAAAAACTTGATCGGTATAATTGCCATCAAAGAGGTGCAAATCTAATTCGTAATTATTCATTCGAGTGTAACTCCTTGTAATGTTCGGTCTTTAGAAAAAAATACAAAAAGGGCCTTGAATAGTTTATGTTTAAAAAAAACAAAAAAATATTGAAACCAAGCCATTTCTAGACAAAATTTATATTTAATATTTCAAGCATTACTATTTCAACAGTGTCTGCACAGACATTGCTCTTCCGAGCACTATCACATCTGCCAGCTCATCATCCGTCTTGATAATATCCTGGAAGGCAGGATTCTCTGCCCGGAGGATCATCATACTTTTCTCCGGATAGAAGTAGAACCGCTTCAGGGTAGCTTCATCACCGATTGCTACAGCTGCAATTTCTCCATTTTCTACAGTAGGCTGTTTCCGGATGAATACAGCATCGCCATTATGGATGCCGGCGCCAATCATGGAGTCTCCCTTTGCCCAGAGGATGTAGTCGCACTGGAACTTGCCTGCAGCATCCACATAAAGCTCCACCTGCTCATCCATAAGGATAGGTTCTCCACAGGCAATCTTGCCAAGGACAGGAATAGAGCGTTTGGCCACGGGGGAGATATTGGAATACTGAGGCAGTTCTCCGGAGATATCCTGGCGAATAGTTTCTTCGCGATTTCGCATAGATACCATCATGTCACTGTCCAATGCACAGAATACTTCATCGAATGATTTGTGAATGCCTTTTGCGACTTTCTTTATAGTTTCGATACTGGGAACAATAGGCTCTCCATTATTGTTTCTATTATTAACCAGCATGTAGACATAGGCCTTACTGAGGCCGCTGTCTCTTATGAATTCGGTCATGGTGTGTTCTGAAGCATATTCTTTTATGAAATCCCCTAATGTCATGTAGCGACCTCCTTTAAAAGTTATCATGCGTCTAGTTTAGCAGACAATTACAGAAGAATCAAGAAAAAATGTCTGTTATACTTGACAACAAAAGTCCACTGTAGTAGACTCAAACTGTAAAAGATGTCCACCGCAACAGACATTCTTGGAAAGGAGAGCCACCATGCCGAAGTACAGAATCAAGGAACGCAGAGAAGAATTAAAAATGGCTCAGTCAGAGCTGGTTGAGAAGACGGGGTTGTCAAGGGCTACGATTTCACTGCTTGAGAACGGAGGAGATATTGATATCAAGATCTCTACGTTAAAAGCATTAGCGGATGCTCTTGATTGTCCACCGTCTTCTCTTTTTACCTAAAAAGTCCACTCAAGTGGACCACTAAAGCCTATGTGCTTCCCCAAGCACCCAGAAAGGACCTTATGACCACAAAAGAACTGGTAGATTATCTGCTGAACTTCAAGGATGAGACGGAAGTCCATATCTTATGCGCGAATCCGAAGGAGAGATGTTTCTACGGAATCAGCGCTATGGGGATGATGTCTCCGGAAGCATATGAACATCCGATCCTGTTGCTGGAAGTCGGCAGTAAGGAACTGTTTGAAGAAACAGAGGCTGTGGAGCTGAACGAGCTGACAGCCGGAAAGGCACATGCATGAGAAAACCAACGGAATACACCGATTTCGTCATGAGCGATTCGGGAAGAATGAAGAAGGCAACCTTCTATTCCTATGTGGCCACGCTGTGTAGGAAGGATGGAGATGAGGTGATGGCCGTCAGGTTTGATGGGTACGCCAATAAGGTGGACCTGTATCCGGTAATCCGGAGTGAATATCCGGACTGGAACCTGAAAGGCGTACTGAAACTGTATGACGATGACTTCCGGAGGGAGGGATGGTAATGAGATTCATTACGAACCAGAACGGCAGCAGGATCATTAACCTGGAACACATCGTCCAGATTGTAGTCGGAGAAAGCGGCAAAACAATCAATGTAGAGGACAGAAACGGAAACATGGAAGAGATAGCCTGGTACAGCGACAGGAACCGCTGCAGGAAGGCGATGCTGGAGATAACGAAGCTTTTAATGTCGGGATGCACAATGATCATCCCGGATAAGGGGGACGAATGATAACACTGAAAAGAGTACAGGAAGAAGTGGAGGCTGTGCGGAAGAACGCAATCAAGCTGATAGGCCACGGAAGCCCTAAGGAAATATGTACAGATGCGGAACTGCTGGATGAATGGACAGCAGGTTACACAATCGGACCGGGAGATGAAACAGGATTCCAGGTCCAGGTCAATTTGATGACGGGCGAGGAAAGACAGAAAGGGAATTCCGAGAAGGAATGGACCAACTGGGCGAAAGTAACGGACTGGGACGAGGATCCGGAGAGAGTTCATGGTGAATTATACAGTTATATGAACCAGGGTTACAAGATGATTGAAATCTTCCAGGGACTGCCGGAGGAAAATCAGATGATCATGCTGTCAATGATGATCGACATATTTGCAGAAACGCGGAAAAAATCGATGCCGTTGGTATTGGCAGCATTGATCGGAATGGCAGCGGAAAGAAAGGGGCGGAAAAACAATGTTAATGATAATGATTGATGGTTCTGCGGTGAACTATACCGTTGATGGAGACCCGGCGGCGCTTTGTCTGGATACCATGAAGGTCATCAGGACAATCGAGTATGAATTCCGGAAACAGGATGCAGGCTCTGCAGATTTATATAGAAAGCTGATAACAGAATTCATGCCGGAGAACATCTGGAGTGAAGAGTGCACGATAACGGAGGCTGACCATGACGAAGAGAGCAGATTCGGTAGAGGAAGCGAAGCTGGCGTTTGTGAACCAGATGAACGAGCTGAAGACCAGGAGAAAATGGACTGACGAGGACCTGAGACGGAGACTCGGCTATAAGGATGTAAGAAGCATCAGGTATATACGGCAGAATCCGCTTAGCGCACCTGGGACAGTTATTCTTAGAATCCAGCAGTGGCTCCGGGAAGCAAGAGAGGAACAGAAGGCCATAGGTTATGAAATCTAAACGCAGGAATGGCAGACCGGCGAAAGAGACATCCCTTCGGACAGAGATTGCAATCTATATGAAATCAGGAGAAATAGTCCGGCGGACACTGCCGGGGAGAGCATCAAAAACAAGGATACGGTCCATCCTGACGGAGACAACCTTTGAGCATGGACCGATTCTACATTATGAATACAGCGTCATCGAGGAATAGGAGGCAACTATGAGATATGAAACGATTTCCACATGCGAGGAAAGCTTTGTGTCAGGAGTGCGGAAAAATCTGGAATATATCCCGCTTACAACGAATCCGAACAGAGTATATCTGCCCGAAGTGCATGAGGAAGAGAAAACCCCGTTCAGAGACTTTGTACACTCCTGGAGTGGATACATCGAAGTCTTAGCAGCCATGGCTGCAATTGCCTTGACCGTGATGTGCATGTAAAGGAAAAACGCCTGCCGGGCAGCAGGCGCTTCTTGTGGAGTTCGTCAACAGCTGATAAACACTTTTCATTATAAAAACATCCATCCAGAATTGCAACAAAAAAAGCGGCGAAGACCGCTATATGACTGGATCAAACGGATTAACTTTAGAGGTTTCCCACCATGGAATATGAGCAGCTGGAATATCATTGCGGGGCAACCATCGAAATCATAAAGCATATCCCCAGGAGACTCAGGGGAGCAGGAACGACCAGGGCAAAAAAGAGTGCGGCAGAGATAGAGGAGGCCAATGCAAGGTATGCGGCCCGGAAGCTGGTGAGAAAACTGAATGCAAACTTCAGACCGGGTGATGTCCATACTATCCTCACCTATGACGGAAAGCAGGGGAGGCCGACTCCGGATGAAGCGCGGGAGATCATCAGACTGTTCCACCAGGGGATGCGGAAGGAATTCCGAAAGAGGAAGGCCCCGTACAAATACATCTTAGTAACAGAGTATGAGAACAAGGCCATACATCACCATATCGTGATCAATCAGATAAATGATGGCAAGGTCACCACCAATGACCTGGTAAGGAAGTGCTGGAGGGCAGCAGGCGGAACCGGGAGGCCAAAGTACGTTGACCTGGATGATACAGGTGAGTATGAGAAGCTGGCAGTGTATCTCATAAAAGAGACAGATAAGACATATAAAAAGCCGGGAGGATTCAAACAGAGATATTCCTGTTCACGGAACCTGGTCGATCCGCAGCCGGAGAAGAGAATCATGCATGTGAAGGGTATGTGGTCCATGGAACCGAAAGCCAGACCAGGATATCGACTCCTGCCGGACCTGACCTATAACGGCTCAGACAAACTCGGCTATCCGTACCAGAGGTACTACATGGTAAAGATAGCTCCGTCTCCGGAGGACTGGGAGGCTGCGGAGGTGACACTGAGACGAAAGCGAAAGCGAAGAAAGAAAGGAGAGCACAATGAGCGAAAAAAGAGAGATGCCTGAGGGAACCACGGAGGCCACGGGAGCCTGCCGATTCTGCGGACAGATGAGGATAGTGCCTGACGGAGGAAAGATGGGTCAGGGACTGCTGGACGAATATGCAACGAATCTTTGTGAATGTGATGGAGCAAGAGGCTTCAGGGCAAAAGAAAAGAAGAGAAAAAATGCAGCGAAGCACATTGAGAGAATCTTCGGGAAGGAACCGGAGATTGCAGATTATCTCATAGGTGCGCTGCCATTTATCATTGACGGTTCCATGACATCAATGTCAGTTAAGCTCTTTTCCGGCATTAAAGGGGATATCCGTATGAAGAGCGATGGAAAGATAGCTATCAGTCGCTCCTATACCATGAGCGATACAGAAGAAGCATGACGAAGGAAGAACTTCTGGAAGTCAGGAAGGCTGCATGGAGCATCCGGGAGGACTCCCATGTCGGAGAATACCTGGGATCCCTGTGGGATGAAGTATGTCAGGATACATTCCACTACTATCGGGATGCGCTGGATCCTGCAGGTTTCCTGTATGACACAGACAGAGACAGGATGTTCCGGAAGTCTATGAATGATGCGGCAAGAAGAATAGCTATGAGGGAGAGAGATGAAAAAGTCAATCGTAGAAAAGAATCCGGAAGAATGTTACCTGTGCGGGAAGATGGGATACCTGGAGAAGCATCACATCTTCCACGGGACCGCAAATCGGAGGATTGCAGATAAATACGGACTGACAGTCCATCTCTGCCCGGAATGCCATCGAGGGAAGAAAGGAGTCCATGGAGAGAATCATGAGGCCGATGAGAAGCTGAAGCAGATCGGCCAGATGTATTTCGAGGAGCGGTACGGACACGACATGTTCATGAAGCTCTTTCGGAAGAATTACCTTTGAATCCTTGTGAAGGATTGATATATCACGGCTCACTCTATTGAACGGCAGAGACAAAAGCGGGGAGGAAACTCCCCGCGGAAAGGAGACTATTAAGAGCATGATATGTGAGGAAACCAGGAAGAAACATGAGTTAATCCTCCGGACGATGCGGAGGATGGAGAAGACAGGACAGACTCATATTGTAACGGATATCGCGAAAGAGTGCGGGATGAAACCGAGAGTGCTTGTCTATTACATGGAGCAGATGGAAGCTGCCGGCATGATCGAGGTAGGAAAAGGACTGGGAAGAAGATTCTGGAGAACACCGGGAGGACCAGAGTATCCGGAAGGAGTTTATCCGGGAATGGTAGGAACAAGGGTAAACAATCCGATACGCATGGGAGAGATAGAAGAGTCGAAGGACAGGACGCGTATAGGGGATGTGATTTATATCCGGGTTCGCGACAAAGGTATGGAGGAATCCAGGATGGAGAGAACGAAAGTGAGAAGAAAGACCAGGAATCTGTGCATTATGCAGAATGGCAGAGCCTTCTCATGGAGTGAAATGGCTATGTTCTACCGGACACCGGGAAATATTTTAACAACGGAGGCGTGAAATGCAACGATTGATGATATTGTTCGGAATTATGGGTCAATCATTTTTCTTGTGGGATTGGCCATGCCACACTATAGGTTGCTAATACCGTCCGCCAGCCTTGACATGAACCTCAGGCAATGCTTCAGGGTTATCACCCCGACGGCGACGAACT
>Ga0310695_10012873_pt1 | contig 11615 bp, 9 predicted proteins | sample RumenRJG_04DNA_FD_203882 | JGI IMG/M metagenome (GOLD analysis project Ga0310695, IMG submission 203882) | Bovine rumen microbial communities from Lethbridge, Alberta, Canada - RJG_04 (v2) (version 2) | ecosystem: Host-associated > Mammals > Digestive system > Stomach > Rumen | place: Canada... | reverse complement strand
CGATGGCATCAAGTGGCGAGAGTCGGAATCCAAAGTTATCGTAGGCATTCACCTTTTGGAACTGCGAGAAATCAACCACCCTACCGCCACCTTCCTTGTAGTTGTCTGCATGACGATAGAAGATGCCACCGTTAGTATAGAATGAGTTAGAGGTATAGGCAGCGCTTGCCCCATACACTTGCAAGTTTCCGTTGCTCTCATAACCGATGTCTGCTCCTGCGCTGAATGACTTGGCAAAGAATCCTGCCTTGTGCAGTTTCAGGTCAAGCGCACCACCGATGTTACCCGTAGCCTGTGGATTACCGTTCAATCCAGAGTTCAGCAATATACTTTGCAGATTTCCGCTCTCCACATAGCTCGTCACAGGATCCATCTTATCCGTGCAGGCATAGAATATCTTCATGCCGTCGATAGTGGTAGAGACGCGCTCCGTCTGCATATTATTCACCGTGGGTTCCCAGGCATACGATCCTCGTCGTACAAGTTCCACGTGGTTCAGTTCCTTCAGGTGCTCGTCAATAGACGCCACCTGTCCCTTAGCAGAGCGTTTTCCGCCCTGTCCGTTAGCAACGACCACCACCTCTTCCAATTTCTGCGGTTCAGTGCTAGTCGTATCTGCCTTTAATATGGTTGATAACAAAAGAAGTTCTATCATAGATAAGGGTCTCTCCCCCCGCCCTTCCCCGTAGAAAGGGAGCCTAAGTGACATGAGGGATTGGATATTTTATATTATTACTTGATTAGCCTTTCGCCTTCCGGCTGACACATACTCCGATGTTATCAACATCGGACTTCCCTCCCTACGGGGGAGGGCGGGGGGAGAGGCCGTCCTTTCTTCGATTTTCTGAGTGACAACGTGCGAAGCATCCTCGCACGAAAGAAAAAGTGCGTGTCAGCCCCAAGGCTGGCGCACGGTCTTCGATTTTCTGAGTGCAAAATTACTATCTTTTTCTCACTCCCCAAATCCCTAATATTCGGCATTTACATACCACACGCATGGTATTTCATACGAAATATGGTTGTATAAAAACAAATTAACGTCAATTCGACTGGCAAGGAGAATATGGAGATAATAACCAAGGAGGGAAAGAAGATAAACAAATACACCCCCTCAAAGGATCAGTCGTCAAAGAATCAGAACAAGGGCAAGAAAGTTGGCGTCGCCTATCAGCTTGAGAATGGTGAGATTATCTATGTGCCAGAGTAACGCTGCATTCTAATTTTCCATTATCAACGTGAGTTCGACGAATTTTATCAACCCGTATATTATTGAAAACCATGCGGTTGAAGAAGCTCTGAAAGAGCGATACCTAATAGCGAAGGGCGCAAGCCCTGGATATAAAGACGTTATTTAGGGTGTGAGGTCTGAAGGACCGATACTTATTATATTTATTAGGTATCGCACCTACGGCGCTCACTAAAAAAATATCGCTATAGGTAGCACTTGCGTACTACCCTTTTAGGTGTCGCACCTTCGGCGCTTTTCGTCGAACTCACGTATTATTAAATATTCATTAAGCAAGTGATCAAATTTATTTTTATAATCAAGAATTAGAGAGATTATAAAAATATTTATGTGCATTTACTTATTCATTTAACAATTAGAAAAATCTCTTCATTTTTCTTCACCGCCTCCTTAATAATCTCATACAACTGATTAAATGTGATACGTGAGTCCGTGAGCCTGCCGATGACCGTTGCCTTACCCGTCGGGTTCTCCTCCTCGGGCTTCTGCGGCCGCACCGCCTTACCCACCAGAATGCACCCTCGGGTATCATCCACCGAGTTCCCTGTATGAATCATAATCCCCGTGAAATGCGGCACGTTCTGTAGGAACGGCATCCTGCGCTTATAAGTCTTGCTGTAACTCATCACCACCCTGTACCGCCCCGTAGGAATGGCAGTCTTACCCGCCACTTTCTCCTCCCTGCGCCAGTCGATAGCGTGAGGCTCAAGCGTATCACAGAAGTATCTGTTCATGAGAAACTCCCTATTGCTCTCAGTCTGAATCTGAAGGGCACCCAGAGTAAAGGCGCCCTTCTTGTATATTCGTTTCAATGTTATTGTCATAGTGTCCCTGTTTTATCTAATGGTTATATGTTAGATGCTGTTTAAATTAAAAATGAACAATGAAAAATTATAAAATACAAGTTAGTTTTTTCGCTAAAATTCTTCGCGATAAATAGTAATCTGTATTTTTCATTTTTCACTTTTCATTTTTCATTTAATTATCAAAAAATCTCTCTTTTCAAGAGATTTTTTGATAAATTCCTCTATCCATGCGTCTTATTTTCTTACTCTTGACATATCGCGACAGAAGCATGTAGCAGTCTTCACTTTGACCTTCGCTGACACGTAACTCGCTCATTTGCTTCACTGTGAAGATGTTGGGTAATTTGTCAAGGAGCGGTTCAGCCGTCTTACGCAAGTCCTTATGACTGCCCATCATCTCCTTCGCCTCTTCCAGATTCTTCTGAACGCTATGACCGAAAATCCAGCATAGGTTATAGTATGCAATATCACCAACCCACTTGATGAACTCCAGCATCTCCTTCGATTCCTTGCCCTCAAGAGCCACAAGAGGTATAGCGGCACGCATCATGTGCTCACCTACGCGAGCCGACAAATCTGCCTCAGCTTCTGTTATCTCACCGTTGTTGTAGCGTACCTCAAGGTCATCAAACCATTTCCCGATCAACTTCCTCGTCAAAGGCATGTCAAGCGTTAATGTTGAGTCACCCAGCGCCAGGTCTTTGGTGTAGAGCTGCACAATCATACCCTGCAACTCATCCTTCTCTTCTTGCGTGAGACGGTTGCATATCGGTGGACGGAACGTGCGCTTTGCCTTCGGAACAACCACTGGTATGAATCTCTGCATGAGTCCGTTCTCCGTGTTCTTGCCACTCAGCATACCACCCACTACAGAGTTTACCGTACCGCATACTAAAAGTGAAATACACATTCTTGCCATCACGTTACGAGAGCAATCCGACATATAGTATTGAGTGTGAATCTCTCCCGACCATCCCTTTCTTATCAAGGTAGAGAGCAACTTAGTAGATGTACCACCGGCAACACCAAAGGCATCAGCCTCCGAGAAATGACCAAGCAGCATACCATTCTCTCCAAGATTTGCCTGAAGGTCAAGGATTGAGGTGGAAGAGGCCGTCTCGATGAGTCTCAGCTTCGGATGATACTTCGGTGGGCAATCCTTAGCGTTCTTCTTTTTCTCACGTTCCTCAGCATTTGCGTCACACTTCTCATACTCCTTCCTGTCATGCTCTTGCAAAGTCTTCTCTGTCATCAGATTGTGCAAATCGGTCACGTTGTTCTTACCCTTTCCCGAGTCACCTATTACAACAACATAGTCCTGAGCACCCACATCCTTGCCGCTTATGTAATTGGCTCTGTAATGACTCGCATGAGCCGACATCTCAGGAATGCTCGACAGCAATATCATCGACTTGAAACGAGGGTCGAAGTTACTTGTAATCAACTGATGGAGACGGCAGAGCTTCTTCGGAGGCTCAGGAGGGTTGTATCCCTCCGTGTCAAGTTCATCCTCCTCCTTGCCCTTGTCGCGTGCCATTTCCTGTGCCTTCGCATTGATCTCGCGCACAGCAAGAGGCATATAGGCGGTATTATAATTGTCATAGAAATAATTGATTAATGCCTTGCAATCGTCATATTGCGAGTAGTTAGGCAGTTTCTCAGCCACCACCGCAAACGCCTGTTCACGGCTCATAAGTTTGGCAAGACCAGCAGACAAAACTGACATCAAATTCTTGTGCCAATTATGTTCTCCGAACACATCAAGAGCATCGGGGTTCAAGCCTGCTTCCTTCACACACAAATCGAAGGCGATGAGGTTGGATTTTTCCGGGACCCCCTGCCCCCCGAGGGGGTGATTTTTTGATACGCTTTTCTGCTCAAGGGGAGCCATTGATTTCCCCCTCACGGTTTCATGTCTATAAACACGCTCCCCCTTGGGGGGCTGGGGGGCTCTGTCAAACATCTCCTCATCAATAAAGAGTATATCTTTCGAAGTAGGTGTGAAGAACACTCTGGTAATGTCTTTTGCTGCTTCGTCAAAAGGCACTCCCAACACATCAGACACTCTTTTGAGGTTTCCTTCTTGGTCAAGGGAAACGTCACGTCTGAACACAATATGCAAGCCTTTAGTCGCTGAACGCTCGCACAGCAGGAGTCCAATCTCTTCCTTTTTATCGAGGATATTTTTACTAATGTTGAGTATCTCATCTTGAATCCATTTTTCTTTTGTTACACCTTCTGGGAGTTGTTCCGGAACGCATAAGTCAATATCCATGCCCACGCTATCAGCCGGCTTTGTAGTGCCTTTCAGCGTTCCGTCCTCATTCGGATAGCATGAGTAGTTGAACTGCTCCAGAAGCGTTTTATAGCTCTTCTGTTCTCCGCTCTTCGTGGTAAAGGTCATGCCATTACGAGCCTTCTCCGCGCATTGCTTATTGAAAGCTGCGTCTCTCAGAGCCATATACTCCGTCCTGTTCTTGACAGGGATGCAGATCTTCTTGCCATCCCTGTAACGTATTCTATTTACTGCCATTGTTATTTACTATTTTACTATGTACTATTTACTATTTTGTTTGCAAAAGCCTTGTAAAGGCGAAATAGTATAGGCGTGGGTGAAACCCACGTATCATTACCCGCCATTTCCCAAGAGCGCCGTAGGTGCGATATAATTTCATATCATACTGAGAAACATGTAATTATGTCGCCCTTACAGGGCTTCCGTTCTCAATTCATCCCAATAGATAGGGTTGCACCCTATCCTATGATATGCCGTCCTTACAGGACTTACGAATCATCAAACACCCATTCCAGAGAGAAAAACATATAGATTGTTTTAAGGGAATGAGCGCTGAACGTCGAAGAGGTCGGCGCTCATCCTCTGTGCCTCTGTGTGCAGAACGCAGAGTCGCTAAGTCGCAAAGTATTTTTCATTTTTCACTTTTCATTTTTCATTTATTTCCTCCGCGTCTCTGCGCCTCTGCGTTTAGTTATTATTCTCTGTTAACCTTCGAACTGAGACTCACATAGAAATCCCACTTCCAAATTGTGATATGAATTGATATAGTCATAGTGTTTAGAGTTTAGTGTTTAGAGCCACATCCCCCCACCGCCTTCCGGCTGACACATACTCCGATGTTGATAACATCGGAGTATGTGCCAGGGCGGGGGGAGAGGCCCTGTTATGCTTTAAAGATTCGGATACCCCAGCCTCGCATTAAGATAATGCAACCCGCTCATCGTCCACGTCATGTAGTGCTTCACCTTCTTCAGACCCTTCAGCGAATAGCTCACGTGCGTCCTCATCCTCACGAAGTCACGGTGAGCGAGGTCATCGCTAATATTCCAGTGCCCATGTCTGCGATACTGAATGCCGAGGTCGCGAAGCACCGCGTTGAAGTTAGCAACCGTCATGTTAAACGTCTTCGCCACCTGCGTAGCCGTCAGCGTGTCCTCTGCATCCTCGTTGAGCATCCTGAGACCCTCACCGATTATGTTATCCGCCAACCGCAGAATCTCCTTCGGCTCTGGCAGGCATCTTGCGTCAGCCATTCTCCTTCCCATCTCAGCCTTCTCCAGTTCCTCCCAGCGCAGCACCAGTTTGGCGCGAGCCTCATCGTTGAACTTCGTAGCGATGTACAGGCACTCAGTCTTGGTGAGTTGGTAGCAAGGCACCTCGCGAGTTCCACCGTTAGGGATTTCGTAGGTTCTGGACGACAGCTGAAATTTCAGCCCTCGTATTTTCTCCCATGCAGGTTCCATGTTTCTGATAGCTTGCATCACGTTCTTGTGTTGCTTACCCGTTAGCTCTGCAATTTCGAGCGATGTCATCATTTGTGGCTGGCAGTTGTCGTTGTTCCCAACGTTCGCATTAATTGAAATAATCGTTGTATTCATTTTAATTTTCAATTATCAATTATTAATTATTAATTAGCTTCGTGCTTCCGCTTGGGCCCATAAACGAAAAGCACTTGCAACCAGATTTCTTCCTGATTGCAAGTGCAAAAGTACGGCGTTTTCATAAGGTGGTTCGTATACCCTATGTAAACCCTACGAAAAAAAATAATCAGTTACGATTTACAGTTCTGTAATAGGGCAGTTTTCATCAATAGGTTCTTTTAGCGTCTCATTCATTTCTTTCGTGTTGAGTTTGAAATATTTGCAGTCTTTGGCTCTTGCCGTATCATGTTGCTCATATCTTGAAAGACCAAGAATCTTATACATTTTACATATCTTACCAGTATCATCATAACTGTCTACATATTTCTCGCATAATAGACAATTCAAAATACCATATTTGCGATACCCCATCCATTTGGCAAGTTCATAAATACCAAATGCCACATCATTATGGAAACAAACCTCGTATAGTGCATTAGGCCTTACTCTTTTTAATTCCTTGCACCTACAATAGTCTTGATAACACTGGCTTTTTCCTGACTTATATAGGATATAACGTGAAAATGCAATTTCTTCATTAAGTTCTTTATTGTTATAATCCTCATTTTTGAAACCTACAAATTTTGTCTTTTGCTCACCTATAGGTTCACCATAAACATCCTTTGTTATTTCATCTTCTACAAAACCATGTGACAAGATATTTTCTATATCAGTTTCATTTTCAATCTTTACCTCTATTATCTTACATCCACTATGAAGTTTTTCGTCATCGCTTGGGTGTGTGACAAAAATCTCGATATATATAGGTGCGCGTTGAGGATTTGTTGATGACCATATCTTCAAGTCTGAGCGACGTCTAATCCCATCGTAGGGAATCTCCTGTTCACATGAATCGTAAAAATCCTTTAGGTTGAATGTCTTGCGTGTCTTTGTCGTGCAATCCCCATAGTGAAAAAACTTACACGTTTTCTTGTTTAGGCAATAAGAATTATACTCAAACTCTAAATTAAAGACATCTTTCTCATAGAATGCCTTTTGTATTTTTTCTTTTGCAAGAAGATGCATGACGGTTTCATACGCATTAGGACATTCCACCCCTGCCTGGTGGGCGAAATGGTGCATCTTTATCAAACCTGCATTACGGGCTTGAAGTGGTTTCTTGCATGCAGGGCATATACATCCACAGTTATTGCCATTAGGAACACTATCAACATGTACTAATACACCATCTTGGTTGATAGCGTAAGGGATTTTATTATTATTCTGGGCTTGCCTCATGTTTAAATGTTACATATAACTTACTATAAATCATCTCCATCTGGTTTGTTGTATTCATTGTCATAATACATTGCCAAATAATATTGATCACCTTGTCTGCCTATCCTAAACCATACCTTCTTATTCTTTAGGTTTAATCCATTGACTACTAAATGAGGTAATTCAATTGTCTTGTTTTTCTGATAGAATTCTGCAATAAACCTATTTTCATTGTTATTCATTTCACGTGATATGTCAATATCATCTGTTATAGTTTGGTCTGTCTCTGGTTTGACATAGTTTGGATTGTTTTCAAACTGCCTGACAAGATTATTGAAGTGTATTTTGATAAAAGCCTCACTAACTCCATTCTTTTCCTGTATATACACCCTATAAACCTTATCATGGTGCGTAGCAAGGACTACCATCACATCTTGCCCATTGAATTGCCCTTGTAGGTATTCAATTCCCTCCCTTGATTTTTTTGATACAAATCCCTTTTTGATTATTGCCTTTTTCATCTTTTTGGGCGTGCCATCTACAGGAATGCCAAGAAATGTTGTAACATCATTTAATAGCATTTTCTCTACGTCATTACTATCTTTGTCCTGTGCTGATGCCATTAATGACATTATAGCCATGACTACGATAAATAATATCTTTTTCATACAATTACCTTTTTATTGTTATTTCCTTTTTCTACTATATAAAACACATCCTCCATCTTCTGCTCCATGCAATCGAAGATGCAAAATGTCTTTACTTATCCAACAACCTGCCCGCATTCTCTATTTCTCGCTTCAATTCCTCCTCAGTAGGCAGATAAGGTAGGTATTTGCTGGCAAAAATCTGCTGCGAGTCGTTCAGTATTGAGTACTTCACCACCGTTTCGTCGCGCTCAGCACAGAGTAATAGACCGATAGTAGGATTATCACCTTCACCACGCTTCAGGTCATCAAACATACGCACATACATATCCATCTGTCCCACATCCTGATGCGTCAGTTTGTCGGCTTTCAGGTCAACAAGGAAGAAGCACTTCAAGATGTAGTTGTAGAACACCAAATCAATATAGTAATGGCTTGTCTCTGTGCTGATGCGATACTGACGCTTCACGAATGAAAAGCCCTTGCCCAACTCAAGCATAAACTCCTGCAAATGTGTGATAAGTGCCTCTTCAAGATCGTGCTCACTATGTTCTGGCGATTGCGGAAGACCTACGAATTCAAGAACGTATGGATCTTTCATCAACTGACGAGGATTCAAATCGTTTGAATTTGCTACACACTGTGTAGCATTTTCATTTTTGATAGAACCACTCTCCAGATATCGTTGATAATAGAACGAGTTTATGTTGCGTTCCAGTTCGCGAACACTCCAGTTCGCAGAGGCAGCCTCGCGCAAATACCACTCACGAGCATTAGCATCGGGTACTCTCATTATCAGGCGGTTATGACTCCACGACAATTTTATACACAGTGTGTAGAATTTTTCCGTGTCTGTGTATGTCTGATAGAATAGACGCATATTATACAGGTTGGGATATGAGAATCCGTTGCCAAATTCCGCAGTCAATTCCTTGGAGAGATTCTTTAGCAATTTCTCTCCATAATTCGCCCTGTCCTGTCCCTTCTGCTCCTCCAATACGATACGCTTGCCTATAAGCCAGTAGGCTGTAACCATAGCAGTATTCACGGCACGGGCTGTTATGCTTCGCGCTTCGGTTAGGATGCTCTTGATGTCGGCAGCGATATTGGCGCTCGTCGGCATAGATTGCAGTTTCTCTATATCGTTCATATTATTCATTTTTTTACTTCCCACCATAGTTATTAAACACCTCCACCATCTTCTCCCTCATGCGGTCGAAGATGCTGAGGTGCTTCTCTAATGCCGTGCTGTCGGAAAGGGAGCGTGAAAGGTCGGAGTCGTATGTGCTGAGGTCGATGTTGAGAGCCTTGCCTATTGCCGTAAACACCTCTTTCTTAGTCACCTTCGCACCGTTCTTGCCTGTGAAGAAACCGAGCATATAGAGCACGTTGATCACACGGATAAGGTCTATCTTGAAACCGCGCGGCTCCTTTGCCAGATACACGGGGCTTGCCTCTTGGGTGGCAGGTGTTGGCTCTTGGCTAGTGGGTGATGGGTGTTGGGTGTTAGTGTTGATATGCTGTTCCACATTGCCGAACACGCTCCCGAAGAGCTTGTTCACCATTGCCTGGTTAGGATTGCTGTTGTTGTCTTGTTGCATCGTTATTGCAGTAGTTTCTGATTGTCGATATTCTGCGTCACCTGACCTGTTGCCGAACCGTTGAGCGTGCCGATGGTGATGTTCGGCGCAGGCTTTATCTTGTCGAGAATGCCCTCTATCTCCGCATCGCGAGTGCCGAGGTAGTCATCCTTCAGGTAATTCGCAAGTCGCTGAATGGTAAGCATTTCCGCATATTCCTTGCATTGCTCATTGCCAAACGCCAGCACCTTGCCTATGGTCGTCGGAATCATGTTCGTATCAGTTATCGCCTCCACTCTGTCACCGAAGAAAGGCTCTTGCGAAAGTCCCAGTTCGTTGCAGATAAGGGTGCGGACGGCAAGCAGCGAGAGCACACCGCTCAACGCCCTCATAGGCGGTGCGAGGTAGCCGAGATGACTGAAGAACTCATACACATCGCCCACATCGTGGTATAGATTGCCCGGCATGGCTTGCATCAGCTGCTCCACCTTGCCGAGTATGAGCAGAAGCTGACGGCGGTCGTTCTGGCATCGCTGCTTCACGACGCTGAACGAATCGTTCACCGTCCTGTCATGCAGCATATCGCTCCACCACGTCTTCGCCATCTCTTCGAGAATCTCCTTCGTTCCCTTCTTCGTGCGCAGGTGGTCGATGTCGGCGGCCATCAGCCTCACCTCCTCGCGCTTGTCAGCCGAGAGTATCGAAATCAGCTCCATCATCTCTTTCTGCACCTCACGGCTCTGGTTGTAGCGCACTGCCGAAAGCCAGCGGTCGAGATACAGGCGCAGCTCGTCCACGCTCACCTCCTGAAGATTCGGCAGCAGTTCCTCGAAAATGATCATGCTGAGTTCGTCGTGGCTGATGAAATAATCCGAAGGGAGCATTATCGGCTCGTTCGTCTGATAGCGACTCCAGTCCACCCCAATCTCCTCTGGCGTGTAAGCCTTGCTTATGTCGGGCTTCCTCAGGAAGAAATACCCATGCCCATACACGTTCACATCGGTTATAGTGGTGGAGAGCATTCCGCGCGGCGTCTCTTTCAGCATACCGCGAATCTCAGGCGCCTGACTCCTGTCGATATACGCCACCTTCTCGCCCATCACACGAACCATGACCGCGTGAGGGTCTTTGTTCTGCGTATCAGCCACGAGCACGCATCGAGGGCGCATCTCATTGAGCCATTGCAGTTTAGCAATCGTTTTCTGACACATCACCTCCGTCTCGGCAACACCCATGCTACCGAGTTCAGGATTGACGACGAAGCGCACGCCAACCGCCTTTAATGTGTCATTATCGAATTGCTGTTTTCTCATGAAAATTGTTCGTGATTAGTATATAATATACTGACTCGTCATATTCTCCGCAACGTGCGTAGCATCCTCGCACGGTCTTTGATTCATTGTTTGCAAAGGTACGCATTTTTTCCGAAACCTCCAAACATTTTGCCTTTGTTTTTCCCTTAACTTTTGTTTCATGAAACATCATAACTCAAGTTTCGCAAGTTGAGAACTGTCTGGAAGACAGTACTATGAGGACTCCGCGTAGCGCCTGACCATAGGGAAGGACCCCGTACATACGAGTGTAACGAGGATGTGCGGGGATATAGTGCCAATCCCGCCTAACTGCCTGGAGGGCAGTACATAGATAATCAGGTACAGCCTTCCAGGCTGGGAATGTAGTTGTTGTTTGCTATCCGTGGGCATCCTCTCCTTCGTCGAGTATGCCTACGGTTACGCATAGTGCTGTCTTCCAGACAGTTCAGAGCTTGCGAAACTTGAACATCATAAGACGAAACAGCCACCCAGGCTATGTTGGTCTGCTTGATGGCTGTTGTTCGTTAGTAATATCTTCATTTCTGTTCATGATTGCTTTTTCTGGATGTTCTGCTATCCATTTTGCATAGAAGTTTTCTTATCCATGATTTACCCGATTTTCACGTTAATTAATAGCATAAAAAAGGGAAATATGTTATTTTTTGTCCATTTTTTCAAAGAAAAATATTATCTTTGCATCTTGCTAAACCATATACAACGATATAATCCCAAAACAACAAAGAAATGACTTACAAGAAATCTGTTCTATTAACCGGTTGTGCTCTCTTTGCATTGGCAATTCAGGCACAGGTAACTATCGACATCGATACCCAGCAGCGAGGACCGAAGGTTAGTCCGATGCTCTATGG
>Ga0310695_10012870_pt1 | contig 11617 bp, 10 predicted proteins | sample RumenRJG_04DNA_FD_203882 | JGI IMG/M metagenome (GOLD analysis project Ga0310695, IMG submission 203882) | Bovine rumen microbial communities from Lethbridge, Alberta, Canada - RJG_04 (v2) (version 2) | ecosystem: Host-associated > Mammals > Digestive system > Stomach > Rumen | place: Canada... | reverse complement strand
ACAGGATGAGGCAAGCCGCTGCGGCATTGAAACAATGGGCGGCAAAGGCAAGATCTTCATTACCGGCGAAGTCACGACAAAAGCTGTATTTGATGTAAAGGAGATTGCCAGAAGAGTTTTGCGGGACATTGGCTATCGTGATGATTATGAGATCATCGACAATATCGGCAGACAATCTGCTGATATCGCTTTAGGAACCAACGACGAGATCGCCGGTGCCGGTGACCAGGGAATGATGTTTGGCTACGCCTGCAATGATACGAAGGAGTATCTGCCAAAGGCGATGGTGATCTTACAGGCACTGGCAAGAAAATATGATGAGCTCGTTCACAGCCACGCGGATTTTTATCCGGACGGCAAGGCACAGATCACCGGGGTCTATGACGATGATTTCAACATCGTATCGATCAAGGACTTCACCATCTCTTACAACAATTCCGAGAAAAACCGGCAAGAGACCGATCAGATCCTGCGTGATATCGCTGATGGCTTATGCGAAAGATTTGGTCTGAAGGTTGAACGTTATCTGATCAATCCGACCGGACGTTTTGAGATCGGCGGTTTTGAAGGCGATGCAGGATTGACCGGCAGGAAGATTGTCGTTGATGCCTACCAGTCCTTTGCGAATGTGGGCGGCGGATGCATGAACGGCAAGGATCCGACCAAGGTCGATCTTTCCGGTGCCTATATGGCCAGAAGATATGCCAAGGAATTACTAGAGAAATATGATCTGAAATGGTGCGAGGTGCAGCTCAGCTATGCGATCGGTTTAAGAAGACCTTTGGCTATCTATATCGATTCCGATAAGGGCAACCTTGTGCCGGAAGAAGAAATGTATGAAAGAGGCGAACCGAAACACATCATTGAAGAGTTGGATATGAAACACCTCTGTTATGAGAAACAGGCGATGTTTGGTCATTTTTACGAGTAAAGAAATGTATTAAAAACATGAGGCATATCGCAAGGTATGCCTTTTGTATGGGCAAAAAGAAAACAGGAACGATTCTGTTTGTCTCGTGTTATGCCTGTCGACGATTCTGTTGTAAAACTTTAATAATTAAAGACGTTCTTTTTCAATGTTCTTCAGTTGTTTTCCTGAATCAAGTTTTCCTGCAAGTTCGTTGTAACATAGGCAGGCATCGATTCTGTTCAGTTCCGGATAACAAGAAGAAACAATACTGTTGATTTCCTCAATGGTGAGTCCTTCTGGCTTGCCATTTTTATTGCTTAAAAGCAAAACGTTAAGTATCCTTTCTTAGTATCTGCTTCCGGTTCTGAGTTTTGTCAGCAACAGAGCAAAGAACAGCTTGGCAATCTCAAACACCACCGACCAGAAAGCCGGATGCACTGCCAGAAAAGCCATATCCGGACTGGGGGATATTCTGAAAAAATACAGAATCGGCTCGCAATAGCAATAGATTTCTAGGAGTATCAATAAAAAAAGCCATAGCTTTCTTCCTGAGAATACTATAGCTTTTAAGGTGATCAAAAATTATGCCAGCACTGATATGACCTTCCTAGAGTCTAAGCGCCTTCTAAAAAGATCTCTGCCAGGTAGGCGATCTCGGAGCTTGGGACGCTTAAATCAAACATGTTTTCAGCAGGCGTAAGAGATTTGGCGATGATGTCCATGAGATTGTGGTTCTGATTGGTAAACCTTTTCAGCTGGTAATAATCAAGTGGCTGTTTTTTTATGACTCTCTCCAGCATATGCGCTCCATGGGAAAGGTATTTGACAAGAATGTCCTGTGTCTTGATGATCTTAAGCTCATCAAGAATCTCATCGAGCGATATCTGCAAGACCTCAACTGCTTTTGCAGGGTTGATGTGGGTCAGCGTTTTAGAAAGAACCTGATCGGTAAACTCTTTTATAAAATCCTCTTTAGCCGGATCATTTTGAACATGCATCTTAGGTGAACCGTAACGATCAATAAAGTCGTCAATCGTATAGGATGACGAAGCACAGTCAATTGCCCGGACAAAAGACTCATAAGACAGCGGTGAGACCACTTTGCATTTGATTTTGTAGTGATCCTTGATATAGGACTCAATATCGTTTAGAGGATAGGAGTCTACCAAAAGGATGATGCCGGTATGCGAATTGAGCCTTGCTGCAGCGGTTCCAATCAGCTCAAGGATGTCGTTATACTGAATGTTGCTTCGATAATCAACGGCGTCGATCTTGACACCTTTTTGCGAGGCATATTCATGACAAAGCGTTTTATATTGGGAAGCGATGGATTCTCCTTTTGCGATTGCCAGCACGCCTACGTTGCTTCTGGTGAGCTGTTTGAGAGCCTTTGACAAAAAGAGCGAAATAAAGTTAAAGATTTGAGGATCGCTGATTGAAAGCTTTTTGCAGATGGCAGCGGAGCTCTTGTGTTCCTTGTCTTCAAATAAATCCGGATCAGGCAAGTCGCCTTTAACGTTTTCTGATTTCAGATGATCAGAAACGACAGCCATAGCGCCATACAAGACGCGTTCGGAATCAAATAAAGCCTGATAGTAAGGATCAGAATAAAGTTCTTTAAGAAAGCACAGTCTTACCTCATCACTTATTGCGGAGCGAAGGTGCTGATAATGTGTCTCATCGCAGCCAAGCAGAACTTCGACCATATCGCTTATATAGGCTTCGGTCTTTTCTGATCTCTTCTTGCTTAAAGAAAACTGCTCAACAAAATCATCGAGATTTTTTGCGTTTGCCGTCTTCTGGATCTTGCGATAGAAATCAAGGCACTCGCAGCGGCCGTCTCGTTCACATAAAATGTAGTTCTTCGGATAAAGGCCAAGCGAACTGACGTATGCTGAATCCTTTTCTTCATCATAATGGCCGGACAGAAGATCAAGCGGCAGATTATCGACTTCGATATGTAACGTGTTTTCCAAAGTTGTCCGCTGTCTGTTATAGGCGTTGGCACAGGTGAAACGGACATAGTTATGAATCTGCCGGTCGTTTTCATCATAGTGATACTGCAGGAACAGAGAAAGAATAGACTTGTTGATAAGAATGTTGGTATTCAGCGATTTCGCCTCTGTTGAAAACATATAAAGCAGGGTTTCGATTCTTTCAAAAATGTTTCTTCTTTCATATGCGGGGATCTTTGCGACCATTGGAAAATTGGAGTGCAGATAGCGCATCTTTTCCTGATCTGCCGTATCATTGACCGAAGCGACAATCGATACTTCAAGTTTTCTTCTTCGAATTTCACCTACTTTGGAATAGTAACCGAAAGTGATCGCATCAACGATCGGTGCAATGCAGGCATAGGGCAGGTAATGGATGTTCTGGAAATAAATGAGTCCCTTGTTGGCCAGTTCAAAAGCTCCTTTTTCATCACCGCTTCCAAGGATTCTGGCTAGAAAACGGTCTTCCGCTTCGGCATATTCCTGGCAATTGATGAAGATCAGTCTAGCATCTTCGTTTTTCAGGCCGTTGAGTCTGGTGTATTCAAAGACGGAGGAGACAAAATTGCGCTTCCTTATGCCGCGATCGCCTTCGATCAGAACGGGGATGCCTTTGCCTTTATAGGCGATTGCCGCAACGACGTCATCGACGACCCGGGACAGCGTGCCATCCCGATAGCCGATGATATTGTCCAAGGGATTTTTATCTGCCGGCTCTGGTTTTTCTTTCTGCCCGTCAGCTTTCAGGTAATCAGAGATTTTCGAACCCTGAGGAATTAAAAGAGGTATATACTGGGCGGGGTACTCTTTCTTTATTGTCAGATAATCAAGGAAAAAGACCGGACGTCCCTGAAATTTAATGAGCTGCCCGTTTTTCCATAAACTGTTGAGCTCTTTGGATACATTGGTGCGGCCAATCTTTGTCATTAAGGAAACAGCACCCGCATCAATGCCTTCCGCGTCAATACGACCATCATACAGCATTTCTTCCGTGTATTTTCTTACGCATTCCTGCACCTTTTCTGAACGAAGCATTTTTCTCTCCCTGTTTTTGTATTGTCTCAAAATAAATCTGTATTATTCAGCAAAATAAATGGGTAATGTGTATCAGAATAGAAGATTTTTAATACACAAAGCTAGAATTATAGACTTATCATTTCCATTATATCCCTTTTAGAGTATCAATAATCAGTGATACACATCAGCAAAAAGGGAAAGGTTCGTGCTTTTTTGACGCGAAAAAGAAGAGCTTTTTAAAATGAAATCAGTAAAAGGGAGGAGTATCCATGAAGTGTAAAGTTCTGATTCTGACGCACGGAAAACTCGCTGGCTCCCTGTATGATACGGTGAAATTCATTTACGGATCTACGGATGGCCTGGCTTATCTCAATATGCCGGAGCCGTTTGACCAAAGCGCATATGGGAAGATGATTGCGGATATTGTTTCTGAAAACAAAGAACAAGGCACATTGATCCTTTGCGACCTGTTTGGTGGTTCGCCATTTCTTACTTCCGCAAGGCTTTTAAAAGAAAACGACGATCACATGGAACTGGTCACTGGAGTGAATCTGGGCATGCTTCTGGAACTCATGGCAAACATTGAATCCGCCAGTATAACAGAACTGAAGGACATCGCCTTAAGTTCCGGAAAAGAAGGAATTATAGATATCAAAGAAAGGTTGGGAAAATAATGAATATCGTTTTATGCAGAGTTGACGAAAGACTCATACATGGGCAAGTCATGACTGCCTGGGTCAAAAAGGCCTGGATCAAAAAGATTATACTGGTCGATGACGAACTGGCAAGCGATGATTTCATGAAAGAGGTACTTGCCTTAAGTGCGCCAAGCGGTGTCAAGGTTGAAGTTCGAAGTGTGGAAGAGACACTGTCGGCAATTGGTGATAGCTCATCAGACGAAAATACTCTGCTGTTATTCAAGGAAGTGAAATTTGCATATGAGTTGTATAAGGTCGGTTACGACATGAAAGAGCTCAATATCGGAAATGTTGGCTCTTCCCCGGTAAGAAAGGCTGTGACGACACAGGTTTATCTTTCCGAAGAAGAGAAGAAGATGTGCCGCGAGCTCAACGAAAACGGTGTTTACGTCTACATCCAGAAACTGCCGCAGGATTCTCAGGTAGACGTTATGACAAAAATTTAAGGAGGACAAATAATGTTACTGATTCAAGCTTTGATTATGGCCACTCTGGCAATGCTCAGCAAGTGCGGTATGCCGATGTGGTCAAGATGGTCACTCGGCATGGGTGCTCCGCTGATCGCCGGATTCCTGAACGGTATCCTGATGGGGGATGTTGCCTATGGTCTTCAGATGGGTGGTTCCATCATGCTGGTTTACATCGGCGTTGCGATCATCGGCGGTGCGATCTCCGGTGACCCGATGCTGGGTGGCTGGCTTGGTGTTACAGCTTCTATGATGGCTCACGCAGAACCTGAACTTGGTATTACGGTTGCTTCCACACTTGGCATCATCGGTTCCCTGCTTTCTCCGCTTGAGAGAACACTGAACTCTGCCTGGGTCGCAAGAGCTCGTGCGTATGCTGAGAAGGCGGATACGAAGGGTGTCATGAGAATGGCTACACTGGCTCCGATTCTTGTTGCTTTCGTTCTTTATTGGATCCCTGGTTTCATCCTTCTGTATTTCGGCGCTCCGGTACTTGAAGGTGTACTGGCAAACTTCCCGCCACAGATCACAAAAGCACTTTCGACTGTTGGCCATCTGCTTCCGGCTTTAGGCTTGGGTATGCTGATCAACCTCTTATATAAGAACTCGCTGGTCCCGTTCCTGATCTTCGGCTTTGTCGCAACGGCATACCTTGGTTTAGGTACGATGCCTGTCGCATTCCTTGGCGTAGGTCTGGCGATCCTGCATTATATGTACACGAGAAAGGAGACTGAATAAAATGGCTAAAACATTAAGTGAGAAAACTTTAAGAAAATCCTGGCTGAACTGGGTCTCTTTCGGACAGCAGTGCTATAACTACGAGATCATGCAGGGTCTTGGCTTTGCTTCATCGATGATTCCGATCATCAATGAACTCTATCCTGATGATGCCGAAGCAAGAAAAGAAGCACTCGAACGTCACCTTACCTACTACAACACAGAGAACAACTGGGGTGCAGCTGTTGCCGGCATCGTCGCTTCCATGGAAGAAGAAAAAGCCAACGGCGCAAACATCACTGACGGTTCGATCAACTCCATCAAGGCAGCTCTTTCCGGTCCTCTGGCCGGCATCGGTGATACAGTCACGCAGTCCTTGGTCAAGACGTGTCTGCTTGGTATCTGCTGTGACATGGCCTTAAAGGGCAATGCCTTAGGTCCGATCCTGTTCTTTGTACTCATGTCCTGCTATACGCTTGGTCTTAGCAAATACGTCTTTGATCAGGGCTACAAGCAGGGAAAGACTTCTGTCACCAAACTTCTTGCCGGTGGCAGAATGACTTCTGTCACAGAAGCATTAGGCGCTTTAGGTCTTATGGTCGTAGGATCAATGATCGCCTCCAATGTCTCAGTTGTGACTCCGCTGGTATTCAATCTTGGTCAGACTTCTGTAAACCTGCAAGCCATCCTGGATACGATCTGTCCGAAACTCTTATCTTTGATCACTGTCTTTATTACTTACCGCATGGTCAATAAGGGCGTCAAACCGATCCGTATCATCATCGGAATGTTTGTTATCGGTATTATTGGTGGTTTACTGGGCATCATCGGATAGAAAGACAAGTCTGAAGATTATGCCTAGAGACCTGATGGCCGAACACGTAAAACGTTTCGGTAAAGAAAAACCCATTATTGGCTGTCTGCATTTGAGAGCTCTGCCGGGTTCTCCTATGTGGGACAGGAATTATACGATTGAGCAGCATATTGCCGATTTGAAAAGAGAAGCACAGATCCTGATGGAACTGGGTTTTGATGGAGCGGTATTTGCCAACGAATGGGACTATCCATATGTTGAGAACATCGGCCCGGGCGCATTGGCTGCCTATACGCATATCGTTTCAACGGTATCAAGAGATCTTACGATCCCGTTTGGTGTCGGTATTATGAATGATCCAATCTCGGCAATCTCCGTTGCAAAGGCTGTAGGTGCTACCTTCTGCAGAGGTTTCTTCTGCGGACAGCAGGTCGGCAATTACGGGCCGATCATCAAGACGCCGGGAGAAATCTTCCGCTATGCCAAATCGATTGGCGCAGATGACATTGGCGTGTATACGAGTTTTGAACCGCATAACGGTTCTTCACTGGATGACAGAACATTCGACGAGATCGCCGCTTCCCTGTACAAGGATGTACCGGTCGCCGGCTACTCTCTCAACGGTCCAAAGAAAGGACAGCCGTTGTCTGAATCCAATATCGCCAGATGCAAAAAGAACAACCCGAATGTTCCGATCTCTTTCAATAACGGCGCAAATCCACAAAACATCAAAGAGATGCTTCAGTATTGCGACATGGTCGTTGTAGGTACATCTTTGAAGAAAGATCACTACCTCTACAATCCGATTGATTACGATAACGCAAAAGAATTCATCGAAGCAGCTAGAAAGTGAGGAAAAGGCCAGTGAAAGCTGGCCTTTCATTGATTATGAACACGAAAATCAAAGCCTGCATATTTGATATCGACGATACACTTTTTGACATGAAAACGAAGACATTTATTCCGTCTGCTTTAAAAGCTTTAAAACAGCTGGAAGAGAATGGAATCAAGATCATATTAGCAACCGGTCGTCCGCCGCAGACTGCCAAAGCGATACGCGAGTATGATATTCAGCCGGATTATACCGTATGTACCAACGGGCACATCATCCTCGATAAGGACGGCAGCATCCTGATGCAGAAGACGTTTTCTTTTGATCTGGTTCAGGATGTGTATGATTATTGCATCCGCAACGGACTGGGGCTTCTTTGGAAGTATCCGGATCTGACGTATGAATATATCCATGCGGATGTCTTTGAAAACTTCTACAACAAGACGAAGGATTCCAGAAAGAAAGTGGTCTTCGATGATCAGAAGCAGCACTATAAAAGACTGCCCAACGGAGGTTGTATTGCATCAAGCGTAAAGCAGGCTTCTGCATTCAACGCCAATTTTGCGAAACGCTGCGTAGCGATCAAAATTGATGAGCTTTCATCGGATCTGATGCTATATGGTGTCAACAAACTTAGTGGAGTCAAAGAGGTACTGGACAAAGAAGGAATCAGATTTGATGAGTGTGCCGGATTCGGCGACAACAATAACGATATCGAGATCCTTTCAAAAGTCGGGGTGTCGGTGGCTGTCGGAAGCTGTTCCGATCAACTGAGGGAAAAGGTTGACATGGTGACAGCTGATATCAATGACGACGGCATCTACAAGGCTTTGCTAAAACTCGGATTGATTTAATCTTCAGGGTAAACCTGAAGATTTTTATTAGTGTAATGACAGATTGTTGTCAGAAATAATGCGGAAGGGAAGGCAATGTGCTATAGCGCCTTTAGATAAAAAGTGGCAAGATATATTTAAATATCTTTCCCTTACATCATTATTGTGTTATGGAAAGGATTTGACCTTATTTTTAGAAAATGAAGATTGGTAACGCCGTTCAACGAAAATGATGGTACAATATCACACGTGAAAAAATTAGATGTAAAAGTGATCGCCTGTGACATCGATGCGACATTGACCACGGGAATGAATTCCCTGTCCGATGCCAACAGAAGAGCGATCAATGAACTGATGAAAAAAGGGATCTTATTTGGACTGGCTTCAGGCAGAGCCTATACGGATCTCAAGAATTATCCGGAAATGTGGAGGATCGATCAGCCGTTTGATTTCTTTATCGGACTCAACGGTGCTTCACTGTATGATGAAACGACAAAGGAAGATGAAGTCTTCTTTATGATCGAAAGAGAATACATCAAGCTGATCGTCGAAGAGATCGACCGCCTTGGCCTGGATTCCCATATCTATGTCAACGGCATTACCCTCTTCTCAAAGGCTTCCAACCGCTTCTACAAGATCCTTTCCAGCAAGCACCGCGATATCCGGGTGGCCGAGGATCTCTCGGACATGTATAAGGAAAAGACCTCCAAGATCCTGATCAATGTGGAAGATGAGAAGATGCAGGATATGGCCAAACACTTTGAACCGATCCTGGAAAAAACAGGACACACTGTGCGGCTGACCAGAACTTCGCCCGGCTGCATGGAATTCGTACCGGCTAAGGCCAATAAGCTCTATGCTTTAAAACAGTATTGTCAAAGACACGGGATCGATATGAAACAGGTGGCGGCATTCGGCGATACGTCCAATGACAACGAGATGATCAAGGGCGCCGGTATCGGCATCTGTATGGCCAACGGTACCGATGACACCAAGGCATTGGCGGATATGATTTCCGAGTATCCCTGCAACGATGACGGCTTTGCCAGATTTGTTGACAAATATATCCTTTAAGACAGGTGAGAAGCCTGTTTTTCTTTTACCCTGTGTTTTGGCAAACAATGAGGAAATGTTGAAACAAAGGAATTGTTACAGAATCATAGTTTCTGTAAGACAGGCCAAAAACAGACAAAGGGAAAACTTGATATAATAGAACTATAGAAAGGGCAGCTTGTATTATTGAAAAGCCTATAAAAACGGGCTGCTTGGAAAGGAAAAGAAAATGAAAAAGAGATTTGCGATATTCATTGTTTTGTTGTCTTTCTTCTTGTGTCTGAGCGCCTGCACAAAGAAGGAAGAAAAGAAAGAAGAAAATGCGGCTTACGATTTGGGCGGCAAGACGTACTACAATACCGTTGATAATTACGGCCACGAGGATCACTCCAGGATCTGGTTTGGCAAAGACGGCACCTTTGTGATGACCGACTCCTATAGTGAGGGGACCTATGAGATTGCGGGCAAGTGGACCCTGGATGAAAACGTCTGTTCGATGGATGTGGAAAGCTCCGGCAAGGGTTCTTTCTCCAAGATCATCTTTGAGGTGATGAATGAAGATTCTTTGAAGCTCAGGACTTCTCTGGAGGGTTCCAAAGCGGAGGATATGTTTACGACCACGGAGATCAAGGGTTCTGATGTCAAGCCAAAAGAAGAGACAACACCTTCACCAAGTGAGAGCGGAAAGGATTCCTCGACTGGCAGCGGCAAGGATTCTTCAGGCAGCGGCGATTCCGCAAAGAGCGATACAACGCCAAAACCGGAACCGAAGGGTGATATCCCGTGTACCTCGATCACTTCGCTGTATCACAACTACTGGTCCTATGTCGGTGAAAAGAACTGGGATCTGGAGATCCGTCCGGTTCCATCCGATACGACGGATAAGATCACTTTCTCTTCTTCTGATGAAAACGTCGTCAAGATCGATGATCAGGGAAGAGCGACTGCTGTCGGCGTAGGCAATGCGGTGATCACTGCCAAGTGCGGCAAGATCACCTATACGGTCAATTATGAAGTCAGGGATAAGAATGCACCGAAGAATACGATTTCCGGTACCTTCCAGTCCAAGAATGAAAATTCAGCACCGGGCTATGAGCCGAAAGTCGTCTTTGAGAAGTCGGGCAATTTCACCTTTACCGAGAACTTCTATGCCGGTCTAGGCGATTACATCGGCACCTATAAGATTGAAGATGACCGCATCTACTGCACCGTAACCAAGGTGACCAATCTGGCTTCGGACAGCGTCAAGGAGATCGTCTTCAAGATCAACGATGAAAACACTTTGAAGCTCAAGACCAATCTGACGATGTCCTATAATTCCGAACTGTTCTACAGACAATAAGAAAAAACAAAAGAAAGATTTTAAAACCGAGGCGAATGTGAACCTCGGTTTTTCTAACGATATTTTTTGGCGACTTCCTTGAGCTTATTTCGAAACTCTTCTCTTAAGTCGTCCGGTGAAATGATGGTGATCGAATCCATGAACTGCTGTGCCAGATAGATGGCACCGGTGTGTGATGTCTTGACGGTGATCATGAAATGGTCCTGATCATTTCCGAAAACGTTGAGACCTGGTCCGAAGATATCGATCATCTGATCCATGATCGAGTTCTTACACAAAAAGGTGACGTAGTTCATCTCACCGGTATACATGAAGAGCTTATTGCGGGCATACTCGTAGGCATCGACATCTTTGGGCAGCGGCCGCACTTTTTCGTTTAAGATCAGAGCGTCCTTCATGCGGTCAAGGCGATAATGAATGAAGCCGTCATGATTGGCAGATGTGACGATCATATAGGCTCTCGAATCGGCATAGACGATGTAGCGCGGTTCGACGATGTAGGGTTCGTCTCTTCGCGGCACGAGCTTCTTTTCCTTGTTGCAGCGCTGGTAGATGAACTGCAGTTTCTTGTGATCACGAATGGCCATCGAAACGGTCTCGATCGTATACAGAAGCTGTTTGTTTGGCGTCTTTAAAGGATTGGCCATGTAGACCTTGTCCTGAAATTCCTTGGCCTGGTATTTGGATTGGGTGGACAGCAGCTTTGAGATGAGCTCGTCGGATTGTTTATTTGAAATGAAGTGGGAGGCATGGATGGCGTTGCACAACAAAAGAACTTCGCCCTTGTCAAACTGCCGTTCGAGAAGATAGTAGCCTTTGCGGTTGTCTTCGTAGGTGGAGACTTCATAGCCGTTCTGGGAAAGCAGTTCAATGTTGGAATAGATGGTCCGCCGTTCCAGAGTCAGATCGTATTCGTTTTCCAGATGCTGTTTGATCTCGT
>Ga0310695_10012868_pt1 | contig 11617 bp, 10 predicted proteins | sample RumenRJG_04DNA_FD_203882 | JGI IMG/M metagenome (GOLD analysis project Ga0310695, IMG submission 203882) | Bovine rumen microbial communities from Lethbridge, Alberta, Canada - RJG_04 (v2) (version 2) | ecosystem: Host-associated > Mammals > Digestive system > Stomach > Rumen | place: Canada... | reverse complement strand
GTTGAGGGGTTGCAGGTCGTTTTGGGCGGGCGCGTGATTCTACGCGACTTGTCATTGGTTTTTCCGGCGGGGAAAGTGACGGCGATACTGGGACCGAACGGTGCAGGGAAGTCTACGCTATTGCGGGTATTGGCGGGACTGCTTCAGCCTACGGCGGGCGAGGTGCGGCTCGGGGGCGAGGTGCTCACGCATTTTGGTCGCAAGGAACTGGCACGGCGGTTAGCCATTCTGCCGCAACGGCCACAGGCCCCGGCGGATATGACGGTAGCGCGGCTCGTGGCCTGCGGGCGCTATCCTTATGGCAGGCTGTTCCAGCGTGACCGCGTGGCAGATGCGCGGGCCGTGGCTGAGGCTATGAACGCTACGGGCGTCACAGAGCTGGCAGAGCGGCAGGTGGCGAGCCTGTCGGGGGGAGAGAGCCAGCGCGTTTGGCTGGCTTTGGCACTCGCACAGGAACCGGAGATTTTGTTGCTTGACGAGCCTACGACGTATCTCGACGTGGCGCACCAGTTGCAGGTGATGGAGATTATCCGTCGCGTTAATCGGGAGCGTGACGTGACGATTATCATGGTATTGCACGATTTGACTCAGGCTGTGCGCTATGCTGACCAGTTAGCCGTGTTGGCGCAGGCACGGCTCATGGGCTGGGGGAAACCGCAGAGTGTGCTAACGCCGAATTTGCTGGCACGGGTTTTCGGCGTGAGGGCCGAGTATTTTTGTGCGGCCTCTGGTCAGCAGGTGTTACTGCCGGTAGGATTGCTGCCTCAGGCATAAAGGTAGTTGCTGGCAGACTACGCATAGGGCTGTCAAGTATCTAGACAGTGGCGTTATGGCTGTATTCAAGCGCAGCACAAATCAATAAGGACGTTGTGTAGAGAACAGTACCGATGTAACGTCGATGCTGTTCTTTTTTTGTTTGTTTGGGAAATACAGTGATTATCCTTGACAAATGCAAATGAGATTTGCTATCATAAATCCGTGAGGTAATTATAGTCATTATCAATAACAAAAGTTTAGGAGGGATTGCTTTGACACTCAAGGAGGCAAAGACCGGTATGACCGTCAAGGTACGGGATATCGGTGACTCGGAGTTGAAACAGCGCTTATTGACGATGGGGCTTATCCCCGGTACACAGGTCAAGGTGTTGCGTTCGGCACCGCTAGGTGACCCGATTGCCATTGGTATCCGCTCGTACACGTTGGCCATGCGCCGCGCGGATGCGGCGCAGGTCGAGGTAGAGCAGGTAGGCTGAAAGGAGTAATGTGCAGTTATGGCCACGTTAGCAGTAGCCCTCACCGGTAATCCGAATACCGGCAAATCAACCATTTTCAACGAACTCACAGGTGCTCGCCAGAAGATTGGCAACTGGCCCGGCGTAACCGTCGATAAAAAGGTCGGCTATGTCAGTCATGACGGCCGTGCGATTTCCATAGTGGACCTGCCGGGTACGTATAGTATCAATGCGCGCTCGCCGGAGGAGCAAATCGTCATCGACTATCTGACGCAGAACAAGCTTGACCTCGTGATGGATGTCGTGGACAGCGCTAATATCGAGCGCAACTTGTTTTTGACGTTGCAGCTTTTGGAAAACGGTATCCCGGTGCTCATTGACCTCAATATGCAGGATGAGGCGAAAAAGCGCGGCATGCGTATTGATGTGCGCAAATTGGAAGATGCCATTGGTATGCCGGTCGTGGAGACGGTGGGCCGCAGTCACAAAAGCACGGAGAAATTGCTCGATGTCTTTACCAGTACGGTGATGAGCAAGTATCATGTGAGCCCACAAGTACAGGAACACATTAGCAAGGTACATGCCATCCAGGCCAGCAGCCTCACGGCATCAGAGAAAGATGAGCAGCTCAGCGCAGCCCGCTATGACCTGATTGACCGGATTATGGCGCAGGCTGTGACGATAACGGCCGTAGGTCCGTCAATGTCAGAAAAGATTGATCGCGTGTTGGCCAACGGTTTTTTGGCTTTGCCGATTTTCCTCGTCATTTTGTATTTAGTCTTTCAAATTACGTTCTCCTGGGTGGGCGTGCCCTTGCAGGATGCGCTCGATGATTTCATCAACGGCGATTTTATGGACTGGGCTAAGGACAGTCTAGAGGCTGCGGGCGTGGCTGACTGGATGCAGTCGCTCGTGACGGATGGCGTCATTGCCGGCGTCGGCGCAGTTATCACGTTTGTACCGCTGATTTTCATTATGTTTTTCCTATTGTCGTTCCTCGATGGCACGGGCTATATGGCGCGCATTGCCTTTATCATGGACCCGATTATGCGCCGCTGCGGCCTCACGGGCAAGGGCATCATGCCGCTGATGATGGGCTTTGGCTGCGGTGTACCGGCCATCATGGGCGCGCGGGCGCTGGACTCGGAGAAAGACCGCAAAATTTCCATTCTTGTGACGCCGTTCCTCACCTGTTCGGCCAAGTTGCCGATTATGGCCTTGTTCGCGGCGATGTTTTTCCCTGATAATGCAGCTAATGTAGTTTTTTTCATGTATATCGTGGGCGTTGTCATGGCCATCGTTATGGCGAAAGTACTCGGTTCGACCATGTTCAAAGACAAGGGCTCGACGTTCTTGCTCGAGCTGCCGCCATACCGTGTGCCGGATATGAAGACGGTACTGCTCGAGACCTGGGATAAAGGCAAGGGGTACCTCGTCAAAGCAGGTACGATTATCTTTGCGATGTCTGTGCTCATCTGGTTCCTCTCGAACTTCAATATGGAAGGCATGACGGATGAAATGAGTGAATCGTTCCTCGCCACACTAGGCGGCTGGATGTCTACGCTCTTCGTCTTCCACGGCTTTGACACTTGGGAGGCCGGGGCCTCGGTGCTCGCGGGTATCATGGCGAAGGAAACTGTGGTCTCAACGATGGGGATTCTCTACGGTGTGGCTGATGTTTCTACAGAGGCAGAGGATGCAGTGGAGTCGGCGGCCTCCATGATGGGGACGGATATGGGGACGGCGTTCTCTACCATGTCAGCACTCGCGTTTATGGTGTTCTCCCAACTCTACACGCCTTGTGCGACGGCACTAGGTACCATCAAAAAAGAGGCCGGCGGCTGGAAATGGCTCGGCTTCTCGGCGGTTTATCAGTTTGTAGTGGCTTGGGTAGTATCCTTGATGGTTTATCAGGTCGGCCGTTTGTTAGGCTTCTGAACTAAGGCCTTGGTTAAAGTTTTTATCTGCTGATATGCTATACTATAGCTATGGAGGTGTCTGAGATGTTAGCAACGATTATTCTCGGTATTGTTTTAGCCGCCGCGCTGTTTTTCGCAGTGCGCCATATCGTTAACAATTTCCGCGAAGGGCGCGAGGACTGCTGCCCCGGGAGCGGCAGTGGCTGTAGTTGTTGTAGTCACTGTGCGTCAGTATCGGGCACTAAAGCTAAGTAACATTGGTACATAAAAAAGGGCACGCTGCTGGAGGCGTGTCCTTTTCGTGTCCATTATTTGAATTTGTCCAATATGTCCTGGCAGTCTTGTACAAACTCCACGGTGCCGATGTAGGTGCCGGCTGTATCGTAGACGGCGCGGTAGGTTACCATGATAGGACGGCCCTTGATGCGTCGTGCTACGGTCAAGTGGTCGCGTTTGTGCGCGCGGAAGTCTGCGAGGAGGTTTTGTACGACGGGGATGATGCGGGGCGGATGGCAGTTCATGATGTCTTGTCCGAGTACGACTTTCGGCCGGTCAAAGATATGACCTTCATTGCTAAAGAAGCGCAGGCGGCCTTGAGCATCAATAAAGGTAATGTCCAAGGGAAGCAGAGCCAAGATGCGGCGCAGTTCACCTATGGTACAGGTGCCGGTGGGCAGAGTGATGGTACTGGACAGGATATCTTCAGAGTCTACCGTTGCCTGTTGCGCAGCTAGCCAGGCGGCTGCTGGTTCCCAGGGACTGGGCTGTACGTCAAAAGCGGGAGCGAACTCGGCGAAGTCCCCATAGATTTGATACCATTGGGTGTCGGTGAAGAGGCGCAGGCATTGGTTGAAAACGATTTGTTCTTCTTTGGCAATCATAGCACTGATGTCCTGGCAGAGCTTTTGCAGGCGGCCCTGGTAAAGTGGGAGGTTGGCCGCATCCTCTTGCAGGGGCCGGTAGATGGCGCTTAGCTCGTCCTTGATAGCATCATCCATGTCCCACATGATTTGGCCGGGGCCGGTGACGCCATAGGTATAGAGTACGGGCACTAGAACGGTGTCCTTTTTACCGTAGTGGCTGTAGAGTTGATAGCATTTTTGTAAATGCGCGCATACAGCGGTGGCGTCGCCGTCAGTGGCGGCAGCTGCGAGGTCATCCAGCAACTTAGCCAGGCCGATGTTTTCCTGTTGCATGAGCTTGAGAGGATGTCCTGCGGGCAGAGCGGTTACATCGTTATTGAGAGGGAGGGTATTCATTATGTGTACTCCTTTTTTTAGTCGTCGTACCAGGGGCCGTTGCCGATGATGATGGTACCAAAAACGGCAGCGGAACTATTGCGGGTGATGCGTGGCAGGCGCGTGGAGAGGCGTTGCGGTGTATCGGTGAGCCAGGCCGTGACCAGTACGGCGTCATCCTTGATTTTGCGATAGTCTTTACCGGCTATTTCCGCCTGGTAGACTTCGCTTTTATGTGGGGCTACGGAGGAGGAGGTCAAGGCCTGGGTGAAGGCCATGCCGTCCGACCAGTGCCAGAGTGCTTTGCCGTTGTCATCGAGCAGTGCAAAGTCGTAGCATTGGCCGTCGCGGTGGGCGATGGTGTAGGGCGCATCGCCGTTGTTGGTGACTTTGAGCGTGAGGTAGAGGCGGCCGCCGCGCTCGCGTACGGTGAGCTCCTGGATAATCTGCCCCTCAGTGAGCGCGGCATAACTCTCGGCAGTATCGGTGGTACTACCATTGCTGCTGCCGCCCATTGGCAAAGTGACGCCAATGCCTGTGCCGAGGCGCGCCTCAGCGGTAGGAACTGTCCATAGACAACAGGCGGCCAGTACGCAGACTACGGCGAACAGGCAGGTCGGAAGAAAATGCTTGCACATATGGCTCATCTCCTATGATATGAGATATAAAGGTTTTTGTACGTTGCTGGCCGAATTGACAGTGTCGAGCGGCAGAGCGCTACGTGCGGCGGCTTCTCAAAAGTAGTGTTCGTCTTTATTATAAAGTCGGTAAGTGAGGCCTGCAAGCATGGGAGGTTAAGGCACTATGAGTAAATGACAGAAAATCTTGAGTGCAGCTATGTGGGGACGTTAAGTGTGACATAGTTGTAAAGCCTCCTGTATGTATTTTTTGCATACAGGAGGCTTTGCGTTAATGTTTTCTACGGGGAAACGAGCCGATGGTCAGAATGTTGATGAGGGGGATGTGTTGGCCGAGACGGCGGCAGAGGATGGCGGCGAGGATGCTCAGGGTCAGCACGATGACGAACATGAGGATGGTGAGTGGTGCCGTGAGGATGAGGCCGCGTGTCTCGAGGTATTGCGCGATGTAGCCGATGAAGAGCGGATGCACGAGGTAGGCGAAGTAAGAGTGCTTGCCGAGGATGTGCAGCAGCGGGTTGAGCGCCTGCGGATATTTCTGGTAGGTGAAGATAGTGAAGAAGAAGAGTGAGGCGCCCAGTGTGTAGAAAATGCCCTCTGGAGAGAGCTGGTGCGCGGTGTTGATGGCCTCGAGTGCGGTGTAGCCTTCTTTGTAGATGAGGTGGTAGTAGTACCAGAGCAGAGAGCCGAGCGAGGCCCAGAACACGATGGTGATGAAGCGGCGTTTTTCGCGCATAAAGGCGTAGAACTGCTCCATGTGCAGCGCGAGCCAACCGCCGAACATAAAGATAAAGAGATAGTGCATGACCCAGTAGTTTAGGCGGTACATGAGGAAGGGCTTCAGCCATGAGTCATCGGGCAGACCGTAGACGAACACGTTGAAATCAACGCTGTAGCTTGACCAGTAGTCAAAGGCAATCTGGAGCAGCATGAGCCCCGCGAAGCCTTTCGGGCCGATGCGCTGTACCCAGTAAATCCATAGCGGCATGAGCAGGTAGAACCACAGGAGGATGACGAGGAAGTAGAGCTGATATTTCGCCGCGCCAAAGAGCAGCAGGCCGCCGAGCCTGATGGGGTCAGGGAACCCGGTGTGGTAGAATATTGCATCGTGCAGCAGGTAGAAAAGCGACCACACGAGATAGGGGATGAGCACAGCTTTGAAGCGTTTTTTGAGAAAAAAGCCGTAGTCAAACTTTGCGTGCATATCGAGGTTGTAAAAAAGGCCAAAGGCCGAAATAAAGAAGAAAATCGGCACGCTAAAACGCGAGACAATCTCCATGAGGGCCACGAGATGAATATTGGCCGAGGTGTTGACGATGTATTGCGAGCCGATATGGATGGCGATGACGCCGAGCATGGAGATGCCGCGAATGTATTCGATGGCGGCGAGGCGCGGTTTGCGCTGGGGAGCGGCAGTGGCCGCATTCTGGGCAGCTGACATAGGTGAGCAGGACTCCTAACTTTACTTGCCCAGCGCAGCCGGGCAAGGATATAATCTATTGCTTGAGGCATTACTGCCATAAAAAGAGGGCCGGACGGCAGATAGTGCTGTCGGGCCCCGCTTGGCAGGTAGCCTCTTCCTATGTTATTCGTTACTGAGAATAAAGTCAATATGCACGTTAGCGTTCAGCGTCAGCGTGCCAGCCGCAATGGGGGTAGCCTCGTCCATTTTTGCCATAGCGAGCATGGGGCCGTTGTAGCGGCGGCCGCTGAGGCCGCTTGTGCTCTCAGAGACATTCTGGATGCCGACGATATGCTTACCTAACGCCTGGGCGATGATGTCGGCTTTAGCGCGCGCATCGAGACAGGCGGCTTTGAGGGCGGCCTGTTGTACGGCGTGGCTGTCGCTGGCACCAAAGGAGAGAGAACTGACCTCGTTGGCACCGTGGCTGAGTGCGGCATCAATGACTTTGCCGGTGAGTTTGAGGTCACGGATGGTGACGACGATGCTGTTGTTCACGGTGTAGCCATTGATTTCGTTGCGATGGTTTTGTTCCTCGCGGTAGGTGGGCTGGAACGAGTAGTCAGTCGTCTGGATATCCTTGGCCTTGACCCCGAGCGCCTGGATGGCCTTGTGGATTTGGTTGGCGGTCCAGGCGTTGTCGTTTTGTGCCTTGGCGGCATCGCCTGCGTGGGTAGTGATGCCGATGACGGCCGTGGCCTGGTCAGGGGCCGCTGTGGCCTGACCTGTGCCGTTGACCGTGAGGATAGGTTTCTGCGGTGCCTCGGCTGCGAGTACCGGCAGGGAGAGTGCGAGCAGGAACAGCGCGGCGAGCGGGAAGATTTTTAGCATACGTTGCATAGTATATAACCTCCTTTATTTGTCTCTCATTCTAGCATACTTTCTGGAAAAGGGCAGGAAAAGATGAGTGTGTGGGAAAACTCGGCATCGAGGCAGGAAAAATGCGGCAGGGGGGAGAATGTGGTAGTATAGAAATCATAATCTGCATTCACTATAGAGATGGATAGTATATTAGAGGAGATGTTGTACGATGATGGCTTTGAATTTTGAGACGGCTAAGCATAAGAAAATGCTCATGGAGCGCACGAAGAACTGCACGATTAAACTGGGCGACGTGAGTGGCCTCTATCCGAAGCACTCCATTGTCTGGGTGACGGTGGGGAAAAAATACGAGCCCAAACATAAACTCTATAACGCGATTATCGACAAGGTGCGCGTCAAGACGATGGCCACGCTCACGAGCGAGGACCTCGAGCACCAGGACCCCGGTATCAATACACGTGAGGACCTCGTGGCGGATTTCGAGCGCATGCACCATCGTCATGTGACCTTGGAGGACACGGTGACGGTCATCTATTTCTCTGAGGTGCATGACGATATGCAGGCTTGAACCGGTCAAAATAAAATTAGAGAAAATCCCGCAGGACGGTTGACAGGACTGCGGGATTTCTTTATAATAATATATGTTGTCACGCGCTTAGCGTTGCAGCGGTTGGCCCGGTAGTTTAGTTGGTTAGAATGCCGCCCTGTCACGGCGGAGGTCATGGGTTCAAGTCCCATTCGGGTCGCCAATTTGTTTTCTCGTAGCAAGCCACGAGAGTAAGGAACGTAAAATTTGCTTTGCAAATTTTGCGAAAGTGACTCGCACAAATCTGTGTGTCGCTTAGCTCCTTCAGATTTGGCTCGCTACTTTTGCGGAAGTAGCTCAGCGGTAGAGCATCACCTTGCCAAGGTGGGGGTCGCGAGTTCGAGTCTCGTTTTCCGCTCCATGTGCGATTAACTTAATTTATATAGAGGCTGGCGACATAGCCAAGTGGTAAGGCCGAGGACTGCAAATCCTTTATCTTCAGTTCGATTCTGAATGTCGCCTCCAATGCGGAAGTAGCTCAGTGGTAGAGCATCACCTTGCCAAGGTGGGGGTCGCGAGTTCGAGTCTCGTTTTCCGCTCCATGTGCAGATAACTTATTTATATAGACATTGGCGACATAGCCAAGTGGTAAGGCCGAGGACTGCAAATCCTCTATCTTCAGTTCGATTCTGAATGTCGCCTCCATGTGAAGCGTAGCCCGGAAGTAATTCCGGGTTTTATTTTATCTATAGAACGAGGCAAAGGATAACAACCAAATTATGACTACTCCAAAGCAAAAACTGTGTAAAATGCTTGTGTATGGCTGCCAAATGAACGTGAGCGACGGCGAGCGCATGGCGGGCGAGCTGGCGACTATCGGCTACCGGCAGACGGATGATATGGCGGCGGCAGACCTCATCCTCATCAATACCTGCTGTGTGCGGGAGACGGCCGAGGACCATGTCTACGGTAAAATCGGTGAAATTAAACGGCTTAAGGCACAGAAGCCGGAACTAATTTTCGGTATTACGGGCTGTATGGCACAGAAAGAGGCGGGACGGCTCATCGCGCGCGCACCGCATATCGATTTTGTGCTTGGTACGAATAAAATCCACGAACTCACGCGTGTGGTGCAGGATATCGAGCAGCACCGCGGGCATGTGGTCGACACAGCACTGGGTTCAGCGGCACATACCTATGGTGAGGGACGCGAGAATGCGGCCATCACGGCGGAGCGCGGGCAGGTGCTCACGGGACAGGGCCGCAAGCTCAGTGAGACCGAGGAGTTCACGGCGGCCTATGGCCAGCTAGATGACCTCGCGGGCGGTCCCGTGGCGCGCGGCGGCCAGCTTTCGGCCTGGGTACCCATCATGTATGGTTGCAATAATTTTTGCAGTTACTGTATCGTGCCCTACGTGCGCGGGCGGGAGCGCAGCCGCCAGCCTGAGGACGTGGTGCGCGAGGTCGCGGCGGCTGTAGCCGAAGGTTACAAAGAGGTCACCCTGCTCGGTCAGAATGTGAACTCTTATGGTAAAGACCACGGACGGGCCGACTTTGCGGATTTGCTCAAAATGGTCGATGCAGTGCCGGGGATTGAACGCGTGCGCTTTATGACCTCACATCCGAAGGATTTGTCGGATAAAGTCATCGCGGCTATCCGCGACGGGGTACACCTTTGCGAGCATATCCACCTGCCGGTGCAATATGGCAGTGACCATATTCTCAAGGCGATGAACCGCGTTTATACAGTGGCGCAGTATCGTGACCTTGTGCAACGTATCCGTGCCGCTCTGCCGCAGGCGGCGCTCACGACTGACTTGATTGTGGGCTTCCCCGGTGAGACGGCGGATGATTTTCAGCAGATGCTGGCCTTTTTGCAGGAAATACGCTATGACTCGGCCTATACCTTTATCTACTCCCCGCGCAGCGGCACCCCGGCGGCTGGTATGCCCGACCAGGTGCCAGACGATGTCAAACACCAGCGCCTCGAGCAGCTCATGGCCGTGCAGAATAAAATCTCGGCGGAAATCAATGCGGCTTTGCAGGGTACGGTGCAGGAAATCATGGTTGAGGGCCCGAGCAAGAATGATGCGGCGATGTGGAGCGGCCGCACGCGCACGAACAAGCTCGTGCTTTTCCCGCATGCGGACGAACAGGCGGGCGATATGGTGCAGATTAAAATTAAGCAGCCGCAGACCTGGCTGCTCAAAGGTGTAAGAGTATAAAATTTTTGAGAAGCCTTCTCTTTTGGGAGGGCTTTTCTTGACGTAATCGGGTATAATAGGTACAGAGTTTAGGAGGTAGCAGTTGATGGAATATACGCCGATGATGCAGCAGTATTTGGCCACGAAGGAGCAGCACCCGGACGAAATTCTTTTTTTCCGTTTGGGCGATTTTTATGAAATGTTCTTTGATGATGCCCGGCTGGTCTCCCGTGAGCTCGGCCTCACGTTGACGAGCCGCAGCGGCAACAAGGACAAGGCTCCGATGTGTGGCGTGCCCTATCATGCGGCAGAGGTATACATCAACAAGCTCATTAAAAAGGGCTACAAAGTGGCCATTGCCGAGCAAATCGGCGACCCGAAGGCCAAGGGCCTCACGAAGCGCGAAGTCATCAAAATCATCACGCCAGGTACGGTGCTCACGGCGGATGCTCTGCGTGATGCGGCGAACAACTATATCGCGTTGCTCTATGAAGCGGGCGAGACCATCGTGCTCGCGGGCGCAGATATCTCGACGGGCGAGTGTTTCTATGGGCTCTATGGCGGGGCGAACCGCTTGCAGATGCTGCTCGATGAGCTCTATCGCCTGCAAATGCCTGAGCTGCTGCTGGTGGGTGAACTCTCCTTCATGGCGGCTTTGCAGGACTTTATGAATTTACGTCTGCCGCATTGTGCTTTTACGCACATCGCAGCCGTTTCGGCGCACGTGGAGGACCGGCTCGTACAGCATTTTGATGCCGCGAACCGCCCCAGTGAGCAAATCGCAGGCGAGGCCGTGGCGACGCTCTTGGATTATTTGCACGAGACGGTGAAAACGGACCTCACGCACCTCAACAAGTTAACTTTTCTCGATGCCTCGGAAAATCTCGTTGTCGATACCTATACTCTGCGCAACCTGGAAATCACGCGTAATTTACGCGACGGTGGCAAAAAAAACACCTTGCTCGATGTGCTCGATTTCACAGAGACACCGATGGGCAGCCGTTTGCTGAAAAAATGGCTGGAGTATCCTTTGCTCTCTATTTTGCGCATCCGCCGACGGCAGGATGCAGTGGAGGAACTGGTAAATGATTTTGCGCGGCGCGAGAGCCTGCGCACGGGCTGTGCCCAGGTGCATGATTTCGAGCGTCTGCTCACGCGTATCGAGGTGGGCACGGCGAATGCGCGCGACCTCATAGCGCTCAAGGTGTCGCTCGCATGTCTGCCCGCTATCCGGCAGGGGCTGGACGGAACGCAGGCGCAGCTGCTCACGCAGTGCGCAGCGGGAGTAGAGACGTTTGCGGAACTGGTGGACTTGCTCACGCGGGCCATTGTCGACGAGCCGGGACTCACCGTGCGTGAAGGTGGTATCATCAAGGATGGCTACAACGCGGAACTAGACGAATACCGCCGTATCGCGCATGACAGCAAAGCTATGTTACAGGAAATCGAGGAGCGGGAAAAGGCCGAGACGGGCATCAAATCGCTGAAAATCGGCTATAACAAGGTTTTTGGCTACTACATCGAGGTGCGCAACTCGGGTACGGACCTCGTGCCCGAGCGCTATATCCGCAAGCAG
>Ga0310695_10012867_pt1 | contig 11619 bp, 13 predicted proteins | sample RumenRJG_04DNA_FD_203882 | JGI IMG/M metagenome (GOLD analysis project Ga0310695, IMG submission 203882) | Bovine rumen microbial communities from Lethbridge, Alberta, Canada - RJG_04 (v2) (version 2) | ecosystem: Host-associated > Mammals > Digestive system > Stomach > Rumen | place: Canada... | reverse complement strand
AATTATGCAAGCGACTATAGACCGAGCATGCATCACGATGTAGCGGCCCAAACCATAAAAACCAAAACCGGCGGAATTGGTGAGCAAATACGCCGATTTTGGTGACCAATTTCGCCGATTTTGGTCAGATAGGGATTATCCTAATCCAACTTGGCACCTAGCGTTTAGGGGAGAAGGGTGCTTCTTAACAGAGGTGACAAATATATGCGTGCCCAGAAGGCTTAGTCATTGGTGTGGACGGTGCCTCGACCGAAGCAGCGGGTGCAGAGCACGGCACCCTTTCCGGCACAGGTGCGACACTCGTTGTAACCGGTGCCTTCGCAGATGCCGCATTGGTATGACTCACCTTTATAAACGACTGTGCCCGATCCGCCACACTTGGCGCAGGCGAAGCGCGGACTGCCAAGACATGTAGGACATGTCAACTTACCACTGCCACCGCACTTATCACAGGTTTGATCTCCACAGATTGTAAAACTCATGGCGACCATTGCTATCGCTACGATAAGGAATGATCTGAAAATTGACTTCTTCATAGTTTATGCGTTGTTAGTTATTTTGATATTCTTTTTCATGGTGCAAAGATAGGGCATTAGATATAAAAAGAAAAGGGATTTCCCCTATTTGTTGAGAGGAAATCCCTATTATTTACAGTAGCCGGTGCTAAAGATAGAGCGTGGGGTCGGCGATGCCAGCCTCGGCAAAGGCCTCCATACGCTCCACGCAGGTGCCGCACTTGCCGCAATGACGCTCACCCCCTTTGTAGCACGACCAGGTTTCGCTGTAGTCAATGCCCAGTTGGGCACCGCGGGCGGCAATCTGGCCTTTGGTCAGGTGAGTGTAGGGCGAGAGCAGATGCACACCGTTGAACGTGCCGGCACAGGCCGTGCGGTCAAAAGCCTCGACGAATTCTGGCCGACAGTCAGGATAGATGGTATGGTCACCGCTATGGTTGGCCATCATCACATACTGCAGTCCTCGGCTCTCAGCCAGTCCTACGGCCACGCTGAGCATGATGCCATTGCGGAAGGGCACTACCGTAGACTTCATGTTGTCTGCGGCATAGTGGCCTTCGGGGATGGCCTCCCCACCCTGCAGGAGCGAACTCTCGAAATACTGGGCCATGAACTGCAGGGGGATGACCAGATGCTCGATGCCCAGGCGCTGGGCATGCAGACGGGCAAATGGTATCTCGCGTGCATTGTGCTTCGACCCATAGTCGAAGGTGACGGCCAGCGCGATGCGCTCCTGATAATCATAGAGCAGCGTGGTGCTGTCCACCCCGCCGCTCAATATCAGTATACAGTCCTTCTTCTCCATCAGTTGTTCACCGAGCCTCCTACGATGTCGAGCAGTTCGTTGGTGATGGCCTGCTGGCGACCCTTGTTGTACTGCAGGTTCAACTGGCGCAGCAACTCATCGGCATTGTCGGTAGCGGTCTGCATGGCCACCATGCGGGCGGCATGCTCAGAGGCGATGCTGTCGAGCAGAGCGGTATAGAGCATCAGGTGGGCCATCTTGGGCAACAACTGGGTGAGCACGGTATTCATGTCGGGCTCAACGATGAAGTTGTCGTTGAGAGGCTTCACCTCTTCCTCCGAGGTCTGCTTCTTAGGACGGCGGTTCTTCTTCAGATAGTCCTGGGCCTTCTTGGTGACCACATTGGTGGTGAGGTCACGCTCGTGGTCGCGATCCAGTTCCTCCTCCACGTCGATGGGCAGGAAGGTTTTCTGGGTAAGAATCTGCGAACCGGCACTCTTGAAGTGGTGGTAAATGAGGTCTACCCTATCCAGTTCGCCGTCGGCAAAGCGCTCGCCCAGTTCGTAGGCCAGGTCGATGCATTCGTGCACGTTGGGTTTGTCGACCAACGCGCTACGGTCGCCCCGCACGTTGAAGCCCAGTTTGCGAGCCTTCTCTGCCACTTTGCGGCCTATGGGATAGACTTCCACGTTTTCTGCTCCCAACTCCTCACTGAGGGCCTTGACGGCATTCGTCATCAGACGGATGACATTGGCATTGAAGCCTCCGCAGAGCGATGAGTTGCTGGAGAAGACCACCAGGGCCACTCGCTTGACGGGCCGCTCCTGATCGTAGATGGTATGTGCCTCGGCCTCGGCCGCCAAGAACGACTTGAGGATATGCTCCAGCATGGTCTCGTAAGGCAGCATGTTCTGTATGGCCACCTGCGCATGATGGAGTTTCGACGAAGCAACCATCTTCATCGCACTCGTGATCTTGCGGGTCGACTTGACCGAAGCGATACGTCCTTTTATCTCCTTTAATGACGGCATAGGCTATCAGGCTTTAAACGTGCCGGCAATGTCGGCCATGACAGCCTCGATTGCCTTTGTTGTGTCATCGTCGATCTTTCCGCTGCCCAGCGTAGCAATGACCTCGGGCTTGGTGGAGCGCAGTTTGTCGAGGAACTGGTCCTGGCACTGGCGCACCTTGTCGATGGGCACATCGCGCATCAGTCCGTGCACGCCGCAGTAGAGAATAGCAATCTGCTCGCCTACGGGCATGGGGCTGTACTGGGGCTGGATGAGCAACTGGTTATTCTTACGGCCACGGTCCAGGGTCATCGCCGTCACGGCATCCATATCGCTGGAGAACTTCGAGAAGGCCTCAAGTTCACGATACTGGGCCTGGTCGATCTTCAGCGTACCGGCCACCTTCTTCATGGACTTAATCTGTGCCGAGCCACCCACACGGCTCACGGAGATACCGACATTGATGGCGGGACGGAAGCCCTGGTTGAAGAGGTCGCTCTCAAGGAAGATCTGACCGTCGGTGATGGAGATCACGTTGGTGGGGATATAGGCCGACACGTCGCCTGCCTGTGTCTCGATGATTGGCAGGGCTGTGAGCGAGCCACCACCCTTCACGTGACCCTTCATGCACTCGGGCAGGTCGTTCATCTGCTCAGCCACCTCCTGCTGCTCGTTCATCTTGGCAGCACGCTCAAGGAGACGGCTGTGGAGATAGAACACATCGCCGGGATAGGCCTCACGTCCGGAAGGACGGCGCAGGATCAGCGACACCTCACGATAGGCCACAGCCTGCTTCGACAGGTCGTCGTAGACAACCAGTGCGGGCAGTCCGCGGTCGCGGAAATACTCGCCGATGGCGGCACCTGCAAACGGTGCATAATACTGCATGGCGGCAGGATCGGCAGCGGTAGCGGCCACCACGATGGTGTATGGCATGGCTCCGTGCTCCTTCAGCGTCTGCACGAGGGCTGCCACGGTGGAAGCCTTCTGGCCGATAGCCACATAGATACAATAGACGGGCTTGCCTGCCTCATAGAAACTCTTCTGGTTGATGATGGTGTCAACGGCAATGGCGGTCTTACCCGTCTGACGGTCACCGATAATCAACTCACGCTGTCCACGGCCGATGGGGATCATCGAGTCGACAGCTTTCAGGCCCGTCTGTAGGGGCTCCTTCACCGGCTGACGATAGATGACACCAGGAGCCTTGCGGTCAAGCGGCATCTCGAACGAGTCCTTCAGGTCGATGTCACCCTTGCCGTCAATGGCCTCACCAAGAGGATTGATGACGCGGCCCAGCATGTTGTCGTTGACGCGGATGCTGGCAATGCGGCGTGTGCGCTTGACCACCATGCCTTCCTTGATGCCGGAGGTGGTGCCCAGAAGCACACAACCGACGTTGTCTTCCTCCAGGTTCATCACGATGGCCATCGTGCCGTTCTCGAACTCCAGCAGTTCGTTGGCCTCGGCATTGCGCAGGCCATAGATGCGGGCCACGCCGTCGCTCACCTGGAGCACGGTACCCACCTCGTCGAACTGCTCACCGCTCGAGATGCCCTTCAACTGGTCGAGTAGCACCTGACTGACTTCGCTTGGTTTGATTTTATCTGACATTGTTTTCTTTTGTTTTTTCGTTACTACGTCATAACGCCATTACGTCATGACGACTATTTCCTTAACTGTGTGAGAATCGAGTTGAGTTGCGACTTCACGCTGGAATCCATACGATAGGTGTCGTACTCGAGAATGAACCCTCCAATGATGTCGGGATCGACCTCGGTCTCGAATTCTACAGTTCCCTGAGTCTTGCTTTCCACCATGCGGCGCATCTTCTGCTCCATAGCAGGCGATACGGCCACAGCGGTGGTCAGTTTTCCACGGATGATATTCTTCTGCTTGCGATAGAGCGTGACGTACGAATTGGCCATGAACTGAATCATGTTCTCCCTGTCCTCCTTCAGCACGAGGGCGATGAAGGCCTGCGACAACTGGGAGGCCGCCTGCTTGCCACCAACGGCGGTGAGCAGGAGCATCTCCTTCTTGTCCTTGGAGAGCATCGGATTGTCTATCGTCTGCCGAAGTTCTGGCACCTCGACGAAACTCCTTGCCATGAGCATCATCTCTTGGTACACGCTTTCTTCGATATTCGCATCGACCGCACTCTTCAACAAGGCACGGGCGTAACGAACCGATATGACTCCTATATCCATACGCTATACGTTTTATTTCTCGTTTACAGTAACATCATCCAGCATACGGTCGATGAGATCCATCTGTGCCTGATCGCCCTGCAGGTTCTGCTTGAGGACTTTCTCGGCAATCTCGACGCTGAGCGCAGCAACCTGCTTGCGAATGTCGGCGAGAGCCGCCTTCTTCTCCTGCTCGATAGCCGCCTTGGCATCTTCCAGCATCCGGGCACCCTCTTCGCGGGCCTTTGCCTGGGCTTTCTCTACAATGGCATCGCGGGTTTCGGCAGCCTCCTTCAACATCAGGGACTGCTTCTCGCGCGCTTCCTGCAAGATGGATTCACTTACCTTCTGTATATTGGCAAGCCGCTCGTTGGCCTCCTCAGCCTTGCGCAGCGATTCATCGATGTAGTTCTTGCGCTCTCTCACCATCGTAGTGATGACGGGGAAGCCCCATTTCCACAGGATGAACAGCACTACGAAGAACGTCAGAGACATCCAAAACAGTAGGCCAGTATTCGGAATTAATAAATCCATACGCTGAATGCTTTAAAAGACATTTTACGAGAGACACATGAAGGCGATAACGGCTGCGAACAGAGCCACACCCTCAATCAGAGCAGCAGCGATAATCATGTTGGTCATCAGTTTGCTGATAACTTCGGGCTGACGGGCCATAGCGTCCATAGCAGAGCCGCCAATCTTACCAATACCAATACCTGCACCAATAGCAGCAAGACCTGCGCCAACAGCGGCGCCAAACTGAGCAACACCTGTGATGTCCATTAATAATGATGTAATCATAATTGTTTTGTTTTTAAAATTGTTATTATAATATATTTCTTAACTCTCAATCTCAAACCTTAAACCTTAAATCTCAAACCTTACTCATGTCCTTCGGGCACAGCACGCGCCATACCGATGAACACGGAAGAGAGCAAGGTGAACACCATAGCCTGGATAAAGCAGACCAAACACTCGAGGCACATCATGAAGATGGCCATGATAACGCTGACCGCACTCATGCTATAGAACACACCTGCCGACATCGTAGCCACGAGGAAGATGATACAGGGCATTGCCACGGCAATGGCATGGCCTGCCATCATATTGGCAAAAAGTCGGATCATCAGCGCAAAGGGCTTGGTGAAGATTCCCACGAACTCGATGACGGGCATCAAGGGCACAGGAGCCTTGAGCAACAGGGGGACTTCGGGCCAGAAGATGTCCTTCCAATAGTGCTTGCTACCGGAGAACTGGACCACGACGAAGGTGCACAGGGCCAGGAAGAAGGTGACGGCGATGTTGCCAGTCACGTTGCCGCTTCCCGGTGGGAAGGGGATGAGTCCCAACACGTTGCAGGTGAAGATAAAGAAGAAGCAGGTCAGCAGATAGGGCACATACTTCTCGTAGCCCTTGCCGATACCCGGCTTGATGATGTCCTCCACCACATACATGACGAGCATCTCTATCAGGCCGACAAATCCGCCCGGTGCAGCATCCGATGGTTTGCGCTTCTTGTACCAACGGGCACAGAACAGGATGCAGCACAGCAGCAGAGTCACGTTAATGAACATCACGGCCACGGTCTTCGTAATCGAGAAGTCGAGTACGGGCTGCCCATCTTCAACTATCTTGCCTGCATTGTCGCCCTCGGTGGCAATAGCCAGATTATACGGGCCTTTACGCAGTCCTTCAGCATCGGCATGATGCTGGAACTGCGAGGAGCAGAACACATGCCAGCCTGTAGAACTATGCACAATGACAGGCAACGGGATGGCAAGTGCCACCGTGTCGCCTTCAGCATTCACATAGTCAGTCACATGCCAGTCGTGCGCGTCCTGAATATGCTCAAGCACCACCTCTTTTGCATTGAAATCTGCAGCCTTCACTCCAGTTGTCAACGCAATCAGCATAAGTGCCATGCAGAGCAGTCGTTTCATGTGATACATTATCAATGTTTTTTTATTAATTCCTTAATGTCTCAGAGAGAGGGTCGCAACCATCATGACTATATACATTATTATATATATAATGGCAAACCTGACGGTTTCTTCTCTGCTATCGCTGATATACACGCTTATGGCGAAAAATGTGGCCAGCAGCAGGAAACGTATCGCTGCCATCAACATACAGAACTGAGGCAGTCTATCCGGTGCATGTCGTTTGGTGAGGTCGAACCCCTTGACATAAGCCACGCCAAGCAGCGTGAAGAGTAGTGCGGCAAGAACGTAGATCACTCTGATTTCTCAACACAGAGTGACACCTCGTTCTTCTGCACCTCGACGAACCCTCCCAGAATCTCCAGTTGCTGTCCGTCATACTCCACGACACCCTTTTGCAGCGTCGAGATGATGGGGGCATGGTCCTTAAGAATCTCGAACTGTCCCAATGTGCCCGGTACCCTTACCATCTCCACTTGGCCAGCGAACTCTATTCTCTCAGGAGAAACTATTTTGAGATTAAGCATATTGTAAATTTACGATTCGACAATCTACTAACTACAATTAACCCTTGGCAGCCTCCAGCAGACGCTTTGCCTTCTCCTTGGCATCATCAATGGTACCCACGTTGAGGAAGGCCTGCTCAGGCAGGTCGTCGACCTCACCGTCAAGAATGGCATTGAAGCCCTTGATGGTATCTTCAATGGGAACCATCACACCAGGCAGTCCGGTGAACTGCTCGGCCACAGAGAACGGTTGCGACAGGAAGCGCTGCACACGGCGTGCACGGTTGACCGTCAGTTTGTCCTCGTCGGAGAGTTCGTCCATACCCAAGATGGCGATGATGTCCTGCAACTCTTTGTAACGCTGCAGTATCTCCTTCACGCGCTGTGCACACTCATAGTGGTCTTTACCAACGATTAACGGATCAAGGATACGCGATGTGGAGCCCAGAGGATCAACGGCAGGATAGATACCCAACTCGGCAATCTTACGGTCGAGCACGGTAGTAGCATCCAGGTGGGTGAACGTCGTGGCAGGTGCCGGGTCGGTCAAGTCATCAGCCGGCACATAGACGGCCTGCACAGAGGTGATAGACCCCTTCTTCGTCGAGGTGATACGCTCCTGCATGGTACCCATCTCAGAGGCCAGCGTAGGCTGATAACCCACAGCCGAAGGCATACGGCCCAACAGGGCTGACACCTCAGAACCTGCCTGTGTGAAACGGAAGATATTGTCGATGAAGAACAGGATATCGGCTGCACCGCCATCCTTACCGCCTGCATCGCGGAAACCCTCGGCTACCGTAAGACCAGACAGGGCCACGGAAGCACGTGCACCGGGGGGCTCGTTCATCTGACCATAGACCAGTGTGGCCTGACTCTTCTTCAACTCCTCAGGATCAACCAACGAGAGATCCCACTTGCCCTCTTCCATGGCAGCGCGGAACTTATCACCATAGCGGATAACGCCACTCTCAATCATCTCCCTGATGAGGTCATTACCCTCACGGGTACGCTCTCCCACTCCAGCGAAGACAGAGAAACCATTATGTCCCTTGGCAATATTGTTAATCAACTCCATGATGAGCACCGTCTTGCCCACACCAGCACCACCGAACAGGCCGATCTTACCACCTTTCATATAAGGTTCAAGCAGGTCGATCACCTTAATACCAGTGGCAAGAATCTCCTTCTTCGTTGAGAGTTCCTCAAACGTAGGAGCCTCGCGATGGATGGGATAGGCACCCTCCATGTCAAGTTGTTTCATACCGTCGATAGGCTGACCTATCACATTGAGCATCCTGCCCTTGATCTGGTCGCCTGCAGGCATCACGATAGGCGTTCCCATGGGGACTGCCTCCAGCCCACGCTGCAAGCCGTCGGTATTGTCCATGGCCACACAACGCACGGTATCCTCACCGATATGCTGTTGTACCTCGACAATAAGCGTCTGTCCGTTACCACGGTCAATACGCAGGGCATCATGAATTTTGGGCAACACTTTCTCTGCATCAAGTCCCTTCGTGTCGAAATACACGTCGATGACGGGACCGATAATCTGGGAAATGTGTCCTGTAATCTGTGACATAAGCGAAAATGTATTTGTTTTTAATTATTGTTTTTTCGAAACCAGTTGCAAAGATAGGTATTTTTTTCCAATTGCCAAAGGCTTTTAAGGAAAAATAAAGAAAAAACAAGAAAATGTATATTCAAAACGAGAAAATGAATATCGCACAACCCCTCTTTTGGAAGAAAGTCCAATGAATTGCGCCTAAAGGATGTCCAGTCCACTTCTACGGAGGGCCGACTGCGCCATACGCTCATAGACGAGGCCCAGACCGGAAAAATGGATGACGGCCTGCAGGGCGGCTTTGCGAAGTGAGACATTGGGACTTTGCAGGGCCACAAGAGCCTGGTCGATGAACTCGTTGATACCCCGTTCGTTCGGCTCCATCATCCGCATGAACAAACGGCTGAGCACGTGGTAGCCGCAAATCTGCGGCAGGTCTTCGGACGAAGCCAGCCATTGAAAAGCCTTATCCGCTGCATAAGGTAAATACTGATAGAGGTTAAAGGCCGCCTGCTCGGCAATCTCAATGGTCGAAGTCTGTTCCATCCAGATATCAACAACCTCCGGCAGCACTTCATCAGGAGGCATAATCATCGTAGCAAGAATCTTGCACTCCCGCACGTTCTCCTTCCATAAAGCAATAGCCAAATGGTAGTCTTTCCCTATTTCGTCAGCCTTCTCGCGAAGACGGGGCAGCGTGGCTCCCCAGTTTAGATGGTAGTCAACGCCCTTGTCACGCATTGACTGGGCAACGGAGCCATCCATCATCTGACGGAAAGACTGCTTGATTTGCCTTACCTGCTCATCTATATTCATATTAATGTGGCATATTCGCTACTGTAGCGAAGCATCTGATGGGCGTATGATTCAGAATAGTTGACCTGTATATCAACGATTTCACCATTCTCACAGACTGGCAACAACCAGGGATTGATGAAGCCCTTGTAGGGAGCAAGATGGAGTTTCTCGTAACGCTCAAGCACCTCTGCGTGCAGATCTGGATCAACCTTGACGGCATAGTCTTCAACCAATCGGCGGGCAGCCTCGAAGTCTCCCTCGCTCTTGATACGCTGCACCTCAGCCAGTAATTGCGCGAAAAGGCCTCTCAACTCCTGGAAAGAACCTATTTCTAATTCGAAGACACCGTGCTTGCGAGTCAACTGAACACTTTTGGAATGAGCCAAGACCCATCTTGAGATAAGAGCCCGGTTGCGCATGTGAGCCTCCTCAATTTGCCGGCCTGGCTGAATGCGCACAAGTTGCGTCATCAATCCGTTCAGGAGATACGTGTAGTAGGAAGACTTGTATGCCTCGCCATCTGGCAGCAATCCAAGTTCTATCAGTTTCTCATCGGCCATATAGTACAGGCCAAACAGGTCAGCCCTCGCCTCCTCTATCGTGTTACCATAGTTCTTAAGCGCATCAGGGTCAACGCCTGGAAGCAGTTGCCCACTCCCATGTCCGAGGCACTCATGAAGGTCGGTATGGAGATTGTCGCAGGCATCACTATATTTTTCAATGAGAGCAAGCATCTCCTTGTCACGGATAAACTCTTCCCGAAAGCCATTGCCCTGGGCCGCCTTGTTGTATGCATCAGTTATATTGCTGATCGTGATGCTTTTCGAGCCATGCTGCGCACGAATCCAATCAGCATTGGGAAGATTGATGCCGATGGCAGTAGAAGGATACTCCTCGCCACCAAGCATAGCAGCACAAATCGCATTGGCCGTGACACCCTTGACCACTGGTTTGCGGAACCGAGGGTCTACGGGCGAATGATCCTCGAACCATTGTGCATTGTTACTGATAGCCCGCGTACGGATAGCAGCCTCTTCATCGACGTATTCAACCAGCCCTTCCCATGTACCTTTCAAGCCTAACGGGTCTCCATACACCTCAATAAAGCCATTGATGAAGTCTACCTTCGTACCCAAGCAACTCACCCATTGAATGGAATATTTATCAAATATTCTTAAATCACCTGAGTTATAGTATGTTATCAATAACTCAATAACCTGCTTTTGCTGTTCATTCTCTGCCACTTCTGCTGCTTTCCGAAGCCAATACACAATCTGCCGGATGGCTTGACCATAGCGACCGTCAGCCTTCCAAACCAGTTCTTCCACTACCCCATTGCGCTTGACGAGCGTAGAGTTAAGTCCGAAGGACGGAGGACAGTCTGTGGCTTCAGATTTCATCGCCGCATAAAACTCCTCTGCCTCTTTCTGAGTGACACCTTGATAGAAATTACAGGCAGACGTGGCAATCAAATCCTCGCCATCAGCCTTGTTGACACGTTTGGGCAGAACATCAGGATTGAAGATGACAGGGAAGAGTTCATGGCAAAGTTCATCCACCGTCTGCCCATCAGCCAACGGCAATTTTCGGGCATCAATACTGAGTACGGCACGTCGCAGATAATCCTCGCTAAATTCCGGCACAAACTTATCGCAGGCATAATGATGGTAGATACCACTGGAGAACCATACCCGCTTGAGGTAAGTCTCGAGAGCCTGAAACTGTTCATCGCAGTCATCCACATGCTCCAAATAGACTGCCTCAAGGAGTCTTCGAATACGAAGATTATATTCGCCGTTCTGGTCAAAAGTGATATCACGGCCATAAAGTGTGGCCTGCGACAAGTAGTAAACAAGTCGCTTTTGCTGTAAAGTCAGTTGTTCAAAGCCATTCAGACGGTACCTAAGCATCTGCAGATCAGCGAAACGCTCATCTGAATAGTTGAAATCCTTCGTATCGATAGTCATCTGTCGGCCTTACTTTTTCTTACTTTTGGCCAGCATAGCAGCATGCTGCAGTCTGTACTCCCTTGGTGTGATACCAGTGAGGCGGAAGAACGAGGCATAGAATGACTGCCGATTGGAAAAGCCCACCATATCACTCACTTCCTCAACACGCAGGTCCTGATAGCGCTTGTCCACGAGAATAGACATGGCTTCCTCAATACGATACTTGTTGACGAATGACGTGTAGTTCATATGGAACTTCACATTTACCACGGCAGAAATATAGCGGGTATTGGTACCAAGTTCTTCCGCTAATCTCTTTGCAGAAAAGTTTTTGTCCTTATACTTCTTCTGCATAACAATGACATTAAGGATCTTCTCCTTCAACTCATCCATCAAGGCT
>Ga0310695_10012865_pt1 | contig 11619 bp, 11 predicted proteins | sample RumenRJG_04DNA_FD_203882 | JGI IMG/M metagenome (GOLD analysis project Ga0310695, IMG submission 203882) | Bovine rumen microbial communities from Lethbridge, Alberta, Canada - RJG_04 (v2) (version 2) | ecosystem: Host-associated > Mammals > Digestive system > Stomach > Rumen | place: Canada... | reverse complement strand
GGTGTCAAGGGGACGGTTCTTTTGACACTAAAAAGGGGCATACCGCATCATGCGCCAGGTATCAGCCTGCGCTTGTGCGGCATGCCCCTTTTTGGTGTCAAAAGAACCGTCCCCTTGACACCTTACAGATGCCAGATATCCCTGTTATACTGTTCGATCGTCCTGTCGGAGGAGAAATATCCCGCCTTGGCGATGTTGACGGCCATCTTCTTCGCCCAGCCCATTCTGTCCTCATAAGCGGCCAGCGCCTTGTCCTTGGCTTTGCAGTAGCTCTCAAAGTCGGGGAAGGTCATGAACCAGTCCTTACCGAGGAGCTCATCATACAGCTGTTTTAAGAGCTTCTTGTCGCCCGCTTCCTGCATCTCATCACTGATCAGGAAATCTACGGCATTCTGCAGCCTCTTGTCTTTCTTATACCAGTTTTTGGCCACATAATCGGCCTTCTTGTAGTGCTCGATGACCTCATCGGAGGACTGTCCGAAAGTGAAAATATTCTCCTCACCTACGAGCTCCGCGATCTCCACGTTCGCGCCGTCCATAGTGCCCAGCGTCACCGCGCCGTTGAGCATGAACTTCATATTGCCGGTTCCGCTGGCTTCTTTGGAGGCCAGGGAGATCTGCTCGGAAATATCCGACGCGGGGATCAGCTTCTCCGCCATGGACACATTGTAGTTGCGCAGCATGACGACTTTGAGGAAAGGACTCACCTCGGGGTCATTGTTGACAATACTGCCAAAAGCGAGGATTGCGTGAATGATATCCTTCGCGATCACATACGCAGGTGCCGCCTTCGCGCCGAAGAACACCGTGACAGGTCTGCGCGGCCTGTAGCCGTCCTTGATGTGCAGGTAGCAGTCGATGGCCCACAAAAGGTTGAGCTGCTGCCGCTTGTACTCGTGCAGACGCTTGATCTGAACGTCGTAAACGGATTCCGGATCCACCTTGTCGCCCTGATATTTCTCGAGCCAGGCGGAAAACTTTTTCTTCTCCGTATTCTTGCGGTTCAGGATGCACTGCAGAAATGCGGGATCCTCCGCATAGGGAAGCAGGTTCACCAGCTGGTCCGCGTCCGTCTTCCACCCCTCGCCGATCTTCTCGCTGATCAGCTCGGTGAGCTCCGGATTGCACTCCACGACCCATCTGCGGAAAGTGATGCCGTTGGTCTTATTATTGAACTTCTCCGGATAGAGCTTGTAGAAGTTGTGGAGCTCCGTATTCTTGAGGATCTCGGTGTGGAGCCTTGCGACGCCGTTGATGGAGTGACTGTAATGGATATCCAGGTGCGCCATGTGGACGTTCTTGTGCTCGTCGATGATCTGCACGGAGGGATCACTGTATTTTGCCTCCACAGCATCGCTCATCCTCTTGATGATCGGCATCAGGTGCGGCGTGACGGCCTCGAAGAAATGCTTGGGCCATGTCTCCAGCGCCTCGGCCAGGATCGTGTGATTGGTATAGGCACAGACATCGGTCACGATCTGATAGGCTTCCTCTTCCTCTATGCCCTTCTCTGTCAAAAGACGGACCAGCTCCGGGATCACAAGAGACGGATGTGTGTCGTTGATCTGGATCGCCGCGTAATTGGCCAGATCATGCAGGTTGCTGCCGCGCTCTGTGCACTCGTCCAGGATGAGCTGCGCCGCGCAGCTGACCATGAAGTATTCCTGGTAGACGCGGAGCATCCGGCCCGCCTCGTCGCTGTCGTCCGGGTACAGGAAGAGGGTCAGGTTCTTCTCGATCTCCTTTTTGTCAAAATCGATGCCGGATCCGATCAGTCTCTCGTTAACAGTATCGAGGTCGAACAGGCGGAGGCGGCCGCATTTGCTGCCATAGCCGGTGACGTCGATCTCATACATGGTGGAAACGAGCTCCAGGTCGCCGCACTGTACTTTGTAGTGCTTATCCGTGCGCCTCATCCAGTTGGCCATGCCCCACTTGCGCCAGTAATCGGGGCGCGCGTGCTGCTTCATATCCTCGAAGGACTGCTTGAACAGTCCGCAGTGATACGCGAGTCCCACGCCATCCGCGGGAAGGCCCAGCGTCGCAAGACTGTCGATAAAACATGCGGCAAGTCTTCCCAAGCCGCCGTTTCCAAGAGACGGCTCATATTCGAATTCCTCCAGATCCGTGATCTCCAGCCCGGCCTGCGCCAGCTCATTCTTCACGTCATCATAGAGTCCCAGATTGATCAGGTTGTTGGAGAGGAGCTTTCCGATCAGGAACTCCGCGGAAATATAGTAGACTTTCTTCTTGCCGCTGTTGTATCCCTTATCCTTGCAGGCGTCCTGTGTCAGTGTCAGCGCTGCGTTGTAAAGCTCAAGGATCGTACACTCATTCAGTGCCTTTCCTGTGTAATCTCTCAGTTTTTTTGTCATCATAATATACCTCCTGCGGCGCATCGGGCCGCTTATAAGATTTCCGACTCATAAAAAAGCATTATAATCGGTTTATTGAGCCGTTTCAACATTTCTCCGTTTTAAGAACACACAAAACAGGGTATACTAAGTCATATAAACTTTCAACACCCTATAGGAGACTGAAGACGACTATGAAAAATGCAAATACTTATCTTAATGAATTAAAGAGCGGTGCGCTGAACGCGCGCATGGTCGAGATTTATGGATGTGATCCCGCAAAAGCGCAGGAGTACGCGGACAGATTTACCAGGGTTATTAAGGGATTTACAGTCACTTTCCCCGATAACGCACAGGCTGAGATCGGCCTTTACTCCGCTCCCGGCCGCACGGAGATCGGCGGCAACCACACAGATCACCAGTACGGCTGCGTCCTGGCCGCAAGCGTCAATCTGGACGCGATCGCAGCGGCCGCCCTTAACGGAACCGACAAGATCCGCTTCTATTCCGAGGGATACGGCATGATCGAGGCCGATCTCTCTGTCCTTGAGCCCGTGGAATCCGAAAAAGAGTCCACTCTTTCTCTGATCCGCGGCATGGCAGCCCTCGCTGTGAAAAAAGGTTATGCGGTCAAGGGCCTCGACGTTTACTGCACCAGCAATGTCCTGGGCGGATCCGGCCTCTCCTCCTCCGCAGCTTTCGAGACACTGATGGGCGTCATTTTAAATGATATTTTCTGCGGCAGCGCCTTCGACGCCGTCGAAATTGCCAAGATGGGACAGATCACGGAAAATCAGTATTTTGGCAAACCCAGCGGCCTGATGGACCAGTCCGCCTCCTCCGTCGGCGGTGTCGTCGCCATCGACTTCGGCGATCCCGAGAACCCCAAGGTCGAGAAGATCGACCTGGATCTGGCCGGCGAGGGCTATGCGCTCTGCATCATCGACTCCAAGAGCAGTCACGCAGACCTGACCGACGCTTACGCCGGAATCCCGCGCGAGATGAAGGCAGTCGCCGCCACGTTCGGCAAGACCCACCTGCGCGGCATCACCAAGGAGCAGCTCGTTGAGCGCACCGCTGCCATCCGCAAAGTCTGCGGCGACCGCGCATTTCTGCGCGCCATGCACTTTGTGCTGGACAACGAGCGCGCGCAGGAAGAAGCGGCTGCCCTCAAGGCAGGCGATTTCGCTTCCTTCCTGAAGATCGTGAAAGCCTCCGGTGAGTCTTCCTATATGTATCTGCAGAACATCTCTGTGGAAGGCGCTGTCGATCATCAGGCTGTCGGCGTCGCTCTTTCCCTGTGTGATGTCCTTCTGGACGGCCGCGGCGCATTCCGCGTCCACGGCGGCGGTTTCGCAGGTACTGTACAGGCTTTCGTGCCGCTGGATATGCTGGATTCTTTCAAAGCAGCCGTAGAAAACGCCATCGCGCCCGACTGCTGCCATGTCCTTTCGATCCGTCCTGTCGGCGGCGCTGTTGTCTGAAGCGTATAAATACGGGAGGCTGTCGCATAAAGCGGCAGCCTCCTTTTTTGCTCTCATGTTTTCCTCGGGCCTTTGGCCCGGGTCGTCATCATTTCCTCGAGCCTCGGGCTCGGGGCGTCAAATCACTTTCCGGCGATTCTCGCAACGCCGCTTTCTATAGCCGCCTGCGCCGCCGCCCTTGCAACCGCGTCCTTTACGCGCGGGTCAAACGCCTTGGGCAAAATATAGTCCGCGCACAGCTCCTCTTCAGAGACAAGGTCCGCCAGCGCCTTCGCGCATGCGATCTTCATCGCGTCGTTGATATCACTTGCCCGCACGTCCAGCGCACCGCGGAAGATGCCGGGGAAGCAGAGCACATTGTTGATCTGGTTGGGGAAGTCGCTCCGTCCCGTGGATACGACCGCCGCTCCTGCTGCCTTCGCCTCATCCGGGAAGATCTCCGGCGTAGGGTTGGCGCAGGCAAAGATGATCGGATCCTTGGCCATCGTGCGCACCATGTCCTGTGTCAGCGTACCGGGTGCAGACACGCCGATGAAGACATCCGCCCCGCGGATCACTTCCGCAAGGGGTCCGGCTTCACGGCTGCGGTTGGTGATCAAGGCCATCTCTTCTTTGATCGGATTGAGGCCTTCTCTTCCCTCGTAGATGGCGCCTTTGCGGTCTGTCATGATGACGTTCTTAAGGCCCATGGCCATCAAAAGCCGGATGATCGCAATGCCTGCTGCACCAGCGCCGGAAGTGACGATCTTCACATCCTCGATCTTTTTGCCCACGACCTTGAGCGCATTGATAAGGCCCGCCAAAGTGATGACAGCCGTCCCGTGCTGGTCGTCATGGAAGATCGGAATGTCACAGCATTCCTTGAGTTTCTTCTCGATCTCGAAGCATCTGGGAGCAGCTATATCCTCCAGATTGATGCCTCCGAAAGATCCTGCCAGAAGGCTGACCGTCCGCACGATCTCGTCCACGTCGTGTGTTCTGAGGCAAAGCGGGATCGCATCTACGCCGCCAAAAGCCTTGAAGAGCACGCATTTGCCCTCCATGACGGGCATGCCGGCTTCCGGACCGATATCGCCCAGGCCCAGGACTGCCGTTCCGTCTGTGATCACTGCCACTGTATTCCACCTTCTTGTCAGCTCATAGCTCTTTTCAGGATTCTTCTGTATTTCCAGACAGGGAGCTGCCACCCCGGGCGTATACGCGACACTGAGCGCTTCGGCGCTGTCTACGGCAGCTCTCGCCGTGATCTCTATTTTGCCTTTCCATTCTGCGTGTTTCTGCAATGCGATCTTACCGTAATCCATTTTTGTTTATGTCTCCTTTCTACGCGGAAAAGACCACAGCATCTGTATTTGTTGCTGTGGTCTGTATTCTTTTCCGTTTTTCATTACTGATCCTGTCCGTTGATTCTGTTCTGCTCCAGTTTTCTGAGAAGATCCCTGTCGCCTGCTGCGGATACCATATTCAGCTCTGCGTCCGATAAACGCTGGAACTGTAGAATTTCGGATTTCTTGTTTGCGCCTGCCGCAAACAGTCTCTTCCGAAGAACATCTTTAAAGTCGGTCTCTTTGCTGAAATCAGCGCGGACGATCATATCTGTGAAATGAGTTCCCATGTCGCGCCCCCTTTGTTTTATTTATAATTATATACGCAGGGATTTTTCTTCATCCATGAAGAAATCCGCAATATATATCAAAAATTCTTAACCTGAAGTCCATTTCCTTGTATACTGTAATATAATGAATTAGTATTCTGATTATTTTCGGCATCACACTATTCATTGATCGCAGAACGAAGCCTTCCTGATCAGGTATTTCCTGCTGGCTTCTCCAATATACCGCGAAAGGAACTTTGCCATGGCTGAGCATAAAATGCATTCTGGTTTCCCCGAGAAAAGCCGCTCCACATTTACGCTGGACGCTGTGCCCACAAATTTCTCCATTGCTCAGGAACGCGTACAGAAGTATCTGGATGCTTCCCCCTGCAGCATGAAGACACAGTTTGAGCTGGATATGATCATCGAGGAGGTATTCATCAATATTGCGAATTATGCTTACGGAGAAAGCACCGGCACTGTCTCGATCGACCTTGCGCTGAACGAGGCCCGTGATCTTCTGGCCATCACCTTCCGCGACTCGGGGATTCCCTACGACCCGCTCAAGAAGGCGGCGCCGGATCTGAGCTCCTCCGCGAAGGAGCGGGCGATCGGAGGCCTCGGCATTTTTCTCATCAGGAAACTGTCAGACGACATCAGCTATCAGTACGATGGCCACGAGAACCGTCTTACGATCCTGAAAAAGCTGGACTGATATGAGGGCGGACACAAGTTCCGCCCTCTTTTTTTCCGGTACTCATGAGTAATCCAGAAAGTCACTGCTGTCCTTTCCCTTCTCCAAATTGCGCAGCTTAGCCAAGAGCCTTCTGTGCCGCTCGCTGACTGCCTTGGCATTGATTCCCAGGATCTCACCGATCTGGGGGTTTTTCATCTCCTGCACATAGATCATGCTCAGGAGTTCTCTCTCATCATCGGAGAGGAGCTGAAGCAGACGATAGACTTCCTTGTTGATCGGATTTTTCAAAATATCGTACTCATCCACAGCTGACGGCTCCGGCGCATCGTCGATATTCTCTGTCTTCCTGCGGCCGTTCTTGCGGTAGTAATCGATCAGGCTGTTTCTGGCGATGGTGCAGAGCCACGTCCGCACAGACGCTTTTGAAGGATCATAGCCGTCATAATGAGACATCGCTCTCATGAAAACATCGCTGACCAGGTCTTCCGTGTTCTCCCTGTGCATCACCTGCATATAAATATAGTTGTACACATAGGAGTATTCCTGCTCATATACCGCTGCAAAATCAGGTTTTTCTCTCTTCGTCTCTATTACTCTCACTGTTCCCTCTCCGCCTTTCCGTAAGAAATATCTTCACTTCTATAGAACGCCAGAAGTGTCTGTTCATAGACTGTCCTGAACGGCACTCCCTCTTTCGCGGCAGCTTCCGCCACCCTCTCGTACTCCGGATGGACTTTTCTGTATGTCCCCTCTCCGCTGATCTTGACGGGAATCTCTCCGTACCGGGTCATCACGCTGACGGCTTTTCTTGTCTGTACGGTGCGCTCCATCCGCTGCCTTCTGATTCCGATCGTCGTCGTCTCCGCAAAGATCACCTGCTCGATCTCTGCCCGGTTTTCTTCATCGCAGATCACGGTGAGTTCCCACCCGGGACGGTTCTTTTTCATGAAAACAGGGCTGTAATGTGCTTCTCTCGCCCCGGCCTCAAAGAGCTTGTTCAGCGTATAACCCAGCTGCTCACCGGTGCTGTCGTCAATGTCGCACTCAAGCTTTAAGATCGCATCGCCCGGCATATCCGCATCCGTTTTCTCATTCAGCGGTTCCAGTACCATCGCCCGAAGTATACTGGGGATCTCGTATGCTCTCTTGCCTGCTCCCAGTCCCGTCTTCACGATCCTGAAAGTCTCCGGCAGACGGTCCTGTGTCATCAGCGCCGCCGCAATCGCCGCGCCTGTCGGTGTGACCAGTTCTCCCTTTCTGGAGGTAAAGCGCATGGGCAGTCCGTACTCGCCGGCGATCGCCGCCACAGCGGGCACCGGCACCTGCAGGATTCCGTGCTGGCACCGCACCGTTCCGCTTCCCTCGCTGATCCCGGTCACGGCCACTTTCTTAAAGCCCAGGTCGTCAAAACATACCGCAGCCGCAACGATGTCCACGATCGAATCCAGTGCGCCCACCTCATGGAAATGCACCTCATCGGCCGGTACGCCGTGCGCTTTGGATTCTGCCCGGGCCAAAATCCCGAAGATCCTAAGTGCCAGCTCCCTGGCCCCCTCCGTCATGTCCAGATGATCAATGATCTCACGGATCTCAGCCATTCCCGTGTGATGATGGTGGTGGCCGTGGTCATGATCGTGATGGTGGTCGTGGTCATGATCGTGATTGTGGTCATGGTCATGGTCGTGATCGTGATCGTGATGGTGGTCATGGTCGTGATGGTGATCATGGTCGTGATCATGGCCGCCCTCTCCGCGAAGGTGTCCGTACAGGTACTCCATGTCGTGGTCGTGACCATCGTGTTCTTCGTCCGGGATCACGTTAAAGTCACAGCACTCGATCCCCGACTTTTTCACACGGCTGATCTCTATCCCGAAATGACCGCCCGGGATCCCGTTCAGGACATGCTGCAGTTTTCCGCTGTCCGCCCCCAGATCCAGAAGCGCCGCGACCATCATATCGCCGCTGATCCCCGTACCGCACTCGAGATACAGAATTCTATCACTGTTTTTCAATCTTTGTTCCTCCGCAGGCAAGCCGGTTGATCTGTGTCGCCATATAACCAGCGCCATACCCGTTATTAATATTTACAACGGCAATCCCGTTTGCGCATGAATTGATCATCGTCAGCAGCGCCGACAGGCCTCCGAAATTCGCGCCGTATCCCACGGAAGTGGGCACCGCGATGACCGGACTGCTCACAAGGCCGCCGACAACACTGGCAAGCGCCCCTTCCATGCCCGCCACCGCGATCAGGCAGTTCGCCTCCTGCAGTTTCTGTGTCTGGGCCAGCAGCCGGTGTATTCCGCTCACGCCCACGTCGTAGATCCGTTCCACCCTTGAGCCAAAATATTCCGCAGTCTGCGCCGCCTCCTCTGCCACGGGAATGTCGGCGGTCCCGCCCGTCACAACGGCGATCAGGCCCTGCTTTTCCGTTTTTGTCCGCTGCAGCTTGAGTATCCCCGAAACAGGGTCATACTCAATGTCCGGAAGGACTTCTTTCACCAGCTTGTACTGGTGCTCACTGGCTCTCGTTCCGAACGCCTGTCCTTCCGCCGCTGCCATCTTCTCATAAATAGACACAAGAAAGGCATCCGGCTTCCCGCTGCAGAAGATTACTTCCGGAAAGCCGGAGCGCATCTTTCTGTGCATATCCAGTTTGGCAAAACCGAGGTCCTCAAAAGGCTGTCTTCGAAAATGCCCTTCCGCCTCTTCGATGCTCATGGCACCGCTCTGAACAAGTTCCAAAATCTCTCGTGTTTCCATAGTATCCCCTGTCCGATCATAAAAGCGGGATCATTTCCTTCACGGAATCAAAGATCAGATGCGGCTTCACATCTGAAGACGGAAGGTCAAAGAGCTGCGCTTCTCCGCTCAGCACGAAGATCCCGTACAGGCCGTTGTTCACGCCGGATTTCACATCCGTATACAGACGGTCGCCCACGACACAGGCTGCTTCTTTCTGTGCGCCGAGTTTGCGGAGCGCGTAATCAATGATCTCCGCCTCCGGTTTTCCGACCACTTTGTCCGGCCGTCTTCCCGTGGATGCTTCCACATAGGCGCTGAGCGATCCGATGTCCGGGATGAACCCTGTCTTTGTCGGACAATTGTAATCCGGATGCGTCGCGATATAGGGCAGGCCGCTCCTGACCAGGTCACAGAGCCTGCACAGGTCCCTGTAGTGGAAACTGGTGCAAAAGCTCGTCACCACAAGGTCCGGCGTCTCTTCGTCCAACAGCACGCCCTTTCTCATAAACTCCATCTTGACCATCGGATTGCCGAACAGATAGACTTTTCTGCCCGGATAGTTTCTGAGCAGGTAGTCGATCGTCGCATGCCCCGATGTGACAAGCTGCGTTTCCGGATCGATGACAAGCCCCATGCTGTGGAGCTTTTCGATATAAATATCGGCGCTCTTGGAGGAGTTGTTTGTCATAAAACAGAATTTTCTGCCCGACGCCGTGAGGGCCGCCAAAAAATCTTTGGCCCCGTCGATCCATGCAGAATCCAGATAGACCGTTCCATCCATATCCAGGCAGAAATAGCGAATGCGGGAGAGTATCCCCGACGGATCCTCGTTGACTTGATATTTGATTCTGAGTGACTCCTGTTCCATCATCTGAATTCTGCTCCCGGCTGCTTCTTTTATGCCCATTATACTGTATCTTGTGACAATTTGTACGCCCAGATCGGTAAATCTGCCCTGATCTCTATTTTGACCTCTTCAAACGGCCGATAAAGGGATAGCGTGTACGCGTGGAGACACATGGTCTCCGCCGGATTCTTCCCTGTTATCGACATTCCGTAAAGCGGGTCGCCCGCCAAAGGATGCCCGATATGGGCCATATGGACTCTGATCTGATGGGTCCTGCCGTGCTCGATCCGGCACGCGAGATATGTCCTGGGCTCTCCTTTTTCGCTCTTTGTCAAGCCGAGCACGCGGTAAAAGGTTCTTGCCGCTTTTCCGTCCGCCGCGCAGATCATGCGGTGGGATCCGGGGCTTTCTCTTCTAAGCGGTGCGTCAACGACGCCTTCCCTGTGGTCGAACCGTCCTTCTGCCAGCGCCAGATAGGTCTTGACGAGGCGCCCGTCCTCCCGCTGTCTCTGGATCATCGCTGCCGTCTCTGTATTTAAGGCAAACGTAACGATCCCGGAGGTCTCCCTGTCCAGCCTTCCGGTCACGCGCATGTCCATAGCCGTCCCGATCCCTCCCAGGTGGGCAGCGGCCTGATTGGCCAGCGTGTCGTTATAGTGGCCCGGCGACGGATGACAGACCAGCCCCGCCGGTTTATTGACGATCAGCAGGTCCCGGTCCTCGTAAAGGACCTCAAGGGGAAACGCATCCAGCTCCGGCGACGGCGCTTCCCAGATCTTTCCCGGCCTGCCGCCCTCGGTCGTCCTTCTTAAGATCTGCTCAGTGAGTCCCACCGTCAGCACTTCCCCTTCACTGAGGACATGGCTCACATAGGCTTTCTCCCCATTGATGCGGATTCCGTCCTCCTGAAACTTCAGCCTGCTGATCTGATGCCCGGAAAACGCCAGTTTCAGCCTCAGGAACTCCCGAATGCACATGCCGCTGTCTTCCGGCCTGACCTTATACTCCAGCCGGCGGCTCATTCGTCCGGGCCCTTTCCCTGCAGCACGCGCAGGCAGTGGTACAGCAGTTCGCCCGTGATGCCCCAGATCACGCCCCCGTCCGTCTCGTAGAAATAAAAGCGCCGGGGAATCTGATGCCACGGATAGTTCCTTCCCCCCGGAAGCAGCTCATAAGGGAAATCTTCCGCAGTCTTCACCACCATCGCACCGTCACTGGTCCGCGGTGCATGCTCCGCAAACCATCGAAGCGGCACTGTGAAGACACGGTCCACTTCCCGCCGCGAATACGCGCCTTCGTACTTGTCATAGTCTTTCAAAATACCGAGGAAGGAACTGATCCTCGCGCCGCCCGGTCCGGACATCGAATGCATGGGCGCGATCAGTTCGATCTGCTCTATGGGGATGCACAGCTCCTCGGCGGTCTCCCGCAAAGCAGCGCTCTCCGCGCTCTCCCCGGGCTCCACTCCGCCGCCGGGAAAGCAGATCTCCCCGCCCTGCCGGATCTCGGGGCGGCGCACTTCGAATAAAATGCTCCACTCCCCGTCCGCTTCTACCAAAGGGATCAGGACCGCATTTTCTCTCTTTACAGCCCGGATCTCTTCCAATACACGTCCGTCCGTTTTACTGCGTATCTTCTCGATCGTCTCCGTCATCTTCGATATCTCTTTCGTCAGTGTCGTCTCTTTCATCGTTCTCTGTGCATCCGTCCCCGTCTTCCGGCTCATTGATCGAAGCACCGGCGCTCTCTCCGGCTGCCTCCGTGCTCTCCGGCTGTTCTTCACCCGTGCTCTGCGCATTCTCTTCCTCTGCGCTCTCCAGCTCTTCCAGATAGGCCTCGGCTGCCTTGGCCTCTACAGCGCTCTCTCTTTTGGCGGCCCATCTTCTGACGAATTCCGG
>Ga0310695_10012864_pt1 | contig 11621 bp, 4 predicted proteins | sample RumenRJG_04DNA_FD_203882 | JGI IMG/M metagenome (GOLD analysis project Ga0310695, IMG submission 203882) | Bovine rumen microbial communities from Lethbridge, Alberta, Canada - RJG_04 (v2) (version 2) | ecosystem: Host-associated > Mammals > Digestive system > Stomach > Rumen | place: Canada... | reverse complement strand
CAGTATGGGCGGTTCCCTGGCCCGGGCCGCGGCGCTGGATCCGGAAAACAAGCTGCTGCTGGCCAACCGCCACCCGGAAAAGGCGCAGAAGCTGGCCGAGCAGATCGGCGGAATCGTTACCGGCAATGAAGATGCGCTGTTAAAAGGCGACTATGTGTTCATCGGCGTCAAGCCCAAGATGGTCCCCGCCCTGCTGACAGGACTGCTGCCGGTGTTCGATCGGCGCAGCACGCCGCCCGTGCTGGTCAGCATGGCGGCCGGCGTGTCCCTGGCACAGCTGCGGGAGCTGACCCGGGGGCGCTGCCCCATCATCCGCATCCTGCCCAACATCGCCGTCTCCGTAGGTGAAGGTGTGATCTTTTACACCGGCAGTGAGGATCTGAGCCAAGAGCAGATGGACGGCTTTCTGCACCTGCTCCGCTTCTCCGGTGAGCTTGTTCCCCTGGAGGAGGAGCTGTTCGACGCGGGTTCGGCGGTGGCCGGCTGCGGCGGCGCTTTCCTGTCCCTGTTCGTGGAGGGTCTGGCCGACGGCGGTCTGGCCTGCGGCCTGCCGCGGCGGCAAGCCTACCGGCTTGCTGAGCAGATGGTGCTGGGCGCCGCCAAGTGGCTGCTGGTCAACGACGAGATCCCCGCCACATTGAAAGACGCCACCTGCTCTCCCGGCGGCACCAGCATCCGGGGTGTGATCGCCGCGGAAAAAGGCGGGCTGCGCAGCGCCGCCATGGAGGCGGTCATTGCCGCTTACGGCGGGCTGGACTGAGCCTACGCAATCCCACATATAAAAAAGTCCGCACACGCTTCGGTGTGCGGACTTTTTTTGTTTTATCCGGGATCAGAGCGCGTTGGTCTTGCTGACTAGGGCGGACAGATCCACATATTCCTCGGGAGCGTCGCTGATGCTCTCGTCGGTCTCCTCCTCGAAGTCCCGATAGACAGCCAGGCCGGAGCCCGCGGGGATCAGCTTGCCGATGATGACGTTCTCCTTCAGACCCACCAGGTGATCCACCTTGCCCTTGATGGCGGCGTCGGTGAGCACCTTGGTCGTCTCCTGGAAGGAGGCGGCGGACAGGAAGCTCTCCGTCGCCAGGGAAGCCTTGGTGATACCCATCAGCAGCTGGGTGTAGGTGGCCGGGCTCAGATCCTCTTCGCCTGCGGCGATGCGGTCCTCCACCTTCTTGTTGGCAGCCTTCAGCGTGGAGATATCCACCGTGGCGCCGGACAGCAGATCGGTGCTGCCCGCGTCTTCCACGCGGACCTTGCGCATCATCTGACGGACAATGACCTCGATGTGCTTGTCGTTGATGTCAACGCCCTGCTGACGGTACACCTTCTGGACCTCACTTGTGATATAGCTGCGAACGCCCTGACGGCCGAATTCGTCGTCGTTGATGCCGCGGATGCGCAGCACGTCATGGGGATTGAGGGCGCCGGAGGTCAGCTCCTGGCCGCGGTCCACATGATCGCCGTTGTGCACCAGGATGCCGGCGGAGTGGGGCACGGTGTACACATTGGTGCTGCCCTCTTCCTCGTTGGTGACGGTGATGGCGTACATGACACCCTTCTTGGCCTCCTCGATGGAGACGGTACCGGAGCTCTCGGACAGGATCGCCATCTTCTTGGGCTTGCGGGCCTCGAACAGCTCTTCGACACGGGGCAGGCCCTGGGTGATGTCGTCACCCGCGACGCCGCCGGTGTGGAAGGTACGCATGGTCAGCTGGGTGCCCGGCTCACCGATAGACTGGGCGGCGATGACGCCCACAGCCTCACCGGCGTTGACCGGCTTGCCGATGGCCAGGTTGATGCCGTAGCACTTGGCGCAGACGCCGGAGCTGGCCTCGCAGGTCAGCACGCTGCGGATAAAGGCCTTGTGGATCCCGTGGCTCTCCAGGATCTCCGCGTCCTCGGGCATGAGCATGTGGTCGGTGCCGAACAGAAGCTCGCCGGTGGCGGGATCGGTGATGGGCGCCGCCGGGAAGCGGCCATGGATGGCGGTACCGAAGGTCTCCACCAGCTGGCCCCTGTCGTACACGGCGGAGGCCCAGACGCCTTCGCTGGTGCCGCAGTCTTTCTCCCGGATGATGACCTCCTGGCACACATCGACCATACGACGGGTCAGGTAACCGGAGTCCGCGGTACGCAGAGCGGTATCGGCCATACCTTTACGGGCGCCTCTGGTGGAGATGAAATACTCCAGGACAGACAGGCCCTCACGGAAGTTGGACTTGATGGGGATCTCAATGGTCTTGCCGGCGGTGTTGGCCATCAGGCCGCGCATGCCGGCCAGCTGACGGATCTGGTTCATGGAACCACGGGCGCCGGAGTTCGCCATCATATAGATGGGGTTGTACTCGTCCAGGCAGTTCTGCAGGGCGTCGGTCACGTCCTTGGTGGTCTTCTCCCACTCGGAAACGACCAGGCGGTAGCGTTCGTCATCGGTGATGAAGCCGCGCTTGTACTGCCGCTCGATGCGCACCACTTCCTGCTCGGTCTCGTTGATCAGCTCCTGCTTGGCGCTGGGCACAGTCATGTCGGCGACGGAGATGGTGATCGCGCCCTTGGTGGAGTATTTGTAGCCCATGGCCTTGATGCTGTCCAGCACCTCGGCGGAGATGGTGAAGCCATACTTCTGGATGCAGCGGTCGATGATGTCGCCCAGCTGCTTCTTGCCCACCTGGAAGCCGATCTCATGATCGAAGGCGTGCTCGGGATCGGTACGGTCCACATAGCCCAGATCCTGGGGGATCGGCTCATTGAAGATGATGCGGCCCACGGTGGTCATGATGGTCTTCTTGACCTCCACCCCGTCCACGGTCTTGGTCACGCGTAGGCGGATGGGGGCGTGCAGACCCACAACGCCCTCGTTGTAAGCCATGATCGCTTCATTGGCGTCACGGTACATGAGAGTGGGCTTGTAGGTGGCGGGACGGAGCTTGTTGTTCTCCGCTTCCAGATTCTTAGCGTAGAGCTCGTCGCCGTCCACGATGCTGCCCGCTTCCAGTCCGGTATCGCCCGGATCGTCCACGATCAGCCGCTCCGCGCCCTTCTCGGCGCTGCCGATGCGGATCATGGTCAGGTAGTAGGAACCAAGGATCATATCCTGGGTCGGTACTGTGACCGGGTGGCCGTCCTGAGGACGCAGGAGGTTGTTGGCGGAGAGCATGAGGATGCGGGCCTCTGCCTGAGCCTCGGCGGACAGAGGCACGTGAATGGCCATCTGGTCGCCGTCGAAGTCGGCGTTGTAAGCGGTGCAGACCAGGGGATGCAGACGCAGGGCACGGCCTTCCACCAGGATCGGCTCAAAGGCCTGGATGCCCAGGCGGTGCAGGGTCGGCGCGCGGTTGAGCAGCACCGGGTGCTCTTTGATCACGTCTTCCAGCGCGTCCCAGACCTCGGTGCGCTGCTTGTCGACCATCTTCTTGGCGGACTTGATGTTGTTGGCCACGCCGTCCTCCACCAGCTTCTTCATGACGAAGGGGCGGAACAGCTCAATGGCCATCTCCTTGGGCACACCGCACTGGTAGATCTTCAGATCCGGGCCGACCACGATAACGCTTCGGCCGGAGTAGTCCACGCGCTTGCCCAGCAGGTTCTGGCGGAAGCGGCCCTGCTTGCCCTTGAGCATGTCGCTGAGGGACTTGAGGGCGCGGGAATTGGCACCGGTGACGGCACGGCCGCGGCGGCCGTTGTCGATCAGGGCGTCCACCGCCTCCTGGAGCATGCGCTTCTCGTTGCGCACGATGATATCGGGCGCGTTGAGCTGCTGCAGTCTCTTCAGGCGGTTATTGCGGTTGATGACCCGGCGGTACAGATCGTTCAGGTCAGAGGTGGCGAAACGGCCGCCGTCCAGCTGGACCATGGGGCGGATCTCGGGCGGGATCACAGGCAGGATGTCGATGACCATCCACTCGGGGCGGTTGCCGCTCTGACGGAAGGCCTCCACCACTTCCAGGCGCTTGACGATCTTGGCCTTCTTCTGGCCGCTGGCGGTCTTCAGCTCCTCGCGCAGCTGGGTGGCCAGCTGATCGCAGTCGATCTGCTGCAGCAGCTTTTTGATGGCCTCGGCGCCGATGCCGGCCTCGAAATCATCCTCATACTTCTCGCGCATCTCCCGATACTCTCTCTCGGAGAGGATCTGGCAGCGCTCCAGGGGCGTAAAGCCCGGGTCGATGACGATATAGTTGGCGAAGTACAGGACCTTCTCCAGCATGCGCGGGGTCAGGTCCAGCATGAGACCCATGCGGCTGGGGATGCCCTTGAAATACCAGATGTGGCTGACAGGGGCGGCCAGCTCGATGTGGCCCATACGCTCACGGCGCACCTTGCTCTTGGTGACCTCGACGCCGCAGCGGTCGCAGATCTTGCCCTTATAGCGGATCTTCTTATACTTGCCGCAGTGGCATTCCCAGTCCTTGGTGGGTCCGAAAATGCGCTCGCAGAACAGGCCGTCCCGCTCGGGCTTGAGTGTTCTGTAGTTGATGGTCTCCGGCTTTTTCACTTCGCCGTAAGACCAGCTGAGGATCATCTCAGGGGAGGCAATGCCGATCTGAATGGCGTCAAACGGTGTATAACTCATTACATGTCCTCCTCGCTATCATCATAATCCATATCCAGGTCCGCGCCGAATTCGTCCTCCGGCACATCCTCTATGCTGTAGCCTTCGGCCTCGATCTCACTGTCATCGGCCTGGTACAGCTCGCCCTTGAGCTCGGGGATGAAATCGTCTTCCTCGTCGTCCTTGAGCTCGATCTCGTTGCCGTCGGCGTCCAGCACCCGGATGTCCAGGCACAGGCTCTGCAGCTCCTTGACCAGGACCTTGAAGGACTCGGGCACGCCGGGCTGCGGGATGTTGTTGCCCTTGACGATGGCCTCATAGGTCTTGACACGGCCCGTCACGTCGTCGGACTTGACGGTCAGGATCTCCTGCAGGGTGTAGGCCGCGCCGTAGGCCTCCAGGGCCCAGACTTCCATTTCGCCGAAGCGCTGGCCGCCGAACTGGGCCTTGCCGCCCAGAGGCTGCTGGGTGACCAGGCTGTAGGGGCCGGTGGAACGGGCGTGGATCTTATCGTCGACCAGGTGGTGCAGCTTCAGGAAGTACACCCAGCCCACGGTGACGTCGTTGTCGAACTTCTCACCGGTGCGGCCGTCGTACATCTCGCTCTTGCCGTCCTCGCGCAGTCCCGCCTGACGCAGGGTCTCGCGGATGGTGGTCTCGTTGGCGCCGTTGAAGATGGGGGTGGCCACCTTCCAGCCCAGGGCCTGGGCCGCGTAGCCCAGATGGACCTCCAGCACCTGACCGATATTCATACGGGACGGAACGCCCAGGGGATTCAGCACGATATCCAGCGGGGTGCCGTCGGGCAGGTAAGGCATATCCTCACGGGGCAGGATACGGGACACGACGCCCTTGTTGCCGTGACGGCCGGCCATCTTGTCGCCCACGGAGATTTTGCGCTTCTGGGCGATGTAGACCCGGACCACCTGGTTGACGCCGGGGTTCATCTCGTCGCCGTTTTCACGGGTGAAGACCTTCACGTCCACGATGATGCCGCTCTCGCCGTGGGGCACCTTCAAGGAGGTGTCGCGGACCTCGCGGGCCTTCTCGCCGAAGATGGCGCGCAGCAGGCGTTCCTCCGCGGTCAGATCGGTCTCGCCCTTGGGGGTGACCTTGCCCACCAGGATATCGCCGGCGGTGACTTCCGCGCCCACCATGATGATGCCGCGCTCGTCCAGATATTTCAGCGCGTCGTCGCCCACGCCGGGGATGTCACGGGTGATCTCCTCGGGCCCGAGCTTGGTATCGCGGGCATCGCACTCATACTCCTCCACATGGATGGAGGTGAACACGTCTTCCATGACCAGGCGCTCGTTGAGCAGGATGGCGTCCTCGTAGTTGTAGCCTTCCCAGTTCATGTAGCCCACCAGGATGTTCTTGCCCAGCGCGATCTCGCCCTGCGCGGTGCTGGGACCGTCGGCCAGAACGTCGCCCTTCAGGATCCGGTCGCCCAGACTCACGATGGGGCGCTGGTTGATGCAGGTGCCCTGGTTGGAGCGGGCAAACTTGATGAGCTTGTAATCCTTGATCTCACCGGAGTCGTACTTCACGGTGATATAATTGGCGTCCACGCGGGTGACCACGCCGTCGCCCTCGGCGAGCACGCAGACGCCGGAGTCCACCGCGCACTTATGCTCGATGCCGGTGGCAACGATGGGGGCCTGGGTGGTCATCAGAGGCACGGCCTGCCGCTGCATGTTGGCACCCATCAGGGCGCGGTTGGCGTCGTCGTTCTCCAGGAAGGGGATCATGGCCGTGGCGATGGAGACCATCATCTTGGGGCTGATGTCGATGTAGTCCACATCTTCCCGGTTGACTTCGATGGTATCGTTGCGGTGACGGCAGGTGATACGCTTGTTGATCAGGCAGCCGTTCTCGTCCACAGGCTCGGAGGCCTGGGCCACGATGAACTGGTCCTCCTGGTCGGCGCTCATGTAGTCCACCTGGTCGGTCAGCCGGCAGGTCCCCTTCTCCACCTTGCGGTAGGGGGCCACCAGGAAGCCGTACTCATTGGCGCGGGCATAGGAGGCCAGGTAGCTGATCAGACCGATGTTGGGACCTTCGGGGGTCTCGATGGGGCACAGGCGGCCATAGTGGCTGTAATGCACGTCACGCACGTCGAAGCTGGCGCGCTCACGGGACAGACCGCCGGGGCCCAGGGCGGACATACGGCGCTTGTGGGTCAGCTCGGCCAGGGGGTTGGTCTGGTCCATGAACTGGCTCAGCGGGGAGGAGCCGAAGAACTCCTTGATGGCCGCGGTCACAGGGCGGATGTTGATGAGGCTCTGGGGCGTCACGATGTCCAGGTCCTGGATGCTCATGCGCTCCCGGATCACACGCTCCATGCGGCTGAAGCCGATGCGGAACTGGTTCTGCAGCAGCTCGCCCACGCAGCGCACACGGCGGTTGCCCAGATGGTCGATATCGTCGGCCTCACCGATGCCGTGGGCCAGGCAGTTGAGGTAGTTGACGGAGGAGAACATATCGTCCACCACGATGTGCTTGGGGATCAGAACGTCGATGTTCTCGCGGATGGCGTCCTTCAGGGCCTCGCCCTCGTACTGCTCCATCAGGCTCTTCATCACAATACCGCGGACCTTCTCCTTGACGCCCAGCTCGGCGGGATCGAAGTCCACATAGCGGCTGATATCCACCATGCCGTTGGAGAAGACGCGCACGTCCTTGTCCTCCACCTTCAGCGTCACGCCGATGACGCCGGCGTCGGCGATCTCTCTGGCCTTGTCGCGGCTCAGGATCTCCCCTGCCTCGGCCAGGATCTCCCCGGTAAAGGGGTCGGCCACGGGCATGGCCAGCTCAAAGCCGGCGATGCGAGGGAAGAGGGAGAGCTTCTTGTTGAACTTATAGCGGCCCACGTTGGAGATCTCGTAGCGGCGGCGGTCAAAGAACAGCCCTTCCAGCAGGGACTCGGCAGACTCCACAGTGGGAGGATCGCCGGGGCGCAGCTTGCGATAGATCTCGATCAGGCACTCCTCCCGGCTCTGGGCGGTGTCCTTGTCCAGGGTGGCCACGATGCGCTCATCCTCGCCGAAGATCTCCTTGATGCGCTCATTGGTGACAGCGCCCACAAAGGGATCATCCACACAGCTCAGCCAGGTGGCGGGCTTCTCGGGATCGTAAGCGCCCATGGCCTTCAAAAACCAGGTGATGGGCAGCTTGCGGTTTTTGTCGATGCGGACGTTGAACACGTCATTGGCGTCCGTCTCATACTCCAGCCAGGCGCCGTGATACGGGATCACGGTGGAGGCGTAGATGTTGATCATGGACTTGTCCGTGGTCTTGTCATAATAGACGCCGGGAGAGCGGACGATCTGAGAAACGATCACGCGCTCGGCGCCGTTGATGATGAAGGTGCCGCCGTCGGTCATGATGGGGAAATCTCCCATGAAGATCTCCTGCTCCTTGATCTCCTCCGTCTCCTTGTTGCGCAGACGGACCCGGACCTTCAAAGGCGCGGCGTAGGTGGCGTCACGGGCCTTGCATTCTTCCTCGCTGTACTTGGGCTTCTCGTTCATGGAAAAATCGATGAAGCTCAGTTCCAGATTGCCGGAAAAGTCCGTAACGGAATCCACATCCTTGAAGACCTCATGCAGACCGGTTTCCAAAAACCATTTGTAGGAGCTCTTCTGGATTTCCAGCAGATTGGGCATCTCCCGGATCTCCTCGGTGCGGGCAAAGCTCTTACGCAGAGTTTTGCCGTAGAGAACATCTTTTGGCATTGGTGCACTCTCCTTACTCTAAATTGCAAACGCCCGGCTTAGTTGTCAAATAATCAGCCTTTGGCATTGATTTTACTGGGTATGCCTGCTATACTGAACACAGTAGATAGTGGGGTGTGATGCCCTTCTCCTGCATAGATAGCAAGGTATTTTACCATTGATTGCCTGTAAAAGTCAAGAATAATTTTGTTAAATTCAAAAAGTTTGGCAGGGGTGACGATCTCCTGCTTCTTTTTTTGTTCAAAGGGACCAAGTATATGGATCTTCGTGTTCTTTTATTGCTGACCGCCGAGGCGCTGCTGGGTCTGTTTCTCCTCTATCATGAGGGGCTTTTGCGCAGCCGCTGGGCCTGGGCCTTTTCCATTTTGCTGCTGGCCGGGGCCTTTGTCCTGCGGAGCGCGGCTCTGGATTATCAGACGCTGGACTATCAAAACTTCCTCACCCGCTGGGTCGATTTCTTTCGGGACAACGGGGGCTTTCGGGCTCTGGCCTATCCGGTGGGCAACTACAACATCCCTTACCTGTATTTTCTGGCGCTGTTCTCTTACTCCGGCATCAAGGATCTCTATTTGATCAAGCTGCTGACCATCCTCTTCGACGTGCTGTTGGCTTGGGCCTGCCTGCGCCTGGCCGGGCGCTTCACGGAGAGCAAGCCGCGGAAGCTGGCCTGCTTCTTTACGGTCCTGTATCTGCCCACGGTCTTCCTCAACGGAGCCGTCTGGGGACAGTGCGACGCCATCTATGCTGCGCTGGCGGTGCTGAGCATCGCGCTGGCATTGGAGGACAGGCCTGCTGCCTCAATGATCTGCATCGCCCTGTCCTTCGGCTTTAAGCTCCAGGCAGTCTTTGTGATGCCGGTCTTCGCGGTGCTTTGGATGTACGGCAAATTCAATTGGAAGCATTTCCTCATCTTTCCGCTGGCCTATCTCATCCTGGTGCTGCCGGCGGTGCTGCTGGGCCGTCCTTTTCTGGACACGCTGACCCTTTACGCTTCCCAGACCGGAAGCATCGGCGACGGGCTCAACTACAATTCCCCCTCGATCTTCGCGGTGTTTACCCAGATCACCGACCCGAAACGGGCCTCGGCTGTCGCCATCGGGGCCGCCGCCGTCTATACGCTGAACGTGCTGGCCGTGGCCTTTGCCAACCGCCGGAAGCTGACGGACCAGGCTGTCCTGGGCGCGGCGCTGCTTTTCGCCGTGGGGATCCCCTTCCTGCTGCCCCACATGCATGACCGCTATTTCTTCGCGGCCGATATCCTTACGCTGGTGCTGGCTTTCTCTCTGCCGCTCTGCTTCCTGACCGCGCTCCTGGCGCAGTTCGCCTCTCTGCTGGGATACCACGCCTACCTGAAAATGCGCTATCTGCTGCCCATGCGCTATGGCTCAGCGGCGCTGATCCTGGTCCTGGCCCTTGCGCTGACCGTTTTTCTCACCGGGTTGCGGGAAGCTCCGAGACCGAAACGGAAGCGGAGCGCGTATAAATCGTGATTCCCTTTCCGATTTTTCCTTGCGTGATGAAAATTCGTTTGCTTTCCGAAATTAGTAGTTGCTTTTTGCATCACATACCGGTTATACTGAAAGCAATCTTTTAGGAGGAGATAACAATGAATAACGAAAGAGATAGACTGGGCAGCCGACTTGGCTTTATCCTTCTCAGCGCCGGCTGTGCCATTGGCTGCGGAAATGTGTGGAAGTTCCCCTGGATGACGGGTCAGTACGGCGGCGGCGGTTTCGTGCTGGTCTATATCCTGTGCCTGCTTCTGCTGGGTCTCCCCTCCATGATCATGGAGTTTGCCATCGGCCGTGCCTCTCAGGCCAGCCCTGTCAAAATGTATCAGAAGCTGGAGAAGCCCGGCCAGAAATGGCATATCCACGGCTACCTGGCTTTGCTGGGCAACATCGCCCTGATGGCCTTCTATACCGTGGTCACCGGCTGGATGATCTATTACTTTGTTCGGTTCCTCACCGGGCAGAGCGCGGATCTGGGCTTTGTGGGCATGATCACCAACCCCGGCGTCAATGTGATCTACCTGCTGATCGCCGTGGTCCTGGGCTTCGGCGTGCTGAGCTTTGACCTGCAGGGCGGTCTGGAACGGGTCACCAAGTACATGATGGCGGCGCTGTTCCTGCTGATGATCGTCCTGGCTGTACACAGCGCCATCCTCCCCGGCGCGGCGGAGGGCCTGCACTTCTATCTGGTGCCTGACTTTTCCAAGATCGACGGTTCCGTGATCGTCGGCGCCATGAATCAGGCTTTCTTCACCCTGAGCATCGGCATCGGCTCCATGGCCATCTTCGGCAGCTATATCGGCAAAGAGCGCAGCCTCATGGGCGAGTCCGTCAGTATCATCCTGCTGGACACCTTTGTGGCCATTATGGCGGGCTTTATCATGTTCCCCGCCTGCTACACCTATGGCATTGAGGTCAACGCCGGTCCTTCCCTGCTGTTTGACACCATGGCCACTGTTTTCAACAACATGGCCGGCGGCCGCGTTTGGGGCACGCTGTTCTTCCTGTTCATGGTGTTTGCCGCCTTTTCCACGGAGCTTGCGGTGTTTGAAAACATCCTGGCCTGTGTGCGTGAGCTCACCGGCTGGACCCGCCCCAAGGGCTGCCTGATCTGCGGAGTAGGCATCTTCCTGCTCGCGCTGACCACCGCGCTGGGCTACAGTGTTTTCAGCTTCCAGCCCTTTGCGGACGGCTCCGCCTGGCTGGACTTCTGGGATTTCATCGTCAGCACCAACCTGCTTCCCCTGGGCGCAATGATCTTTGCCGTGTTCTGCTGCTACAAGTTTGGCTGGGGCTGGGACAATTTCCTGGCTGAGGCCAACGCCGGCAAGGGCATGAAGGTCCAAAGCTGGATGAAGCCCATCTTCAAATATTTCGTCCCCATCTGCGTCCTCGCCCTTTACATCTACGGTCTGGCCACCTTTGGCTGGAAATAAGCGGATCCCAAGCAAAACAAACACGCACGGCGGCCTTGAGGCCGCCGTGCGTGCTTTTCTTTATTTTCCGGTTTCGGCATTTCCGCCGTAATCAGGCCTGGGTGATGTGCTTCTTCTCCGCGTAGCCTGTAAGGAACAGGGTCAGCGCACCGTCGCCGGTCACGTTGCAGGCGGTGCCGAAGCTGTCCTGCAGGGCGAAGATGGCCAGCATCAGCGCCGTACCCGAATCGTCAAAGCCCAACACACCGATGATCAGACCCAGGGAAGCCATGACCGTACCGCCCGGCACGCCGGGGGCGCCGATGGCGAAAATGCCCAGCAGCAGGCAGAAGAGAATCATGGTGCCCACACCGGGCAGCTGACCGTAGAGCATCTTGGAAATGGT
>Ga0310695_10012863_pt1 | contig 11621 bp, 6 predicted proteins | sample RumenRJG_04DNA_FD_203882 | JGI IMG/M metagenome (GOLD analysis project Ga0310695, IMG submission 203882) | Bovine rumen microbial communities from Lethbridge, Alberta, Canada - RJG_04 (v2) (version 2) | ecosystem: Host-associated > Mammals > Digestive system > Stomach > Rumen | place: Canada... | reverse complement strand
TACTACAATCGCAGCAATAATAATGTAAGCCAGCCCCATCAGAGGAACAAAAAAAGTTGTAAATTTTATTATGCGATGTCCGCCTCCAAGTAAAACATATCCAACTGTTACAGTAAGTATGATTCCTATGTACATAGGGGGATGTTTCCCTGTCATAGAAATCAAAACCGCTGAATGCATCCTGCAGGTTGTAACTTGCAAGCATATTAAAACCAACCATAAAAGTTGCTATCAGACTGAATATAAACAATAACGGAACAAGCCTGTTTCCTGCCAGATATTCTATATAGTATGCATGACCGCCGTAACAGCCTCTCTGAGAAGATTTTTTGAATATTTGAGCCAATACTGTTTCTACAAATGCTGAAGCCATACCGAGTACGGCAATCAGCCACATCCATGGAACAGCTCCGTATCCGCCCATGCAGATTGCGGCCGAAACACCAACAATATTTCCTGTACCGACACGGGAAGCTGTTGATACCATCAGAGCCTGAAATGACGATACACCATTCATGTCGGACTTTTTTTCGAAAATTACTTTAAAAATCTCAAAAAAATATCTGAATTGAACAAACCTTGTAGATACGCTAAAGAATAGACCACAGACCAGCAACATGGCTATCAGTAACATTCCATACAGAAAATTATTTACAATTGTTACAAAATTATCTAATAAATCCATTTGTTTCCAAAATTAACACTAGTGGGAAGTTTTACAAATAATCAAGACAAACACGATTTCACATACTGCGAGAATTTTTTACACACTTAAAACAACAAGGGGCATGTATTCAACATGCCCCCATAAACACTATAAAAATCTAAAAGATTAAGTTAACAGATTAGTTCTGACCCTTAACAGCCTTTCTTCCTGCATATGGAGCTTTTTCTGAACCTAATTCTTCTTCGATACGAATTAACTGATTGTACTTAGCCATACGATCTGAACGGCTTAATGAACCGGTCTTGATCTGACCAGCAGCAGTACCTACAGCGATATCAGCGATAGTGCAGTCTTCGGTTTCACCGGAACGGTGAGAAATAACTGCAGTGTAACCAGCCTTATGAGCCATCTGAATTGCATCGATGGTTTCTGTTAATGAACCGATTTGGTTAACTTTAATCAGAATTGAGTTAGCGATACCCTTTTCAATACCTTCCTTCAGAATTGATGGATTGGTTACGAACAGGTCATCACCAACCAACTGACACTTGTTACCGATCTTGTCAGTTAAGTACTTCCATCCATCCCAGTCGCCTTCAGCCTGACCATCTTCGATAGAAATGATAGGATACTGATTGCATAAATCTGCAAGGAAGTCAGCCAGCTGATTAGAAGTAAAATCTTTTCCTTCAGCCTTCATTCTGTATAACTTGGCAGCTTCATCATAGAATTCAGAAGAAGCACAGTCCATAGCTAAAGTGATGTCTTCACCAAACTTGTAGCCGGCATTTTCAACAGCTTCCTTGATGGCAGCCATTGCGTTAGCTGTACCAGCTAATTTAGGAGCATAACCGCCTTCATCACCAACTGTAGTAGGTTGACCTTTAGCCTTTAATACCTTTGCAAGTTCGTGGAATACTTCTGCACCCATGCGGATTGCTTCACGAACAGTCTTTGCGCCAACCGGCTGAATCATGAATTCCTGCATATCCATTGACCATGCAGCGTGAGCACCGCCGTTGATGATGTTCATCATTGGCAATGGCATTGAGTAAACACCGTGAGTACCGTTGATGTCAGAAATGTGTTCATACAAAGGAACCTTCTTGGTAGCAGCGGCGGCTTTAGCAACAGCTAAAGAGATAGCAAGAATAGCGTTAGCACCTAAATTCTTCTTGAATGGAGTACCATCTTTGTCTAACATTACTTTATCAACAGCGCGTTGATCAACAGGATCCATACCTACGATTGCTGGTCCAAGGATTTCATTAACATTCTTAACAGCCTGTAAAACACCCTTACCACCGAAACGTGATTTATCACCATCACGTAATTCTAATGCTTCACGAACACCGGTAGAAGCTCCAGATGGAACTGCAGCACGACCCATGCTGCCGTCATCCAAATATACATCAGCTTCAACAGTTGGATTTCCACGAGAATCAATGATTTCACGACCAATTACTTTAACAATCTTAGCCATTTTTTATCCTTCAAAATAAATTAAAATAAAAATACAAAAATAAACCGTTCTCTATCAGTTATTATAATAGAGAACACTCTCAAAATTAACCATTTAATTTACTTAATTTATAATTCTTTGCAGCTTTTATAAAACCAGCAAACAATGGATGACCATCACGAGGTGTTGAGGTAAATTCAGGATGGAACTGAACTGCCACAAACCACGGATGATTCGGATTTTCAATAATTTCCACCAGTTTACCGTCAGCCGAACGGCCTGTAACCTTTAATCCCATCTCGGTCAGCTTGTCAACATACTGATTGTTAACCTCATAACGATGACGATGACGTTCGTAAATTTCTGGCTTTCCATACAATTCACGAACCTTTGAATTTTCTTCCAAATGACACAGCTGAGCACCTAATCTCATTGTTCCGCCGAGATCTGAATTTTCAGAACGATGTTCGATTTCGCCCTGTTCATTCTGCCATTCAGTAATCAGAGCAATTACAGGATATGGAGAATTCTTGTCAAATTCGGTTGAATTTGCACCTTCCAGTCCTACAACATTTCTTGCGTATTCAATCATTGCAACCTGCATACCCAGACAGATTCCAAGATATGGAAGTTTGTGTTCTCGCGCATACTTAACCGCAAGAATCTTTCCTTCAATGCCGCGATTACCAAAACCGCCAGGAACCAGAATGGCATCAATATGTTCAAGAGCTTCTGTTCCGTTCTTTTCCAAATCCTCAGAATCGATATATTTGATATTAACATGAACCAGATTCTTCAATCCGCCGTGTTTTAATGCCTCGTTGACAGATTTGTATGCATCAGGCAGTGAAACATATTTTCCGACCATACCGATGGTTATTTCACCAACGGAATTTGCTTCCTGGTAAATTACCTGTTCCCATTCCGACAGATCCGCTTCCTTGCAGGAAATTCCCAGACGATCAACAACATACTGATCCAATCCCTGAGATTTCAGCAACTGAGGAATCTTGTAGATGGAATCAACATCCTTTAACGATATAACAGCCTTTTCAGGAACATTACAGAACAAGGAGATTTTCTTCTGTTCGTTTGCAGGCAGGGAAATACTTGAACGGCAAATCAGCACATCCGGCTGAATACCGATCGACAGCAGTTCCTTAACGGAATGCTGTGTAGGCTTTGTTTTCACTTCCTCTGAGGTCTGCAGATACGGAACAAGAGTCAAATGGATAAAAACAGTATTGTTTCTGCCAATATCAGCCGCCATCTGACGAATAGCTTCCAGGAACGGCAATGATTCAATATCACCAACGGTTCCTCCAATTTCAACCAGTGCAATATCATGGCCCTCTCCGCCGGCCAGCACACTTTCCTTAATCTCATTGGTAATATGAGGAATTACCTGTACAGTAGCACCCAGGTAATCACCATGACGTTCCTTTCTTAAAACTGAAGAATAAATCTTTCCGGTAGTATGGTTATTATTCTTTGTCATTTTAGTGCGTATGAAACGTTCATAATGACCCAAGTCCAAATCTGTTTCGGCACCGTCTTCTGTTACAAACACCTCGCCGTGCTGAATCGGACTCATTGTTCCCGGATCAACATTTATATACGGATCCAGTTTAATCATTGTTACCTTAAGACCGCGAGCTTCAAGAATTGCTGCAAGAGAAGCGGCGGCGATACCTTTACCCAGGGAAGATACTACACCACCTGTTACAAATATATATTTAGTTGTCATATTGAACCAATCTTTTTATGAAAAAACCATGCTCCGGCTCTATTGCCGCAGAAAGCAACAAAGCTTTGTCCTGATGCCGGTTTAAACGTACACAGACCATGCACAGGCATCAGACGGATCAATTAATTTAAAAACATAATATACCAAATTTAAGGCATATTGACAAAGATTTTTAAATCCGGCAGCAGATTAAATTATAAGCGTTTTGCACTTATTACATTATCAACCTGATTAAGTTTTGAGATAATTCTGGTTAAAGCGCTTATGTTGTAAACTTCCATATTAATATCAATATTGGCAGTCTGCGTCTTAACATTCGATTTTGACTGAATACCCAAAACATTAACCTTTTCATTGGCAATTACTGTTGTAATATCCCGAAGCAGTCCTGGTCTGTCCGAAGCCGTTATTCTCACTGTTATGGTATAACCTTGAGAATAACTTACAGCCCATGAAGCCTCGACAATACGTTCCGGACTTTTCTTTTTCTGATCAGCCAGTTTGGAACAATCCAGCCTGTGTATGGTAACACCGCGTCCCTGTGTGATAAATCCGGTGATATCATCTCCCGGTACAGGGCAGCAATTCTTGCACAGGTGAATAAGAAGGTTTCCAACACCATTAATAATAATATTATTGGAACTCTTTGCCTTTTCGCCTGAATTTGACAGAACGCTGTTCTTCTCAAATCTTTCAAGAATCGATTGATCCTCATCAGCAGCCGTCTTGTTTCCAAGTTCCAGGAAACTTATCAGCTGATTTATCTTGATCACGCCAGAACCGATATTCACCATCAGATCGTCAACATTTACAAGATTATGCCGCTGGCAAGCCTGAACAAGATACTTCTGAAGTTTTTCCTTATCAAGAATAACCCCGTTACGTTCAAGTTCGCGCTCAAAAATTTCACGTCCTGCAATAAGATTCTTTTCACGATCAAGCCGTTTAAACCATGCCGCCACCTTCGATCTGGCTTTTGAGGTTTTTAAATATCCATTGTTCGGATTCAGCCAGTCCCTGCTTGGATTAGGTTCCTTCTGTGTAAGAATTTCCACCTGTTCGCCGGTCTGCAGCTGATATGTAAACGGTACAATTTTTCCGTTTACCTTTGCTCCGATGCAGCGATGACCGATATTGGTATGAATGCTGTATGCCATGTCAAGAGGAGTAGCACCAGCCGGCAAGTCAACCACATCACCCTTGGGAGTAAACAGATACACACGATCCTCAAACACCTGAGTTCTGAATTCATCTACCAGAGTTCCGGACTCAACCATATCCTCCTGCCATGACAGCAAATGCCTTAACCATGCTATACGCTCTTCATAGGCAGTATCGTTTGACTTGCTGTTTTCCTTATATTTCCAGTGTGCCGCGACTCCAAGTTCCGCATTCTGATGCATTTTTTCCGTGCGGATCTGAATTTCTACAGGTTTACCGCCGTCGCCCAGAACCACGGTATGAATTGACTGATATCCGTTAGGCTTAGGGTTTGCAACATAATCATCGAATTCCTTCGGTATATGATGCCAGTGAGTATGGACTACACCAAGGGCTGCATAACAGTCCGACAGTTCCTGTGTAATTATGCGAACAGCGCGGACATCATACAATTCGGAAAAATCCAAATTCTTCTTCTGCATCTTTCGCCAGATACTGTAAATATGCTTAGGTCTGCCGTAAACCTCCGCCTCAATACCTGCGTGTTTAAGCAGTTCCTTCAGTTCCTGAACGAAATTATTGATATACTCTTCACGATCAATGCGCTTTTCATCCAGTTGCTTTGCAATCTGACGATAGATATCAGGGTGCAAATATCTGAATGATAAATCCTCCAATTCCCATTTAAGCTGACCGATTCCCAGACGGTTGGCCAAAGGAGCATAAATTGCCGAAATTTCCTTTGCGGTCAGAACTCTGGTTTCCTCATCTGCGTTCTTTACCTCGCGAAGGTAGGCGATACGCTCGGATAACTTAATAACCACCGCACGAATATCCTCCACCATGGCAATAAGCATGCGGCGGACATTATCAATCTGATTGTCGGTAACCTCATCCCCCATATTCTGCAGAAACCGGATTGCCTCCATGTCAATTGCACCTTTCATGATTGATACTATCAACTTTGGAAAATCTTCTTCAACCCGGGATATGGACAATAAATTTTCAGTATAATAATTATAAAGAATGGCAACCTGCAACGTTGCAAGATCCATGTGAATGGTAAGCAGAATACCTATCATCTCAGCACTTCTGCTCTGCAGTTTATGAGTAACATTCGGATCATCGCTGAGTTTGGTACAATAATTAAATGTGTCGACAAGAACGGTACGATCTGATTCATTTATTTGATGAAGACTGTTTATCCATACATCAAGATCAAATTTTTTCTTACTATGAGTATCTCTAATTGCGACCATTAGTTAAATTTTCCTTAATATGCTTAAACTAAGAGCAATTTTAATTTTTTAACGCAAATTAAATTATCTAAAAATTTAGTCTATAAACTTGTTTCACATTATTACATGTCTAGTATAGACAAGATTAACCTCACTTGCTAATACTTTTTACATTATCATTTCAAAGTTAATCCGACTTAACAAATAATCAGAATACATATGGTACTATTCCAGCTGTTTCAGCCATTCCGGAGCCTGTTTTTTGGCAATTTCCAGCAAATCATCGAGTTCATACAGTTCTGGCTCTATATCCTGGATTTTCGCTCCGTTCCTGAGACTGGCTTCAATGATATTGCAGATTTTCTGAATTTTGACCATTCCGCTGTATGCTGCACCGCCTGCCATTTTATGAACCACTTTAACCAGCTGTTCAGAGGTCAGTGATCCAGCCTTGCTGATTGCATCCTGTGTAGGAACAACTGACTCCATAAACATTTCAAGCATCTCCCTGGCCAAATCCTTTTTACCCGATACATGCTTTAAAGCCAGTTCAGCATCACGAATCTGAGGATATTTTTCTGACAGAAAATCATCATCGGTCTTATCCACGTGTTCCCTTTCTATTTTTTCCAGCGAACTGCTGTTTTCCAGAAGCTTAACAAGAATGTTTTCATCTATAGGCTTTGAAATATATTCGTTCATTCCCAAATTCATCAGACGTTCACGTTCTCCCGGAATTGCCAATGCGGTAACCGCAACTATCGGTGTCGACTTATTCTTGCCGTTTTTATCCTCCCTGATTTTTCCAAGAGCGGTTATACCATCCATGACCGGCATCTGTATATCCATAAAAATCAAATCATAAACATTAATACGGCACAGATTTACTGCCTGTTCACCGCTGGTGCAACTGTCAACTCCTGTTACCCGCTCCGCAAGCAATGTACTGATTAGTTTCAGATTGGCCGGATTATCATCCACTGCCAGAACCTTCTTGTTCAGTTTTGCAATGACCTGTTCATTCTCGGATACAGGTTCCTCACTGCTGTTCTTTATCTTGTCGAAACATGACAGCAGTCTTTCATCAGCTATCGGTTTGATTATTACATCCGATACACCCATCTGTTTAATTGAATTATTGAATTCACTGTCATGTGAATTTGAACATACTATAACAGGAACATCAACAGAGACCGCTTCCACTTTGGCTTTAACCTCTTCAAGATCTTCATGGTTATGAACACCTATTAACACTGCAAACAGATTGTCAACCGAAATACTCTTTACAGCATCCACCGATGCCATCACATAAACATTCATATCCCAGTCTCGCATCATTTGGGAATATGTATCCCTCGCCCACTCGCAGTCATCTATCAAGAGAATATTCAATCCCTTCAGACCCGCAATGGAAGGATTCCTTTCATTTGGCAAAGTTGCGGGCTGAAGAGGGATTGTTGTGGTAAAAACAGATCCTTTATTAATCTGGGATCTAACGGAAAGACCTCCACCCATCATGGTGACTATTTTCTGAGTAATCACCAGACCAAGACCTGTTCCGCCGAATGTCCTGGATATTGAATTATTTGCCTGAATGAAAGGTTTAAAAATACGTTGCTGCTGAGAAGGACTTATACCGATACCGGTGTCTCTGACAATTATTTCAATCTTTACCTCATTGGCATTGTTATTTACTGCAGGCTGTTTAATCAGAAGCATTGTCACATTTACAGAACCTTCCTCGGTAAATTTGACCGCATTTGACACAAGGTTTGTCAGTACCTGCTGCAGACGCAAAGGGTCGCCTACCAGCAGATCCGGGATGGCATAATCGATTTTGGCGGATAAATCTATATCCTTTTCATGAGCTATAGGTGCTATGATCATCAAAACCTCATTGACTGTATCCCTTATGCTGAAAGGGATTTTTTCCAATGTGAGCTTTCCTGCCTCCAGTTTTGAAAAATCCAGAATATTATTGATGATGCCGAGGAGATTTTTTGCTGAACGTTCTATGGTTGATAAATATTCATGCTGAGTTGCTGTCAGTTTGCTCTTGAATAACTGTTTTGAAAATCCGATGATACCGTTCAATGGAGTTCTTAATTCATGCGACATATTTGCCAGGAACTCTGTCTTTACTCTTGCCGCCTCCTGCGCCCGTTTCTTTGCCAGATCCAGTTCAACATTCTGAATCTCCATCTGTTCAAGAGTCTCTCTGAGGTCGGCTGTGGACTGATCTATACTCTGCTGCATTTCATTATGATATTCTGCAATAGATCTCGCCATTCCATTAATACCTGAACGCAATCGTTCCAGTTCACCGTGCATGCCTCCGGTAATTCTGGTATCCAGCTGACCTTCCTTGATGCAAGCAATAGCCCGGATCATTCTTTTAATGGGTTCCACAACCTCTTTAATAAGATTGAACGCAAAAATAAGAGCCAGAATCATACCGATTAAAATTACAAATACCGCTAAAACCGCATCCTTATAAAGAAGCATCAAAGCCTTTGATTTGTTTAATTTCATGCTGACATAACCAACAATGCGTGTTGGACTGTCTGTGGTTTCAATTTTTGAATAACCTGGAATAATTCTCGCAACATCAAAATTGTCAATCACTTCTGAAAATATCGGTGTTCGTAAAATAATGGAATCATTATGGAAATGTACTGATGTAATCGGCGATAATTTATTGTCGAAAGGCTGTTTCAATTCCGAAAAATCATGAACATAACGCGATGTTACAAACAGATTACTGGCAAGATCGAAAACTGCAATCGTATCAATCAGACCAGAATTATTACGATGCGCATAATTGACTATTTTTCTTACTGTATCAAGCCTTTCTTCCCCCAAAGGACCTTCAATGGCGAGTGTCAGAGGTTCAATTATATTGGTACCCTTTTCAACAAGATTCTGTTCAACCAGATTATACCGATTGAATATATAGAATCCCGAGAAAAACAAACCGATAACAAGTACCGGCAGCAGATTGTACACTATAACACGAGATCTTAATCCATATCTTTTAAAAGCCATTTACGTCGAGATCCTTATATCCGGCATGACAGGCATCTCTACGAGAGAGTGTCATGCAGCCAATTACCTTTCTTGCCCAGGAGAATTCATTAACAACAAGATTTCTTTTCAATACAGGTGAAATAGAGCAGTAAGAACACAGATACTTATTTGTATTTTTCCATCAGTTCAAGTAAATCGTCTTTTGTAGCCCCGTTTACAAATGCGTAAACAAGCAAAGTATTTCCATCTCTAGACACAATCGTTTTGACCGGAACCTGAACATTCCTTACTTCCATATTGCATTCCACTACAGCCTCATTTTTATCGCCGGAAATTTTTGGTTCATCAGAACACGTTTCCTTCATACCACTGGCACTTTCCTTAGCTATATCCAACAGATCCATTTCCTCTGTAATTTCCGTTTGTGAAAATGTAATGGACTTATTTTCCTTTGCATTGGCAAAGGCATAAAAACCATCATTACTTCCTAAAAATTTCCAATCGTCTGATAAAGCAAAAACTGAAGATGATATACATGCACTTAAAAACAAACATTTGACAAGTTTTTTCATTTTTATTCCCAAAATTTCCAAAATCAAAATGCATAACGCCACTCCTATTTTAACATGTTAGCGGTGCTATTTAATATTCATCAAGAATTAAAATCCTTGTTCAGTAACAGAATAAATAAATATCTGCATAAAGTTTCGCTGTAAAACAGCAGATTTCGAAGCATCGAGTCTGAAAACCTGCTAAGAAATACATTTAGACAATCAAATGCCATGAATTTATAAAATTATGAAATAATATCAACGCAATTATTTTACAGAAACTTTGGTTTTAGCTGTAAAATCAATATAATTTACAAAACATTCAAATTATAACTGTTCCATCATATTAAGGTAAATTCTTATGGTAATGTTCTTCAAGCCTCAGAAACCTCAGGTAGATCGCTATTTCGATCTTAAAATAGAATCTTTAGACGGACACTGCATCGGAGTCGGAAAAAAAGATGATCGCATCTGGTTTGTACCCAATACCATGATTGGAGACGAGGTCAAAGTCGAAAAAAAGGAAGCAGGAAAAAAAACAGGAACAGCAATTGTACAGAAATTTTATAAAAAATCAGAACAAAGGTGTGCCGAGAAATGCATATATACCAGTAAATGCGGTGGTTGCAGCTGTCAGTTCATTCCCCATGAACAGCAGATCAAAGCCAAAATAGACGGATTAAAACAGATTTTTTCAAAAAATGTAAATATAAAATTACCGGATCCGGACAGCACCATTATCAAATCTCCTTATCACTACCGTCGGACCTGCAGACTTTCTACTTATTTTGACAACAAATCAGATTATCTTCATCTAGGATTCAGAGAAAAAAATTCACATAATATTATCGATATAGACAGTTGCGCTGTATTAAAAGAAAATTTATCGGATTTAATCAATCCTTTAAGAGTTTTTTTAAATACACTGTCCACAAAATATACCGTTGGACATGTGGAATTAACTTCTGCTGACAACGGTGTTTTTGTATTGATACGTTTTGCACAAAAATTCCCAGGAGAACCAGACATAGAAAAATATAGACAATTCTGCATAAAACATAACATCAACGGTTTTATTCAAACAGATGATTCACTGACTAAAATATACGGTACAGAAAATCAGGCAGAATACACTGTCAATAATATAAAATACCTTTTCAGACCAAATGATTTTATTCAAATCAACGAGGAAATAAACCAGGAAATTATCAGTCAAGCAGTTTCCTACCTGGATCTTAAATCGTCAGAAAGCGTTATGGATTTATTCTGCGGAATTGGAAATTTTTCACTTCAGCTTGCAGCGAGAGCAAAACAGGTTTGTGGCATTGAAGTTGTAAAAGATATGGTTGAACAGGCATCAGCCAATGCCAGGATCAATAACTTGAGCAATACCAAATTTATTCGATTTGACCTGAGCGAAAATCTTTCTAACTGCAGAGAGTTGTTTGAAAGCTATGATGCAGTTCTGTTAGATCCAGGAAGAAAAGGAGCAAAGGAAATAAGCGAATTTCTAGGCAAAAGTAAAATAAAAAAGATTGTTTATGTCTCATGCAATCCGATAACAGCAACAAGAGATTTCAAGATTATATGCAATCATGGATTTAAAATCAAAGGTTGGTCAATATTTGACATGTTTCCACATACAGAACACGTCGAGACGGTTGTACTGCTGTCACGTGATAAAGCCTAAAGAAACCCAGTATTCATGCGGTTTCAGCGGTGGTGGATAAAATTTACACAATGAATTTTATGCTGTATTTCTTTGAAA
>Ga0310695_10012861_pt1 | contig 11623 bp, 8 predicted proteins | sample RumenRJG_04DNA_FD_203882 | JGI IMG/M metagenome (GOLD analysis project Ga0310695, IMG submission 203882) | Bovine rumen microbial communities from Lethbridge, Alberta, Canada - RJG_04 (v2) (version 2) | ecosystem: Host-associated > Mammals > Digestive system > Stomach > Rumen | place: Canada... | reverse complement strand
TTCATGTCATTCATGATCCACCAGCTCACATAAAATATGTCCTAACAGGATATGCATCTCCTGCGCGCGGGCCGTCTCCCTGGCCGGAACCGCCAGACAGATATCCGCGACATCCGTCATTTTACCGCCGCCTTCTGCCGTCATACCGATACAGATAATACCCTTTGTCTTCGCTTCTTCCATGGCCAGCAAAACATTTTTGCTGTTTCCGGAAGTGGAAATGCCGATCAGCACATCCCCCCGTTCGCCTAAAGCCTGCACCTGACGGGCAAAGACAGTCTCATACCCATAGTCGTTGGCTACCGACGTAAGTATAGAAGTATCAACAGTCAAAGCGATTGCAGGAAGCCCCTTTCTCTCTTTTTGGAAACGGCCTACAAATTCTGCAGCCAGGTGCTGGCTGTCTGCTGCGCTGCCACCGTTGCCGCAGAACAAAACTTTATGTCCCCCTGACAGCGCTTTTGTAACGCATTCAGCACACATTTCCAGTTTTTGGGGCAAATCCGAAGCCTGTATCTTTTGCAATACTTCCAAATGATCCGCTAAACGCTGTTCAATAATCCGGTTCACAGACCCTCCATCTTCTCACGCTTCATAATTTGAAAAACAAATAACATTTTTGCATTACCAGTTCAGAAGCTCAAATTTAACCGTCCATTCATTCTTTCTGCTGTAATGCTTTCTCTGATACGAAACAGAAAGCACTTCGCAACAGAAACGATGATTCCACGAAACGGTAGTCGAATAATTTCCCTGGGTTGCCAGACTGCTGTCCTGCGTACCCCTGTCCATATTCCGGTGGTTAACGACCGTAAATGAATTATGCTTATCCGGTTTCCAGGAAACCCCTATACTCCAGTCTTTTGCATAATTTGGCTGCCCCTTGCTGAAAACTCTGCTGGTTTTGTGTTCATGATGATAGGTTGTCCAGATGTTCCATTTATCTGAGAAACGATACCCTACTGTTCCATGAAGAATATTCGTACTCAAATTGTTGCCGTATCGTCTGTTTACTCTGTCCCTGCCCCACCTGCGTCCTACCATCAGGTCCATGTACAGTTTCTTTCCGCCCAGCGGATAAAAACGGTCGTGGCGCAGATAAACCGCCTTATCCGTGTGCCAGCTTTCCCAGTCGCGGTGTGTATACTTCCATAATCCGTGCGTAATATATCCGTCAACTGACAAAGGCAATCCTTTCGCAATACGGTGCGGCTTCAGGTACAGCCCCCAGTCTATCTTTTTCCGGAGCCATATCCCCTCGTCTATCAGATCATTATCCGAATCATATATATAACCGCTGTTCACACGCACATAAAAATCCTTTTCATCATGACGGATGCCGTAAAACGGTTTGTATTTGGATTTCGAATAGTAAATCTGTTCCATATAAAAGGTTGTCGGATTTTTCAACAATGGATTGCCGATCGGCCGGCTGTACTCCAGGGAAGCATACCAGCCTCTTTCATCGTCCCAGCCTACGTGCGGGCTGATCTGACTCGCTTTCTTCTGGAGATCATTAATCCATACATCACGGGAATAAATATGTTTTCCCTTGACAAACACCTGCACTTTTCGTGCAATAATACGGTCGTTCGGAATGATGGTAATCGTTTTTGCCTTGACAGAAAGGCAAGGGGGATGTTTTACCGCCGGACACCGGGTAGTCATCCCGCCCTGATCTATAATCATCATCCCATTTTCGATTATTCCGTGAGGCGCCTCGTAATAATCAAATTTCCTGCTGCTGCCAGCTGACCTGGAAGCGCCTTTTATATGGAGAAGTTCTCCTGTTTCCTTATTGTAATTGTAATGAGCCCAACGGGAATATACTGTATTCGTCGGTTCCTGTACTGTCCCGCCTTCCAACAGCCATATATCCCCTGTTTTTTCATTGCCGACAGCTTTGGAAGAATACATCTTCGTAGCGCCCTGTTCAAGGGTAACGTTTCCCTCAATAATGAAGTCTCCGCTTTCACTGGAATACCGGGCGTCATTTCCTTTAATGATCAGAGGTAACTTTTGGGCACCCTTTTTATCTCCGTTCTTTTTGCCTTTTTTATAAGACGAAATCGGCTTACTTTCATTTCCGGCTAAAGATGCCATAGCTCCCGTCCTCTTAACTTTGCTGCCGGAAGCGGATAAACCGGGTTCCCCGGTGTTTTTTAACCCCGGGGACTCTAACTCCGTATTACGATTTTGCTGCAAATCATTCTTTACATTTCCCGGTTCAGAAAAAGATTTAATCTGCCTGCGCGCCTGATACTCATATCCCGGATACTCTTTATCCAGGGCGGGTTCAAAATTATCGTCTGTTTCTGATAATACTTCTTCAGCCTGCCGGTCTGCTTTTTCCAGCACAGCTTTCTTGGCAGCGTCAACCACGTCCGGTTCCGGTTCTTTTCTATTTTTTGCTTCATTTACCGTGGCAACATCCGGCTCATGGACAGCAGGTACTTCGCTCCCGGCAGCCTTTTGACCGGAAACATCTATTTTTGAAACAACCCTTTCTGTCAACTGTCCGGCAATCCGTGCAAAATCCTCACTGTCATCAGCAGATTCTGCTTTTGGGGGATCATTCACGATCGGACCATACGACTGTTCCAGCGGCGATTTATATTTATCGTAAGAATCATTTCCGTCAGACATCAGTTCATTGTCTGCATAGCCAGAAACTGAGAACATCATACTGGCAAATAACACCGATGCCATTATCTGTTTTTTCATGGAATCCTCCACATGTCAATAAATATCCATTAGACATTATAACATAAAATTGCAAAAAAAAATACCAGCGTAACTTTTACGCTGGTATTTCACATCATATTTCTAAAAACAGGCAAAGTACAGGGAGTCAAAGAACCCTTTTCTGAACTATGCAGTTAAGAACAGACGGTTCATTCGCGCATCAGCCTTCAGATCCTGCGGCAGATGCCTCCTGATATACGATGCCGCTGATCTTCTGATCTTCCACAACCTGCACATAGGTAAGAGAACCCGCTTCAATTGTTTTGGATTTACCGGTAACAAAAGCGCCGCCAACAGCGCCAATCGGTCCTAATACAACCATGCCGCCAATGGAGGCTCCGGCGGCGCCAATAGCAGTTTTCGCTTCCTGCTGCGCCAACTTGCCAATATAAATGGGAACATGGCTTCCGTCAACTGCGAATACATGGCTGAATTTTACATCAATGCGGGCATCCCGGCCAAAGCTGCGGGGCTGTACTACCTTTGCAACTTCACCTACACCCTCAGCGCCCTTGGACAGTACCAGCACATCATTCACGTACAGATTATCCGCGACGCGGAATTTGACCGGGTCGCCAGGCTGGGCAGTCTTGCTGCTTAAGGGAGAGGTAAACTCAATTTTAACCAGGGAATCTTTCGGTAATACCACCGCTTCTACCGGAACCTTGCCGCCGGCATACGTAGTTTCCACCAGACGGTCCAGGCGCTGGTTCAGGGAACCGCCCTGAATCTGTCCGAACAGGGTATTTTCCAGCTCTTCAATCCGGGTTTTTGCCGGCCCGGCAGTCACCCTGGCATTCAGACGGCTGTCGGCGCCGTTCAGTTTCTGCAAAAAGCTTCCGTTTCCGCCGTTTGTACCGCAGATATATTCATAGGTGCTCTGGATGCGGTCCAGAATATTACGGCCGGAATCCGGCGCGCCGTAAATATCGTCTTCCAGGCTTTCCATACGTTCCATCATGGAACTGCTCTGATGGGTCCCGTACAGTGCGGTCTCAATGGCGTCCAGCTGTTCTGACGCAACCGGCGCAGGACCCTCCGCAAAGGCAAAAGAGGTCAGTCCCAGGCATAAAGCCAGACCGACGATCAAAGAAACTAATTTTTTCATTTGTCATCCCTCCGATAAAAATATGCTATAAACAACTATAGATAGAGTTATTATAGCTTTATTATAGCATATCTTGTAGAAAGTCAACAAAAAAAATCGTATTTTTTAACATTTTTTACAGAAAAGACAAAAAACCGCCTCATTTTAGACGGAGTCTGGCAAAATAAGGCGGTTTTTGTCTGCTGCAAAGGCGTAAAAACAACAAGGCCGATTAACTTCCGCTGTTGTCCAGAATCATAAAGGCTTCCACATGCAGTGATACGTCTGCCTCTATGGTAATATGGCAGGACAGTTCCCGGTTCCAGTCCTTTAACAGATGCTGCTGCAGGTACTCCGCTTCCAGCGGGTGTGTTACCACCAGTATCTCTTTCGCGCTCCCCTGTTTCTTCAACAGGCCACGGATCCGGCGTTTGATCTCCAGGGCAATGGCTTCTTTAGACTGCACCCGCCCGCTCCCACTGCACACCGGGCAATCGGAAAACAGCACCGCTTCCAGGTTCTGCCTTGATTTTTTCCGGGTGATTTCCACCAGATTCAATACCGTAATATCCTGTATCCGGGGCCGCATCTTGTCCCCGGCGAAAGATTCTTCCAATACGGCCAGTACCTCCTGACGGTTCTCTTCGCTGTGCATATCAATAAAATCAACTACAATGATACCGCCGATATCCCGCAGGCGCAGCTGGTGCGCAATCTCCCGGGCAGCCTGCCGGTTGATTTCCATAATGGTTTCTTCCAGATTGTTCTTTCCGCTGTAACTGCCACTGTTCACATCTATGACAGTCATGGCCTCGGTATGATCTATGACCAGGTAGCCGCCGCTGGAAAGCTCAACCCTCCGGTCCGCCAGAGAGGCCAGCGCATCTCCCAGGCCAAAACCGGAAAACACATCTTCACCGCTGTCCCACAGCTTAAGTTCTGTATCTTCTGCATCTTTCATCCCTGCCAGCAAGGCCTGTATCCGCTGGAAGGCTTCCGGATTATCCACCACGATTTCTTTTACATCCCTCGTAAAATAATCCCGAACCATGCGCACTGACAAATCCAGTTCCCTGTGCAGGAAAGCCGGAGCTTTTACCCGCTTTGCCCTTGCTTCCACAACATTCCATTCCGCAAGCAGATTGCTGATATCCGCTTCCAAAACTTCTGCCGTAACGCCTTCTGCCTCCGTACGCAGTACAATCCCCATGCCTGAAGGTCTTAATTTCTCCGCGAGCCTCCGCAGTCTGGTTCTTTCTTCTTCACCCGTTATCTTCCGGGAGATTCCGATATTATCTGAGAACGGGAATAACACGGCATAGTGCCCCGGAAACGTGATTTCCCGGCTGGCCGTCGGGCCCTTTGTTCCCCTGGGGTCCTTGGTAATCTGAATCATAACGGAAGCGCCCTCTGTCAGGTCCTGGGAATCGCCCAGATACAAAAATGCGTTCTGATCCAGCCCGATATCGATAAACGCGGCCTGTATTCCCCGCACAATATTGCTGACCCGGCCCAGAAAAATACTGCCTACCAAGTGGGCAGACATGGCCCGTTCAACCATAAACTCCTGCAATATTCCATTATTCACCAGTCCCATCCGGACTTCCTCCGGGGTACTGCTGATGATGATCTGCTGCGGCATTGGTCTCCCCTCCTTGTCTGTCTTTTCGTCTGATATAGCACGGAACCGTAACTTCCATTACACCGGCAACACAAATTTTCCGTCTGTGCCTTCCGGTTAATATTATCCCTGCTCAAATAACGTGTCCAACATGGGCCATTTATTTCCCATCTCATCCACCCGGTACAGATCCATCCGTTCAATATCCGCCTTTTCCACAGGCAGCTGCAAACCATACTGTTCATTCAGTGTATTGAGCAGATCCACTGCTTTCATGCTGCCGTCATGGGTGATGCGGCAATGGAAATGCAACTCTGTTTCCTTTTCCCGCTGTACCGCCGACAACTCGGATATATAAAACTTCACATCAATTCGCTTGACTTTTTCTTTGGCTTTGGGAGCCTGTTTTTCAAAATACAGGGTTTCAGCCCGGTTAAATGCCTCAACCGCCGGTGCAATATTGCCTGTCCAGGGAAGCGTCACCCTGTACTCCGCGCCCCCAGCCACACTCATGAGAGCAGGTGCACTGTTATCCACCGCGTCCACTGCCAACACCCGGATGCCCCGGGGCAGCGCTTTCTGCAACGCTTCTGCCGCTTCCAGCGGATGAACCGGTTCCGTCAGTTCCAGTTCCACAAATTCCGCATAGCTGACTACCCCCACGCCTAACGCAGACGCCAGAGAGTATTTCATATGAGGATTAAAACCCTGCGAATAGGCTGCCGGTAATTTGGCCCGCCGTATAGCCCGGCCAATGGTGCGTACGTACTCCAGGTGGGAAATGAAACGGATCTCTTTCTCCTTGGTAATTTGGAATCGCAGCTTCATTCCGCGTCACCTCCCTCTTTCGGCAGACCGGGCCGTTGGGTTGCGGTACTGTAGCTTTGATTATCCCCGCTGGCCATCTTTTCCGCCAGAGGCGCAAAGCCTTTTTCCTTTGATGCGTCGTAGGCCCTGCCGCTCCAGTCCATGACCGGGACGCCCAGCCGCTGACACACACCGCAGCCGTTGCAGCGGCCCTGCCGGCAGTCGGCTGTCAGCAATCCCTGCTTTGCTTTTTTATATTCACTGGCCAGGAATGCCCGGTTCACCGCAGGCTGCAGATGCTCCCAGGGGAATACTTCGTTCTCGCCCCGCGCCCGGTGATTATAAAAATCCGGATCCAGCCCGCAATCCTGCAGCGCCTGCTGCCAGCGTTCAAAATCAAACACATCCGCCCAGCCGTCAAAGCGCTGTCCGCGCTGCCAGGCCAGGTACAAAGCCTTGCCCAGACGGCGGTCACCGCGGGCAAAGATGCCTTCCATAATACTGGTCTTGCCGTCATGATACTGGAAGGTTAGATTTTTGATCCGTGTCGCCTCAATCAGGAGACCCTGTTTCCGGCGAATCTCCTCTAAGGTATCCTGGGGTGCCCACTGAAACGCCGTATACGGTTTCGGCACAAAAGAGGACGCGCTGATGGTTACCTGGCATCCCCCTTTGCCTGTAATCTCTTTAAATTTCCACTGTACTTTCTTCGCCAGCTGGGCAATGGCCAGCACATCTTCATCCGTCTCGCCGGGCAGGCCGATCATAAAATACAGTTTTACTTTTTTCCAACCATTGGCAAAAGCCGCGCTCACCGCGTGCAGCAGATCCTCTTCCGTAACGCCTTTGTTGATCACGTCACGCATACGCTGGCTGCCTGCCTCCGGCGCAAACGTCAGGCCGCTCTTCCGCACTGCCTGCACTTTTTTTGCCACGTCTACACTGAAGGCGTCAATACGCAGACTGGGCAAAGACACGCTGACCTTCCTGTCCTTAAAATCTGCAATCATGTTGTCCAAAAACGGTCCCAGACAGGAATAATCTGCCGTGCTTAACGATACCAGAGAGATTTCCTCGTAGCCCGTATTATCCACCTGTTTATGGGCAAGCTCCCGCAACACTTCCGGGCGGCGCTCCCGCACGGGACGGTATACCATCCCCGCATGGCAGAAACGGCAGCCACGGCTGCAGCCACGGAACATTTCCAACATGATCCGGTCATGAACTATTTCCCCAAACGGAACTACCGGTGCAGTAGGAAAATCTACTTCATTTAAATCTGCCACGACCCGTTTGGTCACAGTGACCGGCGCGTTCGGTGTATTGGGATTCACTGCCTGTATAGTATGATCTTCATTGTAAGTTACATCATAAAACGAAGGAACATAGACGCCGGGAATCCGAACTACCCGATGCAAGAATTCCTGCCTGCCTCCCGGTTTTCCTTCCCGTTTCCAGTTTCGGTAACAGGTCAGTACTTCCGGCAGCGCTTCTTCCCCTTCGCCCAAAATGGCAAAATCAATCACATCTGCCAGGGGTTCCGGATTGAAGACGCAAGGTCCTCCAACTACTACAAAAGGTTCCTCTTCTCCACGCTCCTCCGCAAGGACGGAAACACCGCCCAGGTCCAGCATGTTCAAGATATTGGTGTAACTCAGTTCATACTGAAGCGTAAAGCCAACCAGGTCGCATTCACAAAGAGCCTTTTTGGTTTCCAGCGTGGTAAGCACAATCCTGCGTTCCCGCATCAACTGCTCCATGTCGATCCAGGGAGCGTAAGCCCGTTCCGCCGCAATGCCCTCCATTTTATTGACCAGATGATATAAAATTTTAAAGCCCAGATAACTCATGCCCACTTCATACACATCCGGGAACGCCAGAGCAATCCGTACATCAGCTTCTTCCTTAAAAATACTGCCAAACTCCCCGCCGGTATACCGGGCCGGCTTCTTTACCGCCGCCAGCATGTCAATGGACAGTTCCTTGTTCATGTGAGAGCCTCCAAATCATCCACTAAAACTGCAACCGTGTGTGCCGTACATTAATATTCAATAATACCCCCGCCAACAGCATATTGGTTGTCAGGGAGCTGACCCCGTAGCTGAGAAACGGAAGCGGTACGCCCGTCACCGGCATGATGCCGATGGTCATACCCACGTTTACCAGCACGTGGAACAGATACATGCCCGTAATGCCTGTGGCCAGCAAGGTGCCAAAACGGTCCTCCGCGTTCAGCGCAATCGTCATGCCCCGCCAGATTAATATCATATACAACAGTAAAATAATGATGGACCCGATAAAACCAAACTCTTCCCCGGCTACCGCAAAGATAAAATCCGTATGGTTCTCCGGCAAAAAGTCCAGCTGGCTCTGGGTTCCCTGCATCCAGCCTTTGCCCCACAGCATGCCGCTGCCGATGGCAATCTTAGACTGGATTACATGGTATCCTGCCCCGAAAGGATCCAGTTCCGGATCCAGAAAAACACGGATGCGATTTCTCTGGTATTCATGTAAAAACTGCCATAACACCGGGGCCGCACAGGCAAACACCCCGGCCAGGACAGCAATCCATCTGATTTTAAAGCCGCACACCCAGAACATAGAGAAGGCGATAGCCGCAAAGACCAGGGCCGTTCCCAGATCCGGCTGCCGCAGCACCAGTACAAAGGGGACCAGCATAAACAGACAGGCCGGCAAATAATCCCTCCACTGTTCCAAATATTCACTTCGCTCATCCAGAAACGCGGCCAGGCAAACGATCATAAACGCTTTGGAAAATTCGCTGGGCTGAAAGGTCACCGGACCGATCTGGATCCAGCGCTGCGCCCCCAGGCTGGCATGGCCGAAAAACATGACTCCCAGCAGCAACAATACCATAAAGCCGTATAAAGGCAGGGCAATCCGCTTTAACGAATGGTAGTCAAGGGAAATAATCCCGATGGCCAGAAGGACGTCCACCAATAGAAATATCCCCTGCCGCTGTACAAAGCGGTTGTGCCCCGCCACCAGCGCATCCCCGTGGGTAGCGCTGGCAATCAGTACCATGCCGGTAACGCTTAGCAGCAGAATGGTCCATATTAAAATCCAGTCCAGATTGCGTAAATACCGGCGCAATGTATTATTTCCTCTCTGCTTTCAACTTTCCTGTAAGATAATCTTCCAGCACTTCATATACGACAGGCCCGGAAGCCGTAGCCCCGTAGGTTCCCTGTTCCACGATACAGGCAATGACCAGGTCCGGTTTCTCCGCCGGGGCATAGGCGATAAACCAGCCGTGGTCCTGTCCGTGAGGATTCTCCGCAGTCCCCGTTTTGCCTGCCACAGGAACCGGCAACCCGGCAAACCAGGCACCGGTACCTCCCGGCTGGGTCACACCCTTCAATCCTTTCTGAATCAGCTGAACGGTCCGGGGTTCCATTTCCAGCCTGCGGCTTTGAGGCCGCTTCGGTGTTTCATATACGCTGCCGTCTGCATTGACTATCTTCTCCACCAGATAGGGCGGATGAATCACGCCGTCTGCTGCCACCGCAGCCAGCATCTGGCAAATCTGGATAGGCGTTACCAGGGTCAGGCCCTGCCCAATGGCCGCATTAAAAGTATCACCTAACGTCCAGTCTTCGTTAAACACTTTTTTCTTAGCCGCCGGTCCGGCGATCAGCCCGGATGACTCACCGGCCAGTTCAATACCGGTAGGCCTGCCAAATCCATATTGCGCTGCATAGGCGTTCAGGTTTTCAATGCCGGCCCTGCGCCCCATTTCATAAAAATATACATTATCAGACATGGCGAAGGCCGTCTGGAAATTAATCCAGCCCAGGGCTTCCCCGCCGGCATTGCCCATGTCTGCCAGCCAATGTTTTCCTGAGTCAAAAATCAACTCTTCCGGCGTCACTTTATGTTTGTCCAGCGCTGCCGAACCTGTCACCACCTTAAAGGTGGAACCGGCCGGATATTCGCCGTTAATGACTTTATTCGTCAGCGGGTGGAACACATTTTCATTAATCAGTTTCCAGTGGGCTGTAGATATGCCACCCACAAACCAGTTGGGATCATATCCCGGACGGGAGACCAGCGCGCGCACCGCGCCGGTATTTGGATCCATGGCCACTGCAGCCGCCCCGTAGGCATTGGGCGCGATTCCGCTGCTGCGCAAGGCGGCCATCTGTTTATCCAGTACCCGTTCCAGATCCTGCTGCAACGCAAAATCCAGCGTCAGCACCAGGCCTTTCCCGGAAACAGGAGCCTGTCCTGCCAGTTCGCGCACTACCCGGCCCCTTACATCTACTTCCTCCGTCCTGCGCCCGGTCTGTCCCCGCAGCACCGCATCATAGACAAACTCCAGGCCTTCCTTCCCCACAATACTGCCGGGGGAAAGACCTTTATATTTACCCTGCTTTATCTGCTCTTCCGAAACTTCACCAACATAGCCCAAAACATGAGCTGCCGACGTACCGTACAGATAATGCCGCATAGGCTGTAAGTTCAGCGAAATACCCGGCAGATCCTTCAGATGCTCCTCCAATGATGTGATTTCCTGAGGCGTCAGTTCGCTCTTCACCGTGATCTGCTCATAAGTGCCCGCCGCCCGGTCTGCCTTTTTCCGGATCATCTCCGGCTGCATTGCCAACAGGCGGGCCAGCAGATCCACTTCCGCATCCGAAAAGGAATTCCCTGCCTGCAGGCTGAGTACGTACCCCGGCGAGCTGTCTGCCAGTACCTTGCCGTGCACATCCATAATCCGGCCCCGGGGCGCCATAATCACCGCACTGCGCATACGGTTGCCGTCAGCCTGCTTCCCATAATACAGTCCTTTATAAAGTTGCAGCCAGGCCAGCCTGCCGCTTAAGACCACAAAAACAGCCAGCGCCACCGCAAGCATCTTTTTTAACCGATCCCCACTGGTATGGTTCAGCAACGCAATAACCCTTTCAAAATCACACCGGTTCCGCCCCGTTACTTCCCGCGCCGGAATCCCGGTCAGTTACCTGTATATTCTTTATTATTTTAAGGAAACGCTGATTAATATGTCACGTCGTCCTCGGTCGTCCACCGGTACAAGGCCAGCAGGATTCGTGTGACAGGCAGTACCAGCAGCATATTTCCCAGGCAATACAGCAGCGAATCCTGCAGATACAGGAAAAGAGCCGCTTTCCCAAAACCTGAAAGCCAGAATACCGGCACAGCATATAAAGAGCGAAGCAGCAGACTGATAAAACCGATAATCAGAACATGGTACCCGTAGTTGTTCTTGAAGATCATTTCCTTGATGCTTCCGGTACCATACCCCACCAGTCCGCGCGTCAGCATATAAAAGCCAAACACCGCGGGAGAAGAAATATCCTGCAGCAGGCCAAAGGCAAGAC
>Ga0310695_10012860_pt1 | contig 11623 bp, 10 predicted proteins | sample RumenRJG_04DNA_FD_203882 | JGI IMG/M metagenome (GOLD analysis project Ga0310695, IMG submission 203882) | Bovine rumen microbial communities from Lethbridge, Alberta, Canada - RJG_04 (v2) (version 2) | ecosystem: Host-associated > Mammals > Digestive system > Stomach > Rumen | place: Canada... | reverse complement strand
TGCTTCGTGGAAGGGATGTGATTCTCATGCCAGATCTTGGAGCTATAGGGAAATGGATCGAGAAATCGAAAATCCTTGAACCCATCTGCAAGAGTGTCACAATCTCTGACGTGTTGGATCAGATGGCGACCGACGAACAGCGTGAAGCGGGTCTTGACATCTCAGATTTCCTCCTGATGCAGGAGACCAAGCAGATGGTTTGGGTCCGAATGATTGAGCGAAATCCTGCCCTTCAGCAGCTCATCGATGACTTTGACCTTGAACTTATCGATGATGATTCATGAGAAAAAAATAGGACCAAAAGGGCATCATTTTTACCTTCATCTGCTTGAGCTTGCTCCCCGTAGGAACTCCGTCAGGAGAGGCAGCCTAAAGTGTTAACGAAAGTTAACTCTTATTAGGCTAAGAGTTTTTATAAACTCCTTCCCATTTGCTCGTTTTTATAACCCTTTTTTCGGTGGAGCAAGCTCCCCCGATTTCACAAGTTCAGTACCATCAAGAATGAGCCAATCGAGAGTAAAAGAGGACCAACAAATGGTCGACATGGGAAAATGTTGTCTCTTCACCCAAAGCATCATTATGCTCATGAGGCAAGAATAAGTTTAGTTGACATCATCAATACAACAAAGAGTCATACCAAACCGAATAGTTGACATAAAAAGCGCTAACAGAAAGACTGGTAGTTTCCAAAAAATGATTATCTTTGCACATGAAGAATGACTAATTCTTTTTCAAATATAGTTTGAAGAAAAGATTATAGAAAACGAGAAACAAACAGAGTTAAAGTCTTTGCTTTTAGCAAAGATGGAAAAATAAAAGTAATATAGTTGTATGCCTAAGAATTATATTGAACCTCAAAAAAATAAGAATAATTATACTTGCCCACATTGCAATACTCTTTCACAGATGGAGATTGATAAACATCATTTCCAAAGTGATTTTGTAGGTAATAGTGGACATCAGTTGAGTTTTAAAAATGTGGTTTATATTCATCGCTGTCAGTGTTGTGGTAAGAAAACAATCTGGATTGATGATAAATATGTTTATCCTGATATTGTTGCAGAGGAAGCGAACGCAGATATGCCAGACACAGTTAAGCAATTGTATGAAGAGGCAGGGTTGATTTATAATAAATCACCAAGAGCTGCTTGTGCATTGCTTCGTTTGGCAATTGATAGGCTGTGCAACGAACTTGGAGAAACTGATAGGGATATCAACAAAAATATTGGAGCATTAGTAGAAAAAGGTTTGCCTCGAACAATACAACAAGCGTTGGATATAGTTCGTGTAGTTGGGAATAAGGCCGTCCATCCTGGTCAAATCGCATTTGATGTAGATGACCAAAATACAGCTTTGATGTTGATGGAGTTAGTGAACATGATAACTGAACGAATGATTAGTGAGCCGAAAAAGATCAACACAATGTTCGAACAGCTTCCCCAATCAGTAAAATTGTCAATTGAGAATAGAGATAAGTAAAACCGTTTAAAACAAATACAATGGATATATCAACCAATATCATATTAATTATTTGTGCGACGCTTATAGCTCTGGTTGCTATTGTATGCGATTATCTTGCTGAGCGTAAATCCTCAAATCCTTCAGAAGGACGATTGTCTAAAAAAATCATTAAAGTCCATCGGAACTATATTGCAGGTTTTCTTGGCTTTGCTGTGATTATGCTTCTGACAGCGAAATATGGAGGCTCTAACGAAGGGGTCTTTACTTATTTGTCATTTGCTTCTACAATCACCTCATTAGTCCTGTCCATTATTGCTATATTTGTAACAGTGCATTCAAGTTCAGACTTGTATAAACAATTTACAAGAATTGATAGTGCCACTGATGCAATTGGAAAGTCATTAGAGAAGTTTACTGAAGTGGAACGAAAATTAGAATCCACTTCTAATAATATTTCGTTCCAGATGACCAATATTGTTAATGAAATAGACAAAAGATTGGACAAACGCATGCAAGAATTGTCCGATCAGGTAGAGTCTTCTTTAAATCAGCATAATCAAGCAATAAATGAGAACCTCCCCAAGATCTATAAAGAAGCAACTGAACAGGTTCTAAAAATCAATCAAGAAATAGGACAAAACTGGCTGGATGGCTTTATTAATTCGATGTCTTTCAATGGAATCCTTGCATTGTATTCATCCTGTTTATCATATGAAAAAACTAAGCCATTCAAAATGACTGACTTTTTCAAGTGGAATAATCTATATGTTTTCGGAATACTTATAGCATGTTCGTCTATGGGGTTAATATTTGCAAAGATAGATGATGGAGACACAGTAGAGTGTTTGTCATCAAATCTTCCAAAAGTACAATTACTGGCAAGGATAAAGGAACTACTTCCAAAATTCACTGACGCAGAAAAACAACTTGTTAATACAATCAATGCTTATTTTAATGAGCCCCTTATATGATATTTGGAAAGATTTTGAATTATTGAACAAAACTCACAACAATTGTGTGCGTTGAGGAATTATATAGCAATTGTGTATAGCTCAAAACATTCCCATGCAATTGATTGATATTGAGACGATAGCAATAGTGATCCAAATCTCCATTCCGAATTTTAGTAGATTAATACTTTAATGAATGGCAATTAATTGAGTTAGAGATTTTTTAGAGATGGAAGATATTTTTACCCTTTCAGTATCAAAGAAGGAACAAGAATTTGTATCATCTGGACTTGAGTTAGAGTTAGATGTTTCTGCCGATATTTTAGAATTTTTCTACGACATTCCGTATATTGGTTCTTTATTAAAACTAGGCCGAATTGGGAGTAAGTTTCAGGAACTTCACTTCATCCGAAAAGTGGCAAGATTCTTGGAAAAAGAAAAAGATATACCCCAAAAAGAAAAAGAAAAATTCTTGAATAGCTTAACTTCGAAACATCGAAACAGACTATATGAGTATCTGACACATTATCTACTTCGAGCAGAGGATGACGCCAAGGCCGACATTATGGGATATATCTACAAAGAGCGAGTATATGGCCATATTGACGATGAATTGTTCTTGCGACTATGCTCAATAATTGATAGGTCTTTTGTCTTTGATTTAAAAGCCTTGCCCGAATACGAAAAAGAAATAAAAGACTATAATGAATACGATTCAATAAAAGTCAATACTTTGATGAACCTTGGTTTGATAGACAATGAGATTGACAATGGTGGTTGGGGCAATCGTACTATTATTGAGTTGAATGAGATAGGACTAGAGTTGCATCGAATATTGAAACAAAATGGATGGTATTAAAAGCATAAAAGAATTAGTCTCATACACACAAAAGTGCAGATAAGCGCAAGAATATATAGCTAATTACAATATATATTTACGTTTGAATAACAATTGATATGACCATACAAGAAATCATAACGCGTAAAGAAGATCAGACGTTTGATTGCAAGAGCATTCAGATTGATCCGAAGGCTTTGGCTGTGCCCATCGTGGCAATGGCAAACGCTGATGGTGGTGTGCTTGCTATCGGTGTGTCGGATAAAACCAGGACACTTGAGGGGGTTGACCAGAATACGGAAAAGCTCAATGAGCTGCTCCGTGTGCCGTTTGACTTCTGTAACCCGTCGATTCCCGTCACATGTTCCTACTTGCCTTGCAAGGACAAGGATGGGAATGAGAACCATATTTTGCTGATGGAAATCCCGGCGAGCATGTATCTGCACACCAACCAGGCGGATGAGGCATTTATGCGTGTGGGAGACAAAAGCCGGAAGCTATCGTTTGATGAGCGCGTGCAGCTGATGTACGACAAGGGTGAGCGCTTCTATGAGGACACGGCTGTCTATGGTGCCACCGTTGATGACATCAACATGGATGCTGTTGCGGAATATACCAGGCTGGTCGGATATAGCAAGACCCCATTAGAATACCTGCGAGAGAATAATGGTTTTGTGACAACCAATAAGCAGGGCGAGGAAGATGTCAGCACTGCGTGCATTCTGCTATTCGGCAAGAATCCGCAAGAGTTCTTCCCCCGCGCCCGCACTCGTTTTATCAGATATGAGGGTGTTGATGAAAAGGTGGGTGCTGAGATGAACGTCATCAAGGATGTGACTTTTGAGGGAACCATCCTGAACCAAGTCAGAAAAACCATAGATTTCATCGAGACTCAGGTGCGGGAACATACATATCTGGGACAACATGGTCAGTTCGTGACGCGCCGCGATTATCCCGAGTTCGTCATACAAGAGATGACAGTGAACAGCGTTTGCCATAGGGCATACAGCATAAAAGGCACTGAGATACAGATCAAAATGTTCGATGACAGACTGGTATTTGAATCTCCAGGTAAACTGCCTGGAATGGTGAAACCAACCAACATCCGCAATACCCATTTCTCCCGCAACCCGAAGATATCGGCATTCCTGAAAGCTTATCACTATGTCAAGGAGTATGGTGAAGGTGTTGACCGTATTTATAGAGAACTTGAAGCCAACGGCACATCTGCCCTTTCTTTCCGTACAGACGACTTTATCCTAAAGATATCTGTGCCTAAGGTGTCTGAAAAGGTGACTGTAAAAACTAAAAAGGTGTCTGAAAAGGTGACTGTAAATGATGGAGATGTTACTCAAAAGGTGACTGTAACTCGTCAAGTATTACTGGAAAAGCTGATAGAAAGAGCTTCAAAAAATGGTGATAAGTTAACAAAAAACCGTATTGCGATACTGGGGCTCATGATAGACAATCCTTATATTTCAAAAATTGAACTTGCGAAAGTTGTAGGAATCAGTGCTAATTCTATCATGCGTAACATAGATTATATGCGTGGGAAATACCTCCGTAGAGTGGGCCCTGATAAAGGCGGCTTCTGGGAAATAATTAGTTAATGCTTTAGAAGATCACAACATGAATAAAACAAGAGAAGAACTAATTGAAGAATGCCAACATGATATTCAAAGATACGAACAATGTGGGAAAGTCCTTTATGGCTATTCCTGGTCGCGTATTGCAAACCTTCAAATGGCGATTGATGAGGTAACCCTTCACTATGGCATAGAGTACGGAAAAGCGATGATGAAGTTGAGAACATTGCTTGATGACAGACACAATGATGATGAAATAGCAGATAGATTAAAACAAATAGATGCAGACATCCATGCTATGGAAGAAGCACTCAAGCATGATCTCGACTTTCGAGGTTTGTTAATCCATCTGTAAAAATGGGCCTTATGCCAAATTTATCTCATTATAACTGATGATAATGATAAAGCCTTGAAAGCAAAGAAAAAACGCCTTTAATCCAACCAGATATTAATTCATAAAAGTAAGGGCTACTGATTGCACTCACTCCTCGGTTCGATAAATCAGAATTTAGAAGCCCTTGCCAAGCAACTCTATGACTATTGGTTTGTCCAGTTCGACTTTCCCGACGAACAGGGCAAGCCGTACAAAAGCAGCGGTGGTGCTATGGTGTGGAATGATCTATTAAAACGAGAGATACCTAGAGATTGGGGTGTTGTACCTCTTTCAGAATACTTAGAAACATATGTTGAGAAAGTCTCACCCAAGAATGTGAATCAAAATGATAAATACGCTCCTATTGAAGTGATACCTAGGCGAAAAATGAGTTTTTGTGAATGCGCTCCAATAGAAAATGCTATAAGTGGCCTATGTAGATTTCAACGAAAACAAATTTTGCTATCGAATAGACGGGTCTATTTCCATAAGGTTTGTATATCAGCTTTTTCTGGGATTACAAGAGATACGGTAATCGTTTTGAATCCTACTTCTAAGCACCTTCTAGGATATGCATATCAGTTAATTAATGATGATCTATTTATAGAATATGCGACACGTCATTCTTATGGATCTGAGCAACCAGTATTAAGCTGGGAATCTGCAAAGTCTTACAAAGTGTTGAAGCCTTTGAATGGATTAGATGAAAAATATAGTAAGTACACGGAATCGGTTATAGAGACCGTTCTAAGGAATGAAATGGAAATAGACGCATTAACTAAGCAGCGCGACGAAATCCTGCCGTTGCTGATGAACGGTCAAGTGTCGCTAAATTCTGATTTATCTTACTCCGTGTATATTATATATGGACTTAGATTATCAGTATTTATGAAAGAGAGCATCATTACGGCGGTGATTACGGCAATGCAGCGTGATCTTGATTGCCGCCAGATGGCACGGCTGAAAGCGGTGCTAATCAAAGAACTGCAAGATGTTGAGGTATCAGAGTGCAAGGGCATAGAACAGCAGCGTAAGGATGGTAATAATGACCTTCTTGATGCTTTTATCTCCGCAAAGAAGATAGAAGGCTGTTCGGATAAAACCTTGAGCTATTATCGCAGAACTATTGAGCGATTTCTTCTTGTTGTCAATGTTGCGGTCTGCCACGTCACCACAAGCGATATTCGCCAATATCTTTCACAGTATCAAGAGAAAAACTATTCAAGCAAAGTAACCATCGACAATATGCGTCGCATCTTCTCCAGTTTCTTTGCTTGGCTCGAAGATGAGGATTATATTGCCAAAAGCCCTGTGCGGCGCATTCACAAGGTGAAAACCGACTCTCTTGTAAAGGAAGTTCTTACTGACGAGCAGCTGGAGCAATTGCGTGACAACTGCACGAATAGGCGTGACCTTGCAATCATTGATATCCTGGCTTCCACGGGCATCCGAGTTGGTGAGCTTGTGAAACTGAACCGTGGCGACATTGACTTTCACGAGAGGCAGTGCATCGTCTTTGGTAAAGGCAACAAGGAGCGTATGGTGTACTTTAATGCCAGAACAAAGCTTCATCTTCAACAATATCTTGCTGAGCGAATAGATGACGATCCCGCATTGTTTGTTTCCCTCTCCTCTCCACACAAGAGGTTGTCTATTGGTGGAGTGGAGACTTGTATTAGAAAGATGGGCAAGCGTCTTGATATACCCAAAGTTCATCCTCACAAGTTCCGTCGTACACTTGCCACCATGGCCATTGACAAAGGTATGCCCATCGAGCAGGTCCAACGCTTGCTTGGACATGTGAGGATCGATACAACTCTTCACTATGCTATCGTCAATCAGAATAACGTAAAAATGGCTCACAAAAAATACTTGGGCTAAAATATCTTGAGGATTTCTCGCAAATTTTAAGTATCTTTGCGCTTAAAAAGAGCGCACATGGCTAAGAACGAGATAGTTAATCCGAACACTGATTTACAGGCATCATCAGTTGGCAGTCTGTATCAAGACGCTTGTCTCATCATCGACCAAGCTCAACAGGTAGCATATCGGGCCATCAATGAAACGCTGATCAAACGTAACTGGTTGCTGGGGATGCGCATTCAGCATGAGGTACTGAAAGACCAACGTGCAGAATATGGCGAACAGGTAGTAGGAAGGTTGGCAGATAATTTGACAGGAAAATATGGCAAAGGGTTTATAAAAAGGAACTTATGGTATTTTGTCGATTTCTATGTCAAGCATCCCGACTTTTTCCAAGCAGTGAGTGGAAAATCTACAATTGTGAACGCACCGAGTTCACCATTGCAATTTTCAAGCGAAAAGATTGTGAACGCACCGAGTTCACAATCCGCATGGGAGGGTATTATGCAATCCCTGACTGCAAAATATCCTATTCGGCTCTCTTGGACTCATTATCGAATAATTCTGCAAGAGCTTACAGCCGAAGGACGTGCTTGGTATGAGAACGAAGCCGCCAAAGAAATGTGGAGCACTCGTACCCTACAGCGCAATGTGTCTTCACAATATTACCATCGGCTGCTGCAGTCGCAAGACAAAGCCGTCGTGCATGACGAAATGGTTGAGTTGACAAAGCCGTTGCAGGACAGACTAGAGTACTTAAAGAATCCTGTGGTAGCTGAATTTCTTGGTTTCAAGAACAATACCAACTATTCTGAGAGCAGCCTTGAGCAAAGCATCATCGACCACATGATCCCATTCCTCATGGAACTTGGGAAAGGCTTTGCCTTTGTTGACCGGCAGAAGCATATCCACACCGAGAAGGAAGACTATTATATCGATCTGGTATTCTACAATTACCACCTGCGCTGTTTCGTCTTAATTGATCTGAAAACCACAAAGCTGCGCTATCAGGATGTGGGACAAATGGATATGTACGTCAAGATGTATGACGAACTAGCCCGCCCCGAAGGTCATAACCCAACCATTGGTATGTTACTTTGCGCTGAGACAGATGAAGACGTGGCTCACTACTCTGTGCTTAACAATAACGACCAACTGTTTGCCGCTAAGTACTTGACCTATATGCCCACACAAGAGGAACTCCGCCGAGAAATAGAGCAGCAGAAAGAGTTTTTCAGATTACAAAACGAGAAGTAGTATGGGTTTGAAGCGATATAAGTTAGGCGACCTTCTAGAAGTTACACGTGGTCAAAGCCTTGCTGGTGAGTTTTATGCCGAAGAAGGCAAATACATTCGTCTTACATTAGGCAACTTTGATTATGCCAATGGAGGCTTTAAACCAAACACTACAAAGACAAACCTGTATTATACAGGACCCATTAAAGAACAGTTTATATTGGAGGAGGGTGACATCATTACACCTTTAACGGAACAAACACCTGGTTTGTTGGGTAGTACGGCTCGTATTCCTGTCTCTGGGACATATATTCAAAGTCAAGATGTTGCATTGGTTAGATGTAAGGACGGGATGCTTGATCCGGCATTTTGTTACTATCTTTTGCCGTCATCAAGTGTTAAGAAGCAGTTAGCTGCTGGAGCACAGCAAACTAAGATTCGACATACAAGCCCTGACAAAATTAAGGATGTCGTTGTTGACATCCCTGATATAAGTGAACAACGCCGAATAGGGCAGTTGCTAGATGCAATTACTCATAAAATCGAACTTAACCGTTCGATAAATCAGAATTTAGAAGCCCTCGCCAAGCAGCTCTATGACTATTGGTTTGTCCAGTTCGACTTTCCCGATGAACAGGGTAAGCCGTACAAGTCAAGTGGTGGCAAGATGGTGTGGAATGATGCCTTGAAAAGGCATGTTCCATCAATTTGGAGTTTTAGGAATTTGGAAGATGTAGCAAGTTTTGTAAAAGATAAAGTTGAAACATCAAAACTAACTTTAAACACTTATATTTCCACTGAAAATATGCAGCCCAATAGAGGTGGTATATCTATAGCTTCAAATCTTCCGAATACCAATTATGTAACGGCTTGCAATTGTGGTGATGTAGTTATTGCTAACATAAGACCATATTTTAAGAAAATCTTCCTTATCCCAACAAATGGATTTGGTTGCTCATCTGACGTTCTATGTATTAGAGCAAATGATTCTATGTACTCACGATTTGTGTATGGCACTCTTTCTGATGACGTTTTTTTTGATTACGTTATGTCTGGAGCAAAAGGCTCAAAGATGCCGCGAGGTGACAAAGAACAAATAATGCAATATCCAGTGATTTTGCCAAATAAAGATTTAGTAGAAGCTTTTAACTGTGTCGTTTCTCCGATACATTCTCAAATTCATTTGTATCGAAAACAAGCAGAATCACTTACTAAGCAACGCGACGAACTACTGCCGCTACTGATGAACGGTCAGGTGTCGCTAAATTCTGATTTAGCGCACGATTGAGAGCTATCTTGCGGTCAATGGAAGAGAAAAGGTCACCTATAGCTTCTTGCTCCTCTAACGAGGGTAACAGTAGTGGCATACTTTGAAATGTTTCAAGAGATAATGTATATCTCATGCCGCTTCCTGTGGCGTTCAACTCAAAGTACTTCTGTATATAGGCGGAGTGCATGAAGGCATTCAAATACTTGCCTGATATCTTACTTTCATCAGGTGTAATTAAGGCACAGTGATAGCCAAGAAGGACATTCTCAAAATCGTCTGCAATATAAGTTGGTATGCCGATGTCATCCCTGGTCTCACTATCCTTGGTAAAGGCAACCTGTCCTTTCCTGATGGTGAACTTCTCTATCTCTTTTGCATTGGCTGTAGCTTTCATGAAGTTATCAGCCATTTCTGTTGTAATCGCCCAGTTATGGTAAACGTCAGTGAAATTGCATAGTTTCACAGGCGTTTCGCAATCTTTGGTTTTCTTATCAACGCTGCTGATCTCAACTTTTGCAACGTCTGATAGCTTATATTTCTTGATCACCATGCTCTTATTTTGCCACTTTAGTCAAATATGATAGAATCAAATTCAACTGCATCTCTATTTTATCGCGTTGTTTTTGCAAGTCGTTAAGATGCTGTTTTTGTTCTTCTTTTTCGGCCGAGTATTCAATGTCCTCTATCTTCGGACCTCTGCCAAAGAATGGATCGACAGTTTCTAAGTCTTCCTTTACTGCTCCTATTTGCTCGTCTAATTGTGCTAGTTGCTGTTTATAGTGTTGCATTGCCTCCACCATATTTGGGTTCTGCGCAGCTACAAATACATCTAGCAGGTTATGAATAGCCGTTACTTGTTTCTCCGCATCGCGTGACGAACGGTTTGCAATAATCAAAGCTACAATTATCGCTATCACTCCTGCAATGGGGCTTAATAATGTTGCCCAAAACGAAATAGTCTCACTCATTATTATGAATCTAATTTCAGTGAATTTAACTGTCTCATAATCTCTTCTTCCAACCTATGGCTTTCTTCAAACTGCTCTGTTAGTGTATTCTTGTAGTTGGCAATTCGAGTATTAAACTCATCCTCGGTTATATCGACATAATCGATCTTGATGTCGAAATACTGTCCGGCAGAAAGGCTGTAGTTCTTATCCTTGATTTCATCGTAGGTGACTGCTACGGAGAAGTCATCGATAGGCTCTTTGTTCAGGAATGTGTTCACAATCTTATCCACTTCTTCATCAAGCAGACGGCGTTTTTGGTTATTACCTTCCTTGTATTCTTCTCCAAGCTTGCTGGCATCAATGAGTATAACCTTGTCTGATTTTGCTGACTTGTCAAAGAAGATCACCGAAACGTTGGTGCCTGTAGTGGCGAACACATTGCTAGGCATCGATACGCAGCCATACACCCAATGCTCATCGACAATGCGTTGGAGGATGCGTTTCTCTACACCACTTTTTGCAGTGATGAAGCCTGTTGGGATGACCACTGCTGCCTTGCCAGTCGGCTTCAATGAGTTCAACACATGCTGCAAGAAGCATGTGTAAATGGCCATCTTGGGCTTGTTCGGATCAACCTTGGTAACAGCATTGGGTACTCCAGCCCAAAAACGGATGGAGTCCGAAGCCAACGTGTCACGATACTCAGGGAAGTCGAGTTTGAAAGGGGGATTGGAAACAATGAAGTCAAATTTCTTCAATACGCCATTACTCTCTTTGTGTGACGGTTCGGTAAGCGTATTGCCCTGTACCACATTGGGTAACGATGCCGAAAGGTTATTCAAGATGAGATTCAATCGCAGCATTTCGCTCGACTTCTCCGAAATGTCCTGGCTGTAGATAGAACAACGGTCTTCGCCCACTTGGTGCGCTAATGCCATCAGCAGGGTGCCTGTGCCTGCAGACGGGTCGTAGCAGGTAATTCCTCGCAGATCATTGCTCTTTCCCACCAGCAGACGTGCCATCACCTGAGCAATGGCACGAGGTGTATAGTACTCGGCATACTTGCCGCCACCGGCATTGTTGAAGCCTTTCAGCA
>Ga0310695_10012859_pt1 | contig 11624 bp, 11 predicted proteins | sample RumenRJG_04DNA_FD_203882 | JGI IMG/M metagenome (GOLD analysis project Ga0310695, IMG submission 203882) | Bovine rumen microbial communities from Lethbridge, Alberta, Canada - RJG_04 (v2) (version 2) | ecosystem: Host-associated > Mammals > Digestive system > Stomach > Rumen | place: Canada... | reverse complement strand
ATTTGCTTTAGGTAAACAATATGCTTGAGCGGCTTGTCGGAAAACTGACACGAGCCGTTCTGAGGAGAGGAGGAGTGAGTAATCACTCCGACTTATCCGACAAAATGTTTCATAGTATATAAACCTTTTGACTTATTTTTCTAAGTAACCTTTATATTAATTATAATTATAATATATTATCAGTACATTAATGTTATGCTGAGCTAGCTCATTAAAGTACATAAATTGTGAAATTAAGGCATACCTAAACTTTTTGCCTTAAAAAACGATTTTAAAATTTTTTAAAAAATTCTAAAATTGGTGTTTGAAAGGAGAAATCTTTTCAAAACGAAAAATAAAATAAAAAAATTTGATAGAGGAGGAAATACTCTATGGCTGATGATGTAAAAATTGTAATGTTTTGTTGCAACTGGTGTTCCTATGGAGGAGCAGACACAGCAGGTACTGCACGTATGCAATACCCACCGAATATTAGAGTTATTCGTGTAATGTGTTCTGGAAGAATTGACCCACAATTTGTTTTGAAAGCATTCAAAGAAGGTGCTGACGGGGTATTCGTAGCAGGATGTCACATGGGTGACTGCCACTATGATGCTGGTAACTATAAATTAGATCGTAGAATGAGATTAATTTATAAATTGGTTGACGATATGGGAATTGGAAAAGAAAGAGTTCACCACGACTGGATTTCCGCATCCGAAGGTGAAAAGTTCTCTACTGCTGTTAACATGATGGTTAACAGAATTAAAGAATTAGGTCCAGCTCCATTAAAAGACCAATTAAATGCTGAACAATAAATTGGAGGAGTTAAATATGGCAGATAAAGTTAAAATAGGAACTATGTGGTTCGGAGGTTGTTCCGGTTGCCACTTATCAATTGCGGATTTCCACGAATCTTTAATCGATGTAATGGAACTTGCAGAATTTGAATTCTCTCCTGTTCTCATGGATACTAAATATGATGAAGTACCTGATTTAGATATTATCATCGTAGAAGGTGGAGTAAGAAACGACGAAAACAGAGAATTAGCTGAAATGTTAAATGAAAAAGCTAATATGGTTATTGCTTACGGAACTTGTGCTTGTTATGGAGGTATTCCAGGTCTCGGAAACTTATGGACTGTTGAAGAGTTAGAACAAGAAGCATACATTAACTCCGTATCTACTGTTAACCCTGATGGTATCATCCCTCATGAAGATGTACCTCATTTAGAAAGCAGAGTAAGACCAATTAGTGATGCTATGGACGTTGACTTAATCATTCCAGGTTGTCCACCACGTTCAGATGTTGTAGCTGAAGCAGTTCTTGCTTTATTAAACGGTGAAACCATCGAATTACCAGCTACTAACTTATGTGAAGTATGTCCTAGAGAAAAACCACCTGCTGGTTTAGCTATGGACTTCATTAAAAGACAATTTGAAGTAGGTGCACCTGAACCTGATTTATGTTTAATTTCCCAAGGTTTAGTATGTATGGGTCCTGCAACCGTATCCTTATGTGGTGCAGAATGTCCTTCCATTGCTATTCAATGTAGAGGATGTTACGGTCCTACTTCAAAAGTATTAGACCAAGGTGCAAAAATGATCAGTGCAATTGCATCTGACTACGGTGTAACTGAAGATAAAACAGTAGACCCTGAAACTGTTGCTGACCAATTGGACGATATTGTAGGTACTTTCTACTCTTACACATTACCTGCAGCATTAGTACCAGTGAAAATGCAAAAAGGAGGAGAATAAAATGGTTAAACTTACTATGGAGCCTGTTACTCGTATTGAAGGGCACGCTAAAATTACCGTCCATCTTGATGATGCCGGTAATGTTGAAGAAACAAGATTACATGTTATGGAATTCAGAGGTTTCGAAAAATTCTTAACTGGTCGTCCTGTAGAAGAATTACCAAGACTCGTACCTCGTATCTGTGGTATTTGTGATGTACAACACCACTTAGCAGCTGCAAAAGCAGTTGACCAAATTTTCGGTTTCGATGATTACGAAATCTTACCTGCTGCATACAGAATGAGAGAAATTATGAACTGGGGATCATACATGCACTCCCACGCACTTCACTTCTACTTCTTAGCAGCACCGGATTTAATCATTCCAGACGGAACCAGAAAAACCAGAAACGTTTTCCAAGTTATTAAAGATATGCCTGAAATCGCACTTCAAGCTATTAATATCAGAAGAAACGGTTTAGAAATGGTTAGAAAAATAGGTGGTCGTCCTATTCACCCAACTTCATCCACTCCTGGTGGTATCTCAACCGAATTAGATGACGAAACCCAAAAAGACTTACTTGCTAGAGCTAAAGAAAATGTTGAATTAGCACAAGCTACTTTAGAATTAGCTATCCCAGTATTTGAAGAAAAAATCGATTTAGTTTCAAGTTTAGGTAACTTCGGTGACACTAGACACTGTGGTATCGTAAAACCTGACGGAACTTGGGATGTATATAACGGTAATGTAAGATTCAAAGACAAAGATGGAAGCGATTTATTCGAATACAGAAACGAAGAATACACTGACATTGTTGCAGAACATGTAAAACCTTACTCCTGGTTAAAATTCCCATACATTAAAGAAATGGGATACCCAGAAGGTATTTACAGAGTTGCTCCATTATCCAGGATCAACGTTTGTGACAAAATGCCAGATGAAGCTCCATTAGCACAAGCTGCTCTTAAAGACTTCCGTGATGCATTTGGTTATGCTCAAGCACCATTATTATTCAACTATGCTAGACTCATTGAATTATTAGCATCTGCTGAATGTGCTGCAAATGCATTAGAAGAAGATTTATCTGGTCAAAAATTCCCAGAGGAATTAGAAAGAACCGAAGGTAAAGGTGTAGGTATTGTAGAAGCTCCTAGAGGTACTTTAATTCACCATTACGAATCTGATGATAATGGATTATGTAACTATGCTAACATTGTTGTTGCTACAATCCAAAACAATCCAGCTATGGAAATGGGTATTCACCAAGTAGCTAAAGACTACATCAAACCTGGTATGGAAGTAGATGATAGTATCTTCAACTTAATGGAAATGGTTATCAGAGCTTACGACCCATGTTTATCCTGTGCTACCCACACAATGGATAGTCAAATGAGATTAGCTGAAGTAAATATTGTAGACAGTGAAGGAAACCTCATTAAAAGATTCTAAAATTTAAGGGGGTTTTTTGTAAATGATTATAATTAACGATGATGGCTGTATTAAATGTGGTGCATGTGAAGGTACATGTCCTACATCAGCTATTGAATTAACACCTACTACAATTATTCACTGTGACACCTGTGGTGGAGAACCTAAATGTGCAGATGTCTGCCCTGAAGGTGCTTTAAAAGTAGAAGATTATGAAATTGCTGAAGGCATTGAACAAGCAAGATTAGTATTCAACTCCATCTTATGTACTTCTTGTGGTAAATGTGAAGAAGTTTGTCCACAAGAAACTCTTGTAGTTACAGAAGAAAAGTTAAAAGAAGTACAAGGTTTCTGTGTAATGTGTCAAAAATGTGTTGACATTTGCCCAGTAGATGTAATTGGTATTCCTGGTGTTGCTGAACCTAAAGAATATGATTTAGATTTATCTGGTAAAGGACCAGTATACATCGCAGATTGTGTCGGATGTGGAAGCTGTGTAGAACCATGTCCTGTAGGTGCAATCACTCTCGATGCATATGGAACTCCTATTACTGTAGATGATGACAAATGTATCAGATGCGGATTATGTTCACAAACCTGTCCATGGAATAAAATTTTCATCTCTGAGAAAAAACCTGTTAAACGTGGAAAAGAAATTAAATCATTTAATTTCGCTGCTTCAAAATGTATTGGTTGTAACACTTGTATCGAAGCTTGTCCTGGAGACTTCATTAAGCCAAACAAAGGCGATTTAACCGTTCAAATTCCTGCAGTATGTGCAGCATGTAGTTTATGTGTAAACCTCTGTCCTGTTGATGCATTAGAAATTGATGTGGAATGGGGTGAAGGTGCACCTGTTGACGCTGAAGGAATTGGCCGTGACACTGAAAAATGTGAATTTATTGGTGCATGTGCTAATAAATGTCCAACCGAAGCTATTCGTGTTGTAACAAAAACATGTATGTGTTGCCCTTCATTAGAAGAAACTGGCGGAGACCCATCATTTACAAGTTGTATCAGATGTGGAGCTTGTGCTTCAGTTTGTTCTAACGATGCATTAAACGTTGGATCTATTGAAATTACTATCGACGGCGAAGCTGTTTTAAGAGATAGGATTGAATTCAATCCATCTAAATGTGATGCATGTGGTGACTGTATTAGTGCTTGTCCTTACGACATGCTCCATGAAACAGACAATCCTAAATTACCAATTGCAGGATTCTGTACCTTATGTGGTCAATGTATTGAAGCATGTCCTGAAGATGCATTATGTTACAAATAGGTGTTTTTAACACCTATAATTTTTTCTTTTTTTAGTTAAAACTATTTTTTCATTAAATTTAACTGTTTATTAAAATTATTTTTCACCAAATCCATTTATTTTATATCCTTATTCTGTTCAAATATTTTTTAGGAGTTAAATAAAGTAGCTGTAATTGTGGTGATGAAGAATTTGCAAAAAAATGTTTTTCCATATCCTATTAAAATTTATTCTATAGGATAAGTTTTTGATGAAATTTGATAAAATTTATTCTATAATATAAATTTTTTAAGAATGTTGTTTAAGACATCTCATCAAAAACAACACTGCCGTTAACTATAGTCATTACCGGCGCACCTTTAAATTCCCATCCGTCAAATGGTGAATACTCGGCTTTTGTTTTAAATGTTGATATATCAAATTTGCCTTCACGTTTCAAATCAAGCACAGTAAAGTCGCCATCTTTTCCGACAGCTATTTCTCCTTTGCTTTCAAGATTAAATACTTTTGCCACATTTGCAGAAAATATTTTAGGAATTAAATCCAGACTCAGATTTCCTCTGCTGACTTCAGTTAATAGAAGACTTACAACGGTTTCAAGTGCAGGTATTCCTGGTGATGAGGTAAATACTCCCTGATGCTTTTCTTCAAGTGTGTGCGGGGCATGGTCTGTTCCAATGATTGAATTTTCATCAATGTCTGAAATTCTCACGCTAATGTCTTTTGGTCTTAGTGGCGGGTTGCTTTTCACCATTGTTCCGTATGTGTTGTATGCAGTATTGTCCAGCAATAAATGGTGAGGTGTAAACTCATAGCTTATATTATTTTTACGTGCAATATTTAGGGCATTTTTACTTGACAAGTGGCAAATGTGTAATTGTAAATTGTTTTTCCTTGCAAGCTCAATAGTCTGTTTAACTGATTCATCTTCTGATGTATATGGTCTTGCATAAGTATAGTCAATTGGGTCAGTTGAGTCTTTAAGCCTTTCACTTTCTTTTTCTACAATGCTTTTTTTCTCACAATGGGTGGCAACAAGACCGTTATATGATGTGGTTTCCTTTAATTCACCTAATTTTTGAAAAATTTCTTCCAGATTTTCGTCTGTTTCCAAATCCATAAAGACTTTAAAGGATATTGGATTTAGCTCCATCATTTTAGTCATTTCATCTAAGCTGTTATGTCCTGCCTGAAGATAAAAATTAACGGCCGATTTGGATTTGGCAATATTAATCTTATCTTTAAGCGCATTATATGTGTTTGTTTTTGGAAGTGTATTGGGCATATCGATAACTGTTGCAAAACCTCCATGAGCCGCTGCAAGACTTCCTGTTTTAAAATCCTCTTTCTGCACTAGACCAGGGTCTCTGAAATGTACGTGGGGATCAATAAATCCTGGAAGCAAATAATTTGATTTGATATCAATGACTTTATCTCCAGTCAAATTACCTCTGCTGATTTCTGTAATTTTGCCCTCATCCACACCAATACTGTACTCACCGTCTTTTCCAATTAACTTAGAATTTTTAATTACTAAATCTGACATAAGTAATTATTTAAATATTTTAACTTTTATATTTTTTATCATGAGTCTTTTAAGTGAAATTCTAAATAGGGATATGGATTTATTTTATGAATATTTGGATTGTGATGTGAAAAAGTCTGACTCCACATCAGACGTTAAGTTAGTGGCGGATTTTACAGAGTATAATCCTCTGCATAATGGTCATTATCATTGTATGAAAGTTGCAAAATCCAGTGTTCCTGACTCATTATTTGTAGCTGTTGTGCCGGGGCTCTTTGAAAGAAGTGGCCGCGGCATTCCATATATATTGCCACGTGAAAAAAGGGCAGAAATTGCAGTTTCACTTGGAGCGGATATTGTGGTTGAAGGCCCTCCTATGGGACTGATGGGATCCGGACAGTATTCACTGTGCCTGTGCAAAATGTTTGCCGCGCTCAATACAGACTATATTCCAAGAGGATACAATCCCCATAAAGGATTTGATGAGATTTTACTCAGAATTAATCAGGGACACCATATTGCACCAAAACCATATAAAATTGTTGATAAAACAACAGGTGAAGTTTTACTTAAAGACAAACTGAAAGAAGATAACTATGTAATAACATCATTTTCAAACTCCCTTTCAAAAATAGGCTTTGATTATAAAGATAAATTCATATTTGTCAAACGTATTGGGGGGGTAAGCGGAACAAAAATCCGCGAAGCGGTAACAAACGGTGAGTTTGAAAGCGTTAAGGACATGATGCCCGATAAAACAATTGAAGTATTGACAAATGATAAAAAATCAATTATCTTTTCCAAAAGATTGGACGGGAGTATAATTGATAATGCAAATAATCTGGATTTAAAGAACTTGAATTTACTGAATGATAAACTGGCTTTAGAAATAGAATCAAAAAGACCCTTTAACAATCCAGATGAAGTATTAAGTGCAATACCTCAAGGATTTTCAACCCATTTTAAACAGAGAATTTTAAGCATTTTGGAAAATCCAATACCGAAAAAAGACATGTCAGATTTTATTGAAAAATATCCCTCTCAAATAAGAATATTAAAATATAAAAATGATGATGTTTTGGAAGTATTCAAAGAGAAAGTAAACACTGAGAATATATACTCAGTGAAGTAAAGCGTTTAATAGCATACCTGGATTTTTTAAACCGAACAGTGCATCAATAAATGTTGGATATGTTGCACTCAATTTAATTAGGTATACAATGTAGAATAATACGATTAAAACTACAATAATTAAAACGATTGAAAGTAAAATATCTAAAGCACCAAAAGGCTCTTTTTTATCTTCATATTGGATGTTATGGATTTGTTCTCTTCTAATGGAGCTTTTGCCACCTTGTTCTTTTCTCATTAACTCTTCACGAATCCTTCGCTCCAAATCATCATCGCTGGCAGGTTGCTGTTGTGGAGCATTTCTAGGAGGATATTCGTTTCTAGTTAAAGAACCGTATTGAGCTTCATCACGGGCTAACTGTTCATTTAATGGAATTTCTGCTTCATCAAAGTATAAATCATCCAAATATCTTTCATATTTGTCTTCAACCTCTCTTCTGGCAGAGGTTTCTTCCGGTTGGTAGGAATGATCTGGATAAATGTAATCATTTGCAGGAGGAGCCTGAGCTTGCCTTTGGACATAATCATATTCGTTTCTTGCCTGGCCTGCAGGTTGGCGTAAAACCTCTTCCATAACGGGTTCTTGTTGTACATATTCCTGTCTTACGTCCTGAACCGGTTCCTGTGGAGTTTGAATATTTTCAATGGTTTCATAAAGAGAACCTTCCGGTTGAAGATTTTCACCGTATCTGGATTCAAGACCGCCTTCATATTTAATGCTTTCCTTAATGTTATAAGGTGAATCTTCAGCTATTTTTGAAAATTGAACCTCTTCAGGTTCTTGTCTTTCAGGCTTAGGAGCCTCTTGAACCGGCTTTTCTTGAGGAGTATTTTCAACGCTAAGTCCTACAATCTTTTCTAAACAGTCTTTACAATAAACTTTTCCAGCTATTTCCAATCCACATTCCTTACAAATGGATTTACCGCAAATAGCACAAACATCTGTACCTTCTACACTTGGATGATAATAACATTCCATAAATTTCACTCTCTCCATGAATTAATATATAGTGATATTTGTAGTTTTTAGTTATATAATATTTGTCTTTGCTCGGTTGATGTAAAAAAAATTATTCATTAATGGAAGTAATTTTTTCTGATAGAATCTCACAAGCTATTAAATCATCAATTGTGGCCAGTGCGGTTGTTAAAGATTCATTATCGATTTCATATGTGATGGTTGTGTTTTCTATTTTTGAATTGAGAAAATTTTCATTATCAACTTCCAAAGTTTTAAATATGATTTTGGCATCTTCATGTGTTTTGAATTCTAATTCAATTTTGCTTTTCACTTTCATGGTTATAGTTTTTTGAGTTTTAATGTTAATAAAATTTATTTTCTGTTTCGTATTCCATAGATGATACTTAAAACCATTAAAATAAAAAATATTATTAAAAGATAACTTATTGCAAGATAATTTCTCATTTATGCTAATCTCCAATTATTTATTTTTTTTCATTATCATGATTTTCATCTTGTTTTTTTAAGAATATGATAACATTTATTAATGATTAGGATTATAAATTTAAGTATTCTATTTATTATATAATTTTTATTTTGGAGGAATTTATTATGGTTCGTGCTTATACAAGAAGAGATTATATTAGAAAAACCCCTAATTCAAGAATCGTACAATACGACATGGGTAATTTAAAAGATGAATTTCCAGTTTCAGTCAGTTTGGCTGTAAAAAAACCAGCTCAAATTAGACACAACTCCCTTGAAGCTGCTCGTATTGCTTCAAACAGGTTAATGCAAAGGACAGCTGGAAGACTAGGTTATCACTTAAAATTAAGAGTATATCCTCACCAAATCGTAAGGGAAAACCCAATGGCAACCGGCGCAGGAGCAGATAGGGTACAATCCGGAATGAGAAACGCTTTTGGAAAACCTATCAGTGTAGAAGCTATCGTTAAAAAAGATCAAAGAATCATCACTATAGATATCCAAGAGAAAAACTTTGAGGATGCTAAAATCGCACTTAAAAGAGCAGGTATGAAATTACCTGTACCATGTAAAGTTGTTGTTGACAAAGGTGAAGAATTAATTAAATAGATTTATTTTTTTAATTCTATTTTTTTCTACTTTTTTCGTAATGTTTTTAACTATGTTTTAATAGAGAGTATATTATATGTTTGATACAATTAATGAGAAAAAATTTTTATTAAAACAGTTGATTAAAAGGGATTTGACTTCTAAATATAAAGATTCAGTTTTAGGTGTTGTTTGGAGTTTTATAAATCCTTTATGTATAATGCTAATTTTCACGGCAATTTTTTCAGTTTTATTTAGATTTCAAATTAAGAATTTTCCAGTTTATTTTTTGACTGGTAGAGTTATTTTTGATTTCTTTATTTCAGCAACTCAAGGAGCAATGCAGTCTATTCGAGGTAATGCTTCTATTCTTAAAAAAATTTATGTCCCAAGATATATGTTTGCAATTGGATCAATTTCTTATGAATTTATAAATTTTTTAATATCTTTAGTTATATTATTTGGAGTTATGGCTATTACTGGTGCTCCATTTCAAATTACGACAATTTTTGCTATTATTCCAATATTTTTGTTATTTTTAATGGTAATTGGTGTTGGTTTAATATTGGCAGTATTTAATACATATTTCTCTGATGTTGGACATATGTATTCAATATTTACTTTATTATTGATGTATGCGTCTGCATTGTTTTATCCCATGGAAATTGTACCTGCGAATATTCAGATGATTTTTTCATTAAATCCATTGTATGCTGCTATTATTTGTTTTAGGGATTGTATAATGTATGGTGTATTTCCAGATATTTCTGTTTTATTATATTTAGCAATATTTTCAGTTATGCTATTTGCAGTAGGATTTTTATTATTCAGAATTCATGAGAAAAAATTATTATTAGAATTATAAATATCGGGTTTTAAAAATGACTTTAGATGAAAACTATAATTTAAAAAATAATAAAAAGGATATGGTTTCTAATTCCAAAAATGATGATTCAAATAATTTAATTTTTGAAGATTTTGATGAAAAATTATATGGGGAAGCTCAATATCTGTCTAATGCTCTTAATGAGGGTAATTTAAATTTAACTTTTGAAGAAGAGTCTAAATTAAAAAAAGATTTAGATTTAATTTTATCAAATATTAAAAATCATGACCAAAAATATAATAATTTGGATGAAATGGATGAATATGAGCATATAAATAGTAATAAGTTTAAAGATTTAGATTTCGGTGCTTCTATTGCAAATAATAGTAAATGGGATTCTTCTTCAAGTAGTTTTTTAGATGATGTTCCTGTTGTGGAAACTAGGGATGTTTTTCCTGTGGCAAAGTCTAATGATTCAATTTTTAAAAAAACTATTGGTTCTCAGGATTTGGATGATGTTGGTGTGACGGATTCTGTTGTGGGGGATTATGTTGATTCTCAGGATTTGGATGATGTTGGTGTGACGGATTCTGTTGTGGGGGATTATGTTGATTCTCAGGATTTGGATGGGGATAATAGTGAATCCATTTCTGTTGATGATGCTTTAAATGATTTAATTGATGATTACTCAAATGATGTAGTTATTAAAGTTAATAATGTTTCTATGGAATATAAATTATCTCAAGATAAAATAGATACTTTAAAAGAATTTTTTATTAGAACCATTAAACGAAATAAAGAGAAAACTGAAACTATTACTGCTCTTAAAAATATTTCATTTGAAATTCCTAAAGGTGATCGTGTAGGTATTATTGGATTTAATGGTGCTGGAAAAAGTACTCTTCTGAAATTATTGTCTCGAGTTTATGAGCCTACTGAAGGAACAATTGAGACTAATGGTAAAATTGCACCATTACTTGAATTGGGTGCTGGTTTTGATCAAAATTATACTGGTAAGGCAAATATTTTTTTAAATGGTGCATTTTTAGGTTATTCTGAAGATTTTATTAAAGAAAAATATGATGAAATAGTTGAATTTTCTGAACTCGGTGATGCAATTAATTATCATGTTAAAACATATTCTTCAGGTATGCGAGCAAAATTAGGTTTTTCTATTGCAACTATTGTTGAACCGGATATTTTAATAATTGATGAAATCTTATCTGTTGGAGATATTAAATTTCAAAGAAAAAGTTCTGATAAAATTCGTTCTTTAATTAATTCTGGCATTACAGTATTATTAGTTTCCCATTCTGTTGGACAAATAAGGGAATTGTGTAATAAAGCTATTTGGATTGATGATGGTGAAGTTAAAATGATGGGTGAAGTAAATAAAGTATGTGATGCTTATGTAAAAGCAGCAAATGATGCAACGCAGGAACAATTAAAAAATATTAATTTGAATTAAAATCATGCACCGAAACTTAAGTAAGTTTCCAGAAATTTTATTTTTTTATTATTTACTATAACAATGTTATAATGCCTTTTATTTTTTTAGATATTTTTTTCCTGTTTTTTTAATTTGAGGAGTAATTAAACTTTATTTTGCTTGAATATCTAGTAAATTATTTTAATACTTATTTATTTTGTTTAATTTTATTTATATCTAATTTTAATAATTATCAATAGTTAATTATT
>Ga0310695_10012851_pt1 | contig 11628 bp, 8 predicted proteins | sample RumenRJG_04DNA_FD_203882 | JGI IMG/M metagenome (GOLD analysis project Ga0310695, IMG submission 203882) | Bovine rumen microbial communities from Lethbridge, Alberta, Canada - RJG_04 (v2) (version 2) | ecosystem: Host-associated > Mammals > Digestive system > Stomach > Rumen | place: Canada... | reverse complement strand
TCCAAGACTTTTTAATGATCCGCCCAGAAGCAGCAGGGAATGGAGACTGGAATACAACGCTAGAACGTCTTCCGAGAGATGTAATAAGAGAGAGAAGATAGACTATAAATTAGATAATATGAAGTGACCTCACATTTGTAGCAACGTGGATTTACCTGTATACTTGATTTGCTAAAGATCATAATAACAGGGATTACCGCATACAAAAGGAGGCCACCTAATGAAAAGAATACTCAAAATCGGCATGGATGTCCATAGTACAAACTATACTCTCTGCGCAATGGAGCCCACAATCGGAACAGAAGATCGAATTTATGGAGTGATACAGGTCGCTCCAGACTATAAAGAAGTCCTCAGCTTCATTGATTCTCTGAAAATGAAACTCGGCTTTGATAATGAGTATTCTATTGAATGCGGTTACGAGGCAGGCTGCCTCGGTTATACCCTTTATCACCAGCTTACAGAGGCTGGGATCAAATGTGTCATACTTGCACCAACTACAATGCTTACCCAGCAGGGGAAGCGGGTCAAAACAGATAGACGTGACGCTCATTTGATCGCGCAGTGTCTGTGTTACGGCGGATATCATTCGGTCTATATCCCAACAGGAGAAGATGATGCTGTCAAAGAGTATCTTCGAATGAGAGATGACCATAAGCTGGCGCTGAAAAGGCTGAAGCAGCAGATCAATGCGTTCGTCCTTCGGCATGGACATCAATATACCGGAACCAAATGGACCATTAAGCATGTCGCCTGGCTGCATAAGTTGGAACTCGCTCCGATGTATCGGGAAACGCTGGATGAGTACATGGCTTCCTATGGAGAGCAGGAAACAAAGATCGAGCGTTACGATAAACGGATCGAGGAGATTGCCGCCGGGGCACGATATCAGGAAAGCGCCAAAAAGCTGGGCTGTTTCCTTGGGATCCGCACACACACCGCGCTGTCTCTGATCGTAGAAACAGGCGATTTCAAGCGTTTTGCCAAAGGCAGCATCTATGCGGCATTTCTTGGTCTGGCACCAGGAGAGCATTCCAGTTCAATGAGCGTGAATCGACTGGGCATTTCCAAAGCAGGGAATACGCATCTGCGCTGTCTTCTTATAGAAGCGGCAAAAGGGATCTGCAAAGGAGCTATTGGTCATAAGTCCAAAAAGCTTCGATTAAGGCAAAACGGTCAATCAGCTGAAATCATTTCTTATGCTGACAAAGCGAATACCAGGCTTCGCAGTAAGTACTATAAGATGATCCGCCATGGGAAGAAGAAAAATGTGGCGGTTGCAGCTGTGGCAAGGGAACTTGCATGCTTCGTCTGGGGTATGATGACCGGAAACATTGCGTGAAACAGTTTGCTGAGGGAACTCGCTCCCACCCATCCACGCACTGCTGTGCCAAATACCCCGATCCCCTCCCCCGCTCGTTCCCGCCAGGGCAGGATCAGCTCCTTAAAGCCCGCGTCGTTTCGCTCTTGTCCAGGGACTTTCGCGGCATAAATCGGCGCGAAAAGCATGCGCCTCTTTATTCCACGTTCCCTTGACAAGACCGACTTCCTGTGTCCCGGAAGATCTGCCGATACCGTGGGAGCCACTCCAAGTTAAACTTCCACAGTATCGGACGACCTATTATGACACAGGAAGACACTTTGCTTAGTTAGGGTTTGCTTTAAGCTGGCTGCAAGGGGCTCTGCCCCCTGCACTCCCGGCCGTCCCGGAAAGCCACTCGCTTCGCCAGACCGGTCAAAAACATGCAATTATATCAACAGTTTTTAATCAAGAGGGTATCTCGAAATGACATTGCATTCACCTAATAGGCCTTAGTCACCTGAGACGTTACTATGTTGGCGTCGACCCATTCAAGGGTCATTTCATATCAGTATCAATTGAATATCTGTCAGTATCTGTAAGGAGCTGTGATCACTGTAAGGTTCGAGCTATCTGCGTGACTTCTATGTCGGCACTTCGGTGATCCACGCGATTAGATCGCAGGGCTCTCGGCGGAACCATTAGCCTGTCGGTAACCAATCCACGAATAACAGAGTGGCCACATGCCGGGAACTGTTAAATCAGAGCTCCTTCCAGATGCTGACAGATCACACAAATGTGACTGTCAGGAAAAGCTTGTTGGATGCAACATTTACTTCTTGACAAAAGTCACTTCATAACAGAAGACGGCAGACACCGGTCATCTAAGATGTGGTACTGCCGCCTCTTCGCCATCATGATGTGTCAACATCTTGATGCATGGGCTTTGCCAAAGTCATCCCGCCTAAAAGATCTCTTTGAGCAAGCCGCTTAACTGAATAAGCAATACCAGTATAATCCATTTCTGACGCATGGTCTATTAAATTGCGCCATTTTTTCAAACTCCTACTACACGTCTGTACTGTTCTGGATAATATTTACTTCTCAAGGTTCATCCGACCGATGGATCTTGGTCGGCAGGCTCAAGATTCCGAGATCCTATTTAAATGTAAGTGTCAGGGCATAGTTGACGTCTTCATGGACGGTCCAGGTTTCACCTCCGCCGTATGTCCTTCCCTCGATCTCAATGACGGCATCTGTAACAAATTCAGCCAGATTCATTGGCTGAGAGTCTTCCGCCGGCCCGCGTAAAGTCTTGGAGCTGCCGCCTTTTTTGCTCAAACTGAGCCCAGGGGATTCCGACTCTTTTTCTTTTTCGTTTTCTTTTTCGTTTTCTTTTTCGTTTTCTTTTTCGTTTTCGTCCCTGCTCTCGTAGCGGGAGTCCACCGAGTCCACCGTATAGACAGTATAGACAATGCCGTAAACAGAGAAGCTCCCGGCTTCAAACCGAATCCGGATGACCTCGCAGTCCTCAAAGGCCGGATCATTGTCCCTGCTGACCCGGGTTTCCGCACCGGCATCCCGGTCAGTTTCATCACCATTGCCCTCTGTGAAAGCATCACTAACCGCCTCAAAAGTACCCCTTGTCACCGCAGCGGGATCGACCTGCTCCACGCCGTTTTTTACAAAGTGCAGGACCCGGGGATCTGTCTTTTGTGCCTCGCCGGATTCTGATTCAGATACAGCCTCTTCGGATGCAGTCTCTTCGGATGCTGCCGCTTCGGATTCAGCCGCTTCGGGAACAGCTTCCGGGAGCAGCATGCTGACCTGGACAGGGGCAGCAGGTTCGATTTTGCTGACAGTCCTGTCTTCCCCTGTCACAAGAATCTCAATATCAAAGAAGCGGGATGCCTGTGTATCTACATCGGTTTTTTCATCTCCGGATTTAGACACGTATTCCCTGGCCTGAGCAAGGCATGCTTCATAAGACTCTTCATCCGTTTCCGCAGTGATCTCTCTCGCAGAGAGAACAGCATCTCCAGGAATCTGAGCCTCTTCTGTATAATCCAGCCTGACCTTGTATCCATCGCCATCTGCAAGCAATGTACCGGACTTGAATTCCATATTCGGGGATTGGGGTTCAGGAACATATGACTCTGAACCTGCATCCTCTTCAGAAACAGCAGCAGACTCATCATTATAGGTGTCCTGCGTCTCCTGCGTCTCCGACGTCATATCGCCCTGAGCCTGGCCATCCTGTGCATCTGACGTCTCATGCTCAAATGTTTCAACATCGTCTTCCTGATAACACTCCTCGCTATGTGTGTGCACTTCTCTTTCGCAGACAAGGGCCTTCTCATAGCATGCATCAGTGTGGTGATGCCCTTCACTCTCTTCTTCTCCGCAGGTCAGGGTTTTGACTTCCGTGAAGCAGGAATCATCATGGACATGTTCCGGAATCTCGCAGATCAGGTTCCCTTCTTCGTCAAAACATCCTTTTCAGCAGAATGATGATGTTCCTCCATCCCGCAGCTGAGTTCCCTGCTCACCTCATAGCAGCTATCATCTCGGCGATGACCATCGCTCTCTTCCTGTCCGCAGATCAGCCTTTCTTCATAACACTCCTCGCTGTGCTGGTGTTCTTCAAATCCGCAGGATGCTTTCAGTTCAAGCGTGATTGCCGGCAGGATCAATGCATAAGTAGTAATAAATACAATGACCGCAGAAAATATCGATGTACATCTTGTCAGAATCTTTTGTGTATGCTTTTTTTCAAAGTTTCTCTGACTCTATTAAGCAATTCTTTCATTTCAAATCACCCTCCATAATGCCGGAGTCCCCGGATGCCTTTCATTTCAAGCAAAATCACAGGGCTCAAGCATATTCTACTCTTGACAATACCCCAAAATATTATGTCTGTTGGAAGGTTGAAAATTCTCAATAATCTATTTTACATATCTTATTTGTTAATAGTCTGCATTTTGCGTCACCAAGCGGACACGGGAGCGTTTAACGACGGACAGCGTGCGTTTCCATCGGACAGACAGAATGACATTATTCCACGGTGCTCTTGACATGAGCCTCCACCGCATATGATGTGCTGGCAAAGTGGCAAGGCCGCATAAAATGGCCTTTGCCATGGGTAGAGAGCCTATCATATGCTACTCATGTAAAGAGCCTTTCGCGGCATAAGGTCATTCTGTCATGACTGTCCGATGCCTCTGCTCCGTGTCCGTTTGGCAACGCAAAACTGTCCGTTGGGTGACGCCATATGCAATAGTCTATCTCTGAAAAGCACAAATTATATGTCAAATCGAGTGGTTGTTTTGTGCGCAAATTCGTTGATTATTACATAAAACTTAAAACACACATACGTACTGTGTATTATATACAGGTTATGGATCCCCTCATAATATCTACGGATAAACTCCTTAAAATCCATGAGGATAAAAAGCTCGGAACGGATCATGGGAGCCGAAAGGGCTCCGCCCCTCCCATTGCACCGGACGTACGGTTTGCGTATCCGGAGCTACATTAATTGTAAATTAGAATAATAAGAGCCGACAAGTGTTGATTGTCAAGGAAATTTGACCCACTTTTACACTGAATTTTGACCCACCCTCATCCTCCCGCAAGGGATTACAGGGTGGGTCATTTTTCGTTGTCAATCCTGTTTTTTACATTGAAAATTGACCCACCTGTTTACATCTGTTAAATGATTTTTACTGGAAATCGACGTTTTCTTTCAGGAAAGTTCTCTGCTGAAGGTCATCATTCCAGTCTTTACAGACCGGAACGATGACATCCAGCTCAGGGTTCCTGTCCCTGCATTTTTGTCCGGCTTCATCGTTGTCCACGGCAAGAACGGTCCGGATCTTCGTTTTGATACGGCGGATCGTCTGCTGGTTTGCCGCTCCTCCTATGCTTATATAGGCTGCCGGTTCGGTGATCCCGGCGTATCTGTGAAGCACCAGGAGGCTTGCCGCGTCGATAGCGGCTTCACATATATATGCCGTTACCGGTTTTTGTGGCAGCCTGCAGTTTGTGAGATACCAGAACCGGTCCGGCTGTGTCTTCATACAGCCGTGGAATGGGCGGTCTGCATAAGTAAGGGTTCCCCGGATCTCGCAATAGTCTCTTTCGGGGCTGACAAAGACGATATTTCCATGCAGACTTTCCTGGTATGCCAGCCTGTTGGATTCCATGTGCCTGATCAGATGGACCGGAATGCCGCGCGACTGGAGGTATGCGTACATTCTCCGGTAAGGCTTGTCCTCCGGCTTGGGCAGGACGATGGTCCGCCGCGTGGCTCCGATCCGGCTTGTTCCGGGTGTGGCACGGATCCGTGGGATGTTGACAGGAGCCCGGCTGGAAACCAGTGCGGCCACCGCTTCCTTAAACGAATAGCCGAGATGGTCCTTCAGAAAGTCGATGGAATTTCCATGGCTCCCGTCAGAAAAATCAGTGAAGCCCGGTACTCCCTTCTTAATGTAAATACTGTCCCTGCTTTTCATGCAGAGCATTGTTGTGCCTACATTCTTGAAATCATCATGGTGGCATGCCTCCAGGTACTCGTAAAGCCCTGTTACCCGTGCCGCCCTTATCTCTTCTTTTGTTACTATGTCTATGTGGGTATCCATCATCCATCCTCCAAAAAGAACGGGGCTGGAAGAAAAAAGGATGCGGCCTGCTCGTGTCCTGCTCCCAGCCATATGCCGTCAGTCAGAGCAGTTCCACGGTATACCCGTCCGCAAGGAGCGAGGACTGGTCAACCATCATTGTCCGCGTGGAGGAATCAAGGGTAATGTACCTGCTGAGCAGGAGCAGCCTGTCCCCGAGGAGCTCCTGTACCAGTTTTTCCAGGCCCGCGTGTTTCCCTGCAGCAGGGCCCGGTGCGGGCGCTGCCGGTGAAAGGGCGCAGAGCTCTTCAATACCAAGGAAAAGGCCCTTACCACTTTCCCCGCATGCCGGATAGTCTTCAAATCTGTCCTTTACCTCGTCATAACCATATCTTCCGTCCTTCTTTATCCTCCTGACCACGCCGGCCGGATGCAGGATCCCATATCGTTCCCGGAGCAGCGCATACGCGGCTTTCCGCCCGCCCGTGTTATAATGGCTGATGATCTCGGGGAACATGTCTTCTTTAATGACCGTTTTTCCCATCTGTACACCTCCCGGGCTTACCATTCGTCTTCAAATGGTGTCGGCTCATCCATGCGGCTTTTAACAAACTCTTCAGCTTCCTGGAAAAGGCCTTCCTCCATAAGGAACATCCACGTGTAGCAGAGTTCCCTCTTCAGTTTCCGTATGGTCTCCTTCGCCTTGTCAGGTGTTTCTATATGCAGCCTTGCGTTTTCCCCGCGGCTGCAGCGTTCTTCGTCCGGTTCAACGGAAAAGCCAGCGTATTCCTGGAGATACCGTGTTTTTTCTCCTTTTGACATCCCCTTTGTGGCGGCATCAAGTTCCCTGTCCGTCCTGTAGACCTCGAGGAAGCCCGGCGGCGGGGTCTTGCAGTGCACGCACGGGTACCTTGACGGCGGGGGCTCCATGACGCTGTGGCCGGATGCCACCCACCTGCGCAGGGCGCGCTTCTCATAAGGCGTCATCGGCGTCTCCAGCTCATACCGTTCAAGCTCCATGGTGTTTCCGTACGCAATGTCTTCCTTCGTGAAGACATAGTTTTCAGGATCGGCCTCATAAGCCTGCCAGTCAAAGCGGTGATCCTCCGGGTACAGGCTGTGTATGTCAGACTTCTTTCTTTTGTTCCTGTGTATTTTTGCAGTTTTCATTTCCACCTCTCGATCTAACACTGTTCTTTGGCCCTTTGACACGGTAGCTGTCGCCCGTTATACTCATGGTATGGCAGTGGTGCACCAGGCGGTCGAGGATCGCCGTGGCCGCAAGCCTGCCGGTAAACAGCTCGTCCCATCTGCCCATGGGCAGGTTGGTCGTTACAATGAGGGAGTTCTTTTCATACCGCTGGCGGATAACCTGGAAGAAAAGGCTCTCTCTTTCTTTGTCCATTTTTACGTAGGACAGCTCGTCCACGATCAGGAGGGGGATCTTCCCCAGTCCCTCCAGCGTTTCCTTCAGCGTCCCTGCGAGCATGCTGTCATGAAGGCGGTCCACCAGGTCCTTCGCGTTCACGAACATCACTTTATATCCTGCTTCCACCGCTTTTATCCCTATGCCGGTGGCGATCATGCTCTTGCCGACGCCTGGGGGCCCGATGATAAGGACGTTTTCTCCTGCTTCGATGAACCGCAGGTTCCCCAGGTCCGTGATCCTGTCCCTGTCCAGGGTGGGGTTGAAGCTGTAGTCGATGTCTTCCAGGCGCTTTACGGATTCAAACCCGGCGGCCTTTTTCAGGAGCTCCGTCCTCCGGCACGTCTTGCCTTCCTCCTCGACCTCCAGCAGCCGCTTCAGGAACCCCTTGTATCCCATGGAAGAAGCCTCAGCCTCAAGGATGATGTCCCGGTACTGCAGGCGCATGTCTACCAGCTTGAAACGCTTCATCATGGCTTCGATATATTCCGCGTCGTCCGCATATGGCTTTTTTTTCATACTGCCGCCCCCTTCATCGCGTTTTCCTCATAGTAGCTGCAGTCCCTGGTCAGGCCAGGCTCGTCATCACGGTATCCCTGTACTTCTGCGGCGCCTGGTACCGGCCCGTTCATCCCTTTTCCTGCGGTTTTTATCCGGTCAGGCGTGAGGATGCCGGCATTGTATTCCCGCAGGATGGCTTTGAACGACGTTATGTCCATCCGGTCCTGTTCGATGCTGTAGGCGATGAACAGGTCAAGGGTCACGTCATCGTAAAGGTCACGCAGCAGCATGATCTTCCTCGCGTGGTGCGTCGGCTGGTCAAACTTTTTGTCCGCCGCGTCCAGGTACTGCTGCCCGTGCGGGAACAGGGCGCTGAAATCCCTCCGGATCTGCGGGATGGATGTGCTGACAGGCACCGCTATGGCGGCATAGTGTTCGTCTACTTTGCGGACGGCCCCTTTCTCATCTGACTTTTCCGTCGACAGGACCAGGTCCCCGTCCTTATCGTACAGTTCGATGCGGAATCCGTAAGCAAGGCGGTAGTCAAGCCTTTTCCCGACATATTTTACCGGGACGCTGTATTTGCTGCCGTCAATGCTGACAAAGCTGTCCGGGCTGACCTTCCGTTTCTGGGGTTCCTTGTGCCGGAAACGCTTCTTCGGGAGCTCCTGGAGTGTCTGTTTCTCCTCGAGCAGGTAGTGTTCGTTCGGAATGCGGCCCGTCGTGGTATGGACCTGGCTGTTCCACTCGTCAATGAATTCCTTCCCGCGCCTGTTCAGCTCATCCATCGTCGCAAACGTGTTTCCTTTAACAAACTGTTCGCAGATATAAGAAAAAGGGCGCTCGATCTTTCCCTTCTTCCGGGGCCAGTAGTAAGGGCACGCGTTCAGCTCCGTCCCCAGATGCTTTGCAAGGAGCAGCGCGTACGGGTTGTACCTGATCTCCTCCTCGGTTTTGGGGTCGTTATCGATCACCAGCGCCTTCGGGTTGTCGATCAGGAGCTCCAGCGTAACTCCCCCGAGTTCCTCAAACAGTTCCTGGATCGCGTCATAAATGGCCGCAGCGTCTTCCCTGAGTGAGAAGAGGATGGCCTTTTTCCGGGATGCGGCCAGGATCATGGAAAAACAGTAAACTTTCCTTGTCCTCCCTCCGATCACCATAAGGTATTCCGACCAGTCGAACTGTGCCTGGTCCCCCGGGGGCGTCTCAGTACGTTCCGTTGCGTCTGAACTGATCTTCCCAATGTCTTCATCTGCCCTTCTGAGAAACCTGTATAATGGGCCGATGCTTCCCGTGTATCCAATCTTCTGCAGTTCCTTAAAGATCCTGGTCCCGTTGAAATAGAACGGGGCGCAGCGCCATTCGATGATCTGCTGCCTGAAAGGATCGATCAGGGTTATCCCGGGTCTCCGATGGTATGCCGGTGCTTCTGTCATTTTGAGAAGCTTCTTGACAGTATTCCTCGCCAAGCCAAGTATTTTGGCTGTCTGGCGCTTGGAACCTGTCTGTTTATAGACTCTATGTACAGCTGCCCAATCCTGCAATTCATACACCTCTTTCACCTCCTCTCCGTGTAAAAAACTGTACACGGAGAGGAGTTTACTTTGCTTAATTGGGTGGGTCAATTTTCAGTGTTAAATTTTCAAGGTTTTTATCCAGGATTGAGATCTGATCGGTTGATCTCCCCACCGAGGGTGGGTCAGTTTTCACCGTTAAACCTGGGTCAGTTTTCATTGTAAATCAATATATGATCACCCCGTCTCTGAGGTGATGCAGGAGCGGCAGCATGCTTGTACCGGTTATTCTGACATAATCACGTCTGCTTTCTGAGAACGGGAGACACAGCTGAGGTTCCCTTTCTCTCCGGATTTCCTGTGCACACAGCACAGTATTGTTGTCAGTCTGTATAGTTTGTAACCAAAGTGATTTAAATGATTTATGATTCTGTCAGCAACAGACCGTAAAATTTGCTGTTTCTAATAACGTCATTAAATTGTAAAATAGATTTTTGATCTATCAGAATTTTTGTAAATCAACAACATTTTGTTGATTTTAGTGTAAACAACTGATAGAATAACCACAGTTGGAATAATTCATTTGTGATGCTGACAGCAACATCGAAGCTTGCGCTGAACAAGTATATCCAGTTCCGGTATTTCAGGAATTATATGAGAACTGAACCGGGTTTGGCAGGAGGTTTATATATGAAGCACATTTCGCTTGAACTACTTTCCGGTATAGTAGTCAGCCGCAGGAAGACCATGAAGCTTTCACAGACGGCCTTGTCCAAAAGGGCAGGAATCAATCGTTCTATCATATCAAGGCTTGAGGCAGAAGACTACAGCCCCTCCGTTGACCAGCTCCTTTCTCTGTCTCAGGTACTCGATTTTAACATCTCCGATGTGATCGTGGATGAAGATGCTAAGCCTCTAGAAGTAGAACGACAGAAGATTGTTGTCGCAGGTACCGGCTATGTCGGTCTGTCCCTGGCAGTACTGCTTTCTCAGCATAATGATGTGACTGCAGTGGATATCCTTCCCGAAAAAGTAGCAAAGATCAACGCCTGGGAGAGTCCAATACAAGACGATTATATCGAGAAATATATGTCGGAACACAAGGAGAGAAACCTATCCCTAAAAGCTACAGCAGATGCTGCATCAGCTTATAAAGATGCTGATTTCATCATTGTTGCTGCTCCGACCAACTATAATCCGAAGACTAATTTCTTTGACTGTTCCGCGGTCGAAAGTGTTCTTTCTGAGATTAAATCTGCTACAGAAGATCGGGACAATAAACCCACTGTGGTCATCAAGTCTACGATTCCGGTCGGTTACACAGTGAGTGTCCGGGACAAGATGGGCATGGACAATATCATCTTCAGCCCGGAATTCCTGCGCGAATCCAAGGCCCTTTATGACAATCTCTATCCCAGCAGGATTATTGTCGGCACGGATGATGCGAACCGCCGGCAGGCCGAAGTTTTCGCTGCCCTTCTTCAGCAGGGGGCTATCAAAATCGATATTCCCATTCTATTTATGCAGACAACCGAAGCTGAGGCAACAAAGCTCTTTGTTAACACCTACCTGGCTCTCCGCGTGTCCTATTTCAACGAACTGGACACCTATTCCGAGGTCAAAGACCTGAACACTGCCCCCATCATCAAAGGTGTCTGCCTGGATCCCAGAGTGGGAGACTACTACAATAATCCCTCTTTCGGCTATGGCGGCTACTGTCTGCCCAAAGATACCAAGCAGCTCCTGGCCAACTATCACGACGTTCCTCAGAACCTGATTCATGCCATCGTGGAGAGCAACCGGACAAGGAAAGATTTTATTGCTGACCGCGTGCTGGATATCGCCGGCACCTACGGAAACAGTGAGTCATATTCCGCAGCCAAGGAATATCAGCAGAAAACTGTTGTCGTCGGCGTCTACCGCCTCACAATGAAATCAAACTCCGACAACTTCCGCCAGAGCAGTATCCAGGGTGTCATGAAACGCATCAAAGCAAAAGGCGCAACAGTAGTTATCTACGAGCCCTCTCTCGAAGACGGAACTACCTTCTTCGGTTCCCTTGTCGTCAATGACATCAAGAAATTCAAGAAAATGTGCGGCTGCATCATCGCCAACCGCTACGACCCCATCCTGGACGACGTTCAGGACAAAGTCTACACCCGCGACCTGTTCCGCAGAGACTGATAACGGAGTGATTCACATGGACAGTACTGAATGAGTCAGTCAGAACCGTCCCCTGCGACTCATTCAGCACACTCAGCACCCCCG
>Ga0310695_10012848_pt1 | contig 11631 bp, 14 predicted proteins | sample RumenRJG_04DNA_FD_203882 | JGI IMG/M metagenome (GOLD analysis project Ga0310695, IMG submission 203882) | Bovine rumen microbial communities from Lethbridge, Alberta, Canada - RJG_04 (v2) (version 2) | ecosystem: Host-associated > Mammals > Digestive system > Stomach > Rumen | place: Canada... | reverse complement strand
GGTGCGGCACTTCCAGGATCGTCGCGACGCCGGGGATCTTCCCGAGCGCCGCGCCGACTTCGGCGAGCACCTTCTCGGTGCGGGCGAGCGACGCGCCCGGCGGAAGCGCCACTTCGGCGATCACCGTGCCCTTGTCCTCCTCGGGGAGGAATCCGCCCGGAACGCGCGTGAACACCCACACGTCAAACGCGACGATCGCGGCGAAGGCGATGAGCGTCAACCACATCCAGCGGATGAGGAATCCCGAGACGCGCTCGTACACGCGTCGAAGCCAGCGGATGCCCCAGTCGAACGCTGCGAGCGGAGCGGTCACCACCTTCATGAAGCCAGTCGGTTCCTTCGGCTCCTTGAGGATGAGCGCGGCGACGGCCGGCGAAAGCGTGAGCGCGCACACTGTCGAAAGGCAGAGCGCCACGCACATCGTGACGGAGAACTGCAGGTAGATCGTGCCGACCATGCCTCCGGCGAACGCGATCGGCGCGTACACCGCGAGCACGACGAGCGTCGTCGCGATGAGCGCCCCCGTTATCTGCTTCATCGTGTCGAAGGCCGCCTGGAGCGGTTTCTTGCGCTCCTCGACGATCATGCGCACGCACGACTCGGTGACGCAGATCGCGTCGTCCACGACGGAACCGATCACGAGGATGAGCGCGAACATCGTGAGCGTGTTGATCGACATGCCGATCACATGCATGAAGAGGAACGTGCCGATCAGGGAGACGGGGATTGCGACGGCGGGGATGATCGTCGCGCGCCAGCTCTGGAGGAAGAGCCACGTGATCACGACGACGAGGATGAACGTGAGCAGGAGCGTCTCGACGATCTCCTTCATCGACGCGTTCACGAAGCGCGTCGTGTCGTAGGCGAACTCCCAGTGCATTCCGTCCGGCATCGTCTTCTCGATCTCCTCCATCGTCGCCTTGATGTTCTTCTGTATCTCAAGCGCGTTGCCGTGGTTGAGCTTGAATATCGCGAGCGCGATGGACGGCTCGCCCTGGTAGCGTCCGACGCCCTCGTACGTCTCGGAGCCGAGCTCGACGCGCGCAATGTCGCCGAGCCGCACCTGACGAAGTCCGTCCGCCGATGCGCGCACGACGATCTTCTCGTATTCGGCCGGCTCCGTGAGGCGCCCTTTCGCGTCTACCTTGAACTGCATGAGGTTGCCGGAATACTCCGTGCCGATCGCGCCGGTCGCCGCCTGCACGTTCTGCGAGGCGATGGCTGCGCGCACCTCTCCGGGGGAGATGCCCATCGAGCGCATCTTCTCGGGATCGAGCCACACGCGCATCGAGTACTTCATCTCGCCGAAGATGACGGCCTGGCCGACGCCTTCGATTCGCTGGATTGCGTCGAGGATGTGGATATCGGTCCAGTTGGAGATGTCGAGGAGCGAATGGCGCGACGACCTCACGGAAATCACTGAGAGGATATCGGGCGAGCGCTTCACGACGATGAGTCCGTTCTGTACCACCTCGCTCGGCAGCGAATGTTCGGCCAACTTGATGGCGTTGTTGACATTGACGAGCGTCATGTCCTCGTCCGACCCTGGCTCGAATGTGACGTTGAGCTCGTACGTTCCGTCGTTTCCGCACGTCGAGCTGTAGTAGATGAGGTTCTCGACGGAGTTGATCTGCGCCTCGATTGGCGCGGCAACGGTTTCGGCGATCGTCTGGGACGAAGCGCCGGGATAGTGCGCAATCACGAGCACGGTCGGCGGCGAGACGAGCGGATACTCGGCGACGGGCAAGAACTTAACGCTTATTGCGCCCGCCAGCACGAGGACGAGCGAGATCACGGTCGCTAGAATCGGCCGCTTGATGAATATCGAGGAGAACATGTTGACGCCCTATTTCGCGACGACGGCCTGTCCGGCGATGACCTTGTGGATACCCGTGACGATGACGCGCTCGTCCGCCGAAAGCCCGGACTCGACGAGCTGGAGGTCGCCGATCTGCACGCCCGTCTTTATCTCGCGGCGTTCCGCAACGTCATTGTCGCCCACGACATAGACGAACCTCTTCTCACCCTCGAACATGACAGCGCTCACCTTGACCGCGATTTTCGCGGGCTTGAACTTCTCGGTGAGGAGAACTTTGGCGTACCCGCCGGGAACAAGCATGCCGTCCGCATTGTCCGCCACGAGCTGCACCATGATCGTGTCCGTCGCACGGTCAACCTGGTTGTCGACGAAGTCCACGGAGATTTTCCGGTCGACCGCCTCGCCGTCCGCACGCCGCACTTCGAGTCGTACGTTTCCCTTCAGCGTCCGTCCGTCGAACGAGCGGTAGAAGTCGCTTTCGGAAAGCGCGAACTGGATGTCGATCGGATCGGACTGCACGATCGACACGAGCTCGCCCGTCTGGGGGCTCACGTTGTTGCCGACGCGGATCTTCGTCTCGCCGACGGTCCCTGAGATCGGTGACAGGACTTTCGTATACACCATGTCGTTCTCAGCGAGCGCGATTCGCGCCTTCGCCGTCTCGATGTCGGCGAGCGTCATGTCGCGGGAGTTGACGGCGCGGTCGTAGTCGTTTTCGGAAACGCCCTTCTTCTCAAGCGCCTTTTTATACCGCACGACCTCCTTCTCGGCAAGGGCGAGCTGCGCTTCAAGACGCTTCAAGTTGGCCTTCGCGGTCGCGAGGTTGGCCTTGTAGACGGTGTCTTCAATCTCGAAGAGCGTCTGGCCTTTTTCGACGCGTCCGCCCTCTCGGAAGTTCTGCTTCCATATCTTGCCGGCGACCTGGGCCGTCACTGAGACTCGCTCTGACGCCTTCAGCACGCCGACATAGCTCTTCGGCTCGCCTTCCTTAACCTCTACCGGCTTTTCAACGCCGACAACCGGCGCAGGGCGTCCCTGCGCGAAACCAATCGCGGCCATGCAAGCGCACGCCGCGGCAATTAACTCTTTCATTCATGTTCTTTCGTGCCGGACAAGTCCGGCGAATGGGGCGGTTCACGGCCCGCCGAAGCCGAATTGGGTGATATTTTACCACATCCTCGCCGACCGATGTAAGCGAAATTTTATCCGTGTCATGCTTCTGCATCCTGTCGGATAAGAAGACCCAGGCAAGGAGTGCAGCAAGCCTTTCCGCGCCACGTTCGGCGTTTTTCGCAATTTCCTGCCCGCCTTCCATTTCTCATCGGGACGTACTATGCCCTCAATGAGAAGAGAATGCAGATCCAGCGAAAAAGGTTCATTGCCAACATGATTATATTTGCCTCTGTTTCCTAACCCCGCGCGATTCTCCATAAAAGTTAGCCTCGGCTATTGACCGTGCGCGGAGATTATGTTATACTACGCTAACTTTCTTGAAGCACATCAGGTACATGAGAGAAGAAGCGAACAGAATCGACGAGTCGCACCGGAAGGAATTGCTGAAGTTCCTGCTGGTGAAGACGGCGGCCGTGCGGCAGGGCATCAAGCCCGCCGAGCTGCTGCGCGTCAGGCACTGCTATTCAGGCGTGAATTCCGAAGGCCTTCGCGTGTGTCTGTACCGCAGCGACATATACTGCATCCTTGGCCTGGACTACGTGGAGCTGAGCGTGCAGGAGGACAGCTCTCTCGTGCTCTTCTACAATCCCCACGCGCTCGCCGCCACGCTCGCCGATCCCCGCAACGCCAGGTGGCTGGCACGGATGGGATATCCTGCGGACACTTCGCAGGGAGGGGACGCCGAGTTGCTTCATAGGATGCTTGCGCACCTCGTGGACCGGGCGGCCGAGTGCGAGCTTCCGCACGAGGTGGGCGTGTTTATCGGCTATCCGCTGAAGGACGTGGCTGGCTTCATGCAAAGGATTCCCGCGACTCCCGTCCACCATGGGGCGTGGCGCGTGTACGGCGGCGCGGACGAATCGCTTCGCCGCATGCGGCTCTACGCCAATGCGGAAGCCAATGCAGCCCAAGTGCTCGACCGCTCGCGCGGAATCGAAGAATTCATCAACGCCATCTCTGCCAAAAAGGCAAGTTAAGGAAAGGAAAACAAACATGGACAAAGTACACGTAATCTACGGCAGCACCACCGGCATGACCGAGGCTGTCGCGGAAAAGATCGCCAAGGCGCTGGATGCGCAGGCGTTCAACATCAACGCGGGCGACGCGGCGGCATTCGACGCCGAACTGCTCGTGCTCGGCTCCTCCACATGGGGCGTCGGCGACCTGCAGGACGACTGGGCCGCGCAGCTCGACGGCGTCAAGGCGAACTTCGCCGGCAAGAAGGTCGCGACTTTCGGTCTGGGCGATTCCGTCGGCTTCGCGGATTCCTTCTGCGTGGCGGCCGAGACGCTCGCCACCGCGGCAAAGGACGCCGGCGCGACGCTCGTAGGCGAGGTGCTGAAACTCGACGACACGAACGAGGCCGACCAGACCGATTCCAAGATCGCCGCGTGGGTTGAGACGCTCAAGGCCGCGCTTTGAGTTATCATCTATTTCCAGCTTCGGCTTTTCCTTCTTTCCGGGGCTGTCGGGTGCCGATCGTCTTCGGCACCCGTTTTTTCATCATCACCCTGATGCTTGAGAATCGAGAATTAAGGACAGCTCCTGTACCTCCTCGACGATACGCGCTTTTCCGACGCCGTGAGCAATCATGTCGCGCAGATAGGGGAGATCAAGGCCAAACTTGAGCTTGCCAACCTCGCCTTTGCACGGAAGGAGAAACTTCTCGCGAAAGGGATGACCGCCCGTGCGGAGTTCGATGCCGCCCGCGCCGCAAAACTGGAGCTGGAGGCGAGTCTCGAAGCGGCGAAAGCCGTCAGGCCATCGGCCTCGTCACCTTCGCGGGGATGCTTGTCTCAACCGTCGTCGGCATTGCCTTCCCGCCCGCCTACTTTGCTTTATTCAGCCGCCTAAGGGCAAAGAGTGCTCGTGGATGATGCTTGTGAGTTCCCCAATCACCTTGTCAGTCACCGCGTAGGTGAACGAACTCGCCCAAGGCCGCCAATGCGATCAGCAATGCATAATCGCACTCGGAAATACATAAATCAATAAATCCATATTGTATCTCAAGTGCCGATATGATATACTGTCCGCATGAGAACGACATTAGACATACCTGATGCTATGTATCGGCGCATCAAGGCGCGGTCGGCGGAGGAAGGTCGGACAGTCCGCTCAATCACGCTCGACCTTTATTCGCAGTGGCTAGGCGATTCGCAGCCGGAGGAGCGCCGCAGTTCGATCCGCCGCAGACGGGCCGCCAAGCCGTCGTGGTTCGGGAGCGTCAAGGTAGACAAGTCGCTTCCGCATGACATGGACTCCATCCGCGAGAGCATTGCGCGGCATCACGGGGAATGAGTCGTGACCTTCGGACTAGATACTTCTGTTGTCTTGCGGCTTCTGACGGGCGAGCCGACGGAACTCGCCTCGCACGCACTTGAACGGTATCAGCGGGGAATAGCCAATGGCGATGACTTCGCGGTAAGCGATGTTGTCGCGGCTGAAACGTACTACGCCCTTCAGCACCACTACAGCAAGACGAAGGAAGAGTCGCTTGTCGCGTTGATGATGTTTTCGGGCGGCGAAGGGATTTCCTTTTCACCTGATTTCATGGCGGCGATCAAGACGCCGAACATCCACAAGGCCAATCCCGGCTTTGTTGATCGCATGCTCGCGTCAGGCTATACATCCAAGGGTCAGATCACGCTTTCGTGCGAGAAGTCGTTTAGAAGGCTCCCAGACACCGAGGTGATTGCCTAAGAAAAGAGCAAGGAGTTCGTCATGTCAGAGAAAGGTTTTGTGTACATCCTTAAAGACACACACTTCAAGCGCGGCGTGAAGATAGAGAGACCGCAGATTCATATCCATGACAGACCTTCTCATTTCCGCGCAGACACCGACTTTACGCACATCCTTCTGAAGTCTTTTCTGCAGCCTCCAAAACCTATCTGAGGCGAGTCCTTGGCCTGCAATCATTGTCGAATATTCACCAAGAAGCCTCCCCATAAACCGCTCCTGCCATTCAGGCAGTAGCTTTCTGAAGAGTTTCCTGTCGCTTTCCTTGACACTGTACATGAGATTGTCCTTTTTACCTTGCTAATTTCAGACCAACGATCTCGCCCACAAACACCGCGTCTGCCGTGATGTTCTTGAATCCGTTTGACATCTTGAGCGCAACCGCCCAGACGACCTCAAACAACCCTGCGACAATCAATATCAACCAGTTCATGACGCAACGCCTTCCAGTTATTCCTCGTCGCAGGGGATGGGCACGCCGAGCCGGGTGAAGAAATCTGCCCCCCACTTGTCCATCGCGTGTACGATTGGTACGGTCGCCTTGCCAAGGTCGGTCAGCGCGTATTCGGTCTTGGGCGGAACGACAGGATAGACCTTGCGGGAGATGATGCCGTCCGCCTCCATCTCGCGGAGCTGCTGGCTCAGCATCTTGGCGGTCGCCTGCGGTACCCTGCGCTGAATCTCGCTGTAGCGCATCACGCCCTTCTCGTTCAGCCACCAGATGATGATGGCCTTGTACTTCCCGCCGATGACGGCGATCGCCGCCTCCACCGTGCAGTGCAGTTTCTTCGCCTCGCTCTTCGTCATTTCGCCAGCCTTGGTTTCCTTTGGGTTAGTATGATACAAAAAAGTGCATTCTTGCGCTTACGGCGGATAGTATAGTATAATCCACGGCGTTCCGCAAGGGTAGGATTGACCTACCCGCAAACAAGGCAACAAACAACGAAAAGGAAAAGAAAATGAGATCAAACATCGCAGACTACAACGCGGTTGTCGAAGCCGCAACCAAATTCACGCGCAGCGTCGCGGAGGGTAACAGCAAGTACGCCAAGGAACTGTTCACGGAGGACGCCTGCCTGTTTGGTTTCCTCAACGGTAAGTTCGAGCGCGGCAGCATCGAGCAGTTCTACCGCAACGTCGATACCGTCGGCGCGGGCGAAAACTTCAAGACGCGCATCGACGTGCTGGAACTCGAAGAGACGCTTGCGGTCGTCCGCGTCCTCGAAGAGGGTTGGGGCGGCAAGATCGACTTCACGGACGTCCTTCTTCTCCTGAAGATCGACGGAGAATGGAAGTGCGTCGCCAAGGCGTACAACCAGAACTCGAACACGATTGAGAAGTAAGGAACAGCGAAATGGCAAAGAAAGATTTGGGCGTAGTCCCCGCCGTGTATCCGATGCCCGTTCTCATCGTCGCCGCGTACGACAAGGACGGCAATGTGAACGCGATGAACGCCGCCTGGGGCATGATCTGCGACATGGACAAGATCGCGCTCTTCATCAGCGAGGGTCACAAGACGACGAAGAACATCCTCGAATCAAAGGCGTTCACCGTCGCCATCGCGGACAAGGCGCACATGGACGTCGCGGACTACTTCGGCATCGCGTCGGGCAACAACACGCCCGACAAGTTCGCGCGCACCGGCTACACGGCCACGAAGTCGCAGCACGTCAACGCGCCGGTGATCGACGAGTTTCCCGTCACGATGGAATGCAGTCTTGCTGAGGTCGTGTCCACCGAGACGATGTACTGCATCGTCGGCAAGATCGCCAATGTCGTCGCGGACGAGGCCGTGCTATCCGACAACGGCAAGGTCGATCCGGCGAAGCTCAACGCGCTCATCTTCGACCAGTTCCAGAGCGGCTACTACGTCACCGGCGAAAAAGTCGGTCAGGCCTGGAACGCCGGCAAACCACTTATGCAGAAGAAGTAAAACCCGATTTCGAGCACAGCGTACCCAGCACACAAAGCCCGTCACGCCGCCGCGTACCGGGCTTTTCTTTCCATCAGGCATTCAGACAGGCTTCATGCACCTTGCACCCAAACATGCAGCGTTATCACGCCTTACGCTTGTACGCTCTATAGGATTTCAGAAACCCCTCTCATGTTATATGGCTCGATCCTTCCATTACCTAAATTGTTGTTAAAGCGCGGCGATTTCGTCGGCGGTAAGGCCTGTGAGGTCGGCGATGTCCGCTACGGCAAAGCCTTTACCTTTCATTTTGCGGGCAGTGTCGAACTTGTCTTGCCGCAGTTTTTCAAGTTCCGCCTTTGCCGCATCAAGCTTCTTCCGTTCCTCCGCAAGTTCCGCCCTGACATCGTTGAGTTCTCCCATGATCGTCGCCTCAACGCGCACAGCGTCCCAGTATCCGTCGTAAGCCGCAAGCTCGGCGTCGCTGTAAGCGGACTCCTCGACTATCTCCAGCGCCTTGGAAACTTCGGGATTGTCCAAAAGCTCCTGAGGGGCTGTGCGCGTCTTCTCGTCTATCTCAGTGAGGAACTTGAGCCACAATACCGCCATCCTCTTCTCGGCGAAGGACTGCGGCTTGAACTTCGGTAGTTCAATGAACACCAGATGGAGGCCGTCGATCTGCTTCTTCGTGTCAAGATTGTGCACCATCGAGTAGTGATGGTAGCAACCGTCCATGTCCGGCGCAAATACCTTGTTGACTAGATTGAGCGAATAGACTGGCTGGAGCAATTCGTAGTCGTCGCTCCTGTCGATCTGCCGCACATACGCCTTCGCAGCGTTGAAGAGGACGCGCTCCTTGAAGGCCGTAGTCCAGTTAAGCTGCATCTCGACGATAAACTTGCGTCCGCCAGTCTCTTCGCAACGCACATCGACTATGCTGTTCTTCTTGTCGGGATTGTCAGGAACCATCTCGGGTGGAAGATACTCGATAGAGACCACCTGCTTATCGTCGTCTAGCGGCAGCAACGCGTTGAGAAAACTGATCATGAGGTTTTTGTGTTCGCCAAAAACCTTCTTGAAGGTAATGTCAGCCTTAGGATCAAGGTACTTTGCCATGTCAAATCACGCTCCTTTCCCGCAATGCGGAGGCGTGAGGACACACCGCCGTACCACAACACGAATGACAAGAAAGCACACGCAGAAAGGCTGCGGATACTGCCTTTACGTCGTCGCATTTGATGCGATCTGTCCTGCTCTTCATCGTCATTTTGTCCGTGCTCTCCGTTTCAGGGCATAATACCCCAAAGAGAAGAAGTGAATGCAGTTTAGCAGAAATCTCAGAAAAAGTCAATTTGGGAACGGCCTCAAATTACTATTTTACTATTTCGATGCTGTTTTCAGGTAGTTTGTTCATCCTTCCCGACAAGATTTCGTGCGTGTGGGGGCGGACTACACCCGTGCCGACTTCTTGACCTGCTCGTGGTAGAAGTAGTTGACGACGATGGGCGGCTCGCCGAAGTCCGCCATGCGGTTGTCCTCGGCTCGGAGATACGGCAGGTCTTCTGTGGCGGCGAACTTCCGGAGGCGCGCATCGAGCTCGCTCCAGTACGTGCGGTCGCCCCGACGGTAGATCGCGTCGTAGAGCGGATCGAGCTCTGGATGCCGTTTATGCACCCATGCGAGTATGTGCGCCTTGTAGTCTCCGCGCAGGTTCAGGTTTTCGAGCCACACGAGGTTGCAGATTCCCCTGACCCTGCGGATGATCGCCTCGACGTCCGTCACGCCCGGAAAGATCGGCGCGAGCTGGCAGACCGTCTTCACGCCCGCATTGTACAGCTCCTTCATCGCGGCGAGGCGGCGCTCGATCAGCGCGGCGCAGTCCATCTCGCGGCGGAATCCCTCGTCAAGCGTGTTGATCGAAAACGATACACGCGATCCCGGGAACGTCTTGATGAGGTCGAGGTCGCGCAGGACGAGGTCGCTCTTCGTGGCGATGCTGAGCCGGATGCCGCTGCCCTGAAGTTCCTCAAGTAGCGCCCGCGTGCGGCGGAACTTCGCCTCGCACGGCTGGTAGCAGTCCGTGACCGATCCGAGGAACGCCTCCTTGCCGACGTATCTCCCCGCGCGCCTGATGGGCGGCCACCGCTTGACGTCGATGAACGTCCCCCACAGCTCCGGGTGGTTCGTAAAGCGCTTCATGAACGAGGCGTAGCAATACTTGCAGGCGTTGGCGCAGCCGACATACGGGTTCACGGAGAAGTCCGCGACCGGCAGGTTCGACTTCGTCATCACGCTCTTGACTTCGATTTCCTTGACTGTCATTTTCTGTCTCCCAAAATCATCATGTCCGGCATTTCGGCGAAACCGAGCGAGCGGTACAGGCTCCGCCCGCTCCCGGACGTCTCAAGGTATGTCTTTTCGATTCAGCGCTCCGCTATCGAAGAACTGCGGCGATTCCCCTTGCCGTCCGCGTCACGACGTCCTTGAAGTGATTTCCGGGATTCAGCTCCCACCGCACGTCCAGGCCGCGCGAACGCCAATGTTCCACGACTGCCTCGGTATTCTTCCTCACGGTCTTCAGGAGCGGATGCCGCGATCTTTCCTCCACGTCTCCGAGGGATAGATAGATTCGTTCGGGCGCCTTCACGAAATCATGCGCGCGCACCCAGTCGGCGAAGCCAGGAAACCACAACGAGCCCGACATGCTCGCCACGCGGTCGAACGCGTCGCATCGATGCGCGGCATACAGGGCGAACAGGCCCGCAAGCGAGTAGCCCGCAAGCGCGACGAACGCGGGGACGCCGAAAACGGCATCTCTTGCGGCGGGAAGAATCTTGGACGTGACAAGATCGAGATAGGCGTCCGCTCGGCCCGTGCATGGCGTGTCGCGGGGCGTGAGCGGCGGACATTCCCACGGTGTCATGTCGCCGTCCCAGTCGAGCCCGCCCACGCACGCTACGTTCGCGTCCGGCGCGCCGGAGGAGTGCAGTTCGCGGACAACGGACGAGCCGTCGCTGGCGTACTCGTTGAGGACGACAAGCGGACGCCCGGCTTCTTCGGCCAGATACAGGTGGACACGTCTGCCCGCGATGTCAAACACTGTCTTTTTCATGTCAGCCCTCCCGTCCGCTTTCGTCCGCCGCCAGGAAGTCCGCCTCGAACGCCTCCGTCAGCAGGCCGAGGTACTCCGAGCGGATGCGGTTGTATTCGCGCATCTTCGCGACGCCGAGCTTTCCCGTGGCGCGAATCTCCGCGTCGAGAAGCCTCTGCGACGTCCGCTCCGCGAGTGCGCGTCCCGCGTCCGTCAGCCGGACGGACTTCTCCTTTCGCGAGCCTTCCGCCGATTCAAGCGCGACGAGACCGTCGCCCTGCATTTTCGCCACGGCGGAGTTCACGGTCTGTTTGGGGAACACCATTCTCCGGGCGATGTCGCGCTGCGTCAGTCCATCCGGCGCCCCCGCGAGGTAGTACAGAACCCACATCTGGCAGCCGCCGAGGCCGAACGCTGCCGCCGCGCGGCGGTACAGCGCGACATAGCGGTTGTCCTGAAGCCCCATTTCGAGAAGCCCCGCCCTGATCTCCGCTTCCTTGTTCTTGACGTTCTTGCTTGCCATCTGCAGATTCCTCATTGACTTGACGGTCGCGCATTATAGTCTTATTTCGGACCAATGTCAAGGGGCGGCATGTAAATTTTCCTATCGCACTCTGGTTCGCAATATCAAGCTTCAAACGTCTGGACGGCGACTATGGTGCGCGTGATGAGGTTGTCCAGCGTCCAGCCGAGCTGGTCCGCCCCACGCCGTATCACGTCGCGCGAGCAGCCGGCGGCGAATTTCTTGTCCTTGAACTTCTTCTTCACGCTCCTCAGGTTCAGGTCCTTCGCGCTTTTCGAGGGATACATCAGCACGACGGCACCGAGAAGCCCCGTCAATTCGTCTACGGCATAGAGGATCTTCTCCATCTCGTGTTCGGGAGCGATGTCGTTTACGAT
>Ga0310695_10012846_pt1 | contig 11632 bp, 17 predicted proteins | sample RumenRJG_04DNA_FD_203882 | JGI IMG/M metagenome (GOLD analysis project Ga0310695, IMG submission 203882) | Bovine rumen microbial communities from Lethbridge, Alberta, Canada - RJG_04 (v2) (version 2) | ecosystem: Host-associated > Mammals > Digestive system > Stomach > Rumen | place: Canada... | reverse complement strand
ATAACATCTTCGTTTATGCATGGATGGGAAGCATGGCTTAAAGAGAAGTACGGCAACAATGCCCGTTCCGTCAGCGCCTATACGGCCTGCATTTCTTTTCTTCACGGTCAAGCCAGGCTCAAATACAATAATGAGGAGACAGGACTCATCAACATCAACAATCCTTTCATGTATTATAAACCGCCCCGCCAAAAGGTGGCTAAACACCGGAACATAGATGCAACGCTCATTCAACAGATGATTGACTTACGCCCTACCCTGACTGGTCGCGAAAAGCTGGGGGTAGATGTATTCCTTATCAGCTTTGGCCTGATGGGCATGAACAGCCCGGATCTATATACATGCAAGGCGCCGGAAAATAATATTATAACGTATAACAGAACGAAGACGCGCGACCGTCGTGATGACGAAGCCGAAATGCAAGTAAAAATATTGAAAGCCATTAAGCCCATTGTAGATGAATATCACGGGAAGGATGGTCTTACGTTTGACTTCAATAAACGGTACACTACCTACCAGATATTCGGCGCAAACGTAAATGCTGGTCTTAGGGCTTTCGCATCACGTGTTGGCTATAATGGAAAGCTTACCCTCTATTCTGCTCGCCATTCCTGGGCAACTATCGCATATGAGCAGGGCGTCACGAAGGGTGTAATAAATGACTGTCTTTGCCACGTGGATCGAGATGTGAAAGTGACAGACATCTATATCAAAAAGGATTGGAGCGTCTTATGGAAGGCAAATGAGAAGGTTCTGAGCAGCTTTAATTGGGCTGCCTAGTAAATAAAGGGCTGGTATCATCACGACATCGGCCCTTCGAAAGGTATCAGTTGTACACGGCCCTCCAGGCTTATTTGGGGCCGTTTTTTCTTTGATTATATGTCACTTTAACATATTCTCGCTCGGCTTCTCTCAGGCAATCGAGTTGATGTCGGCTATAAAGGATGCGACCACCAACGCGGGTGCATTTTGCAAGTCCGTACTTCCGCATTTTGCGAATCCACCTGTCTCCATAGGCTTTTTTTGCCTGGTTCTCACTCAAGTCATCCTCACAGGGCGTCGTTTTTTTGATAATGGCATCGGCAATCAGGTTGGAGCACTGCTCTAACTCCTGCATTATGTTCTTAACTGTTTCCATCACTTGTCTCATTATCGGTTTTGTCGAAGGTGAAGGCATCGAAGTGGGTTTGCTGCAAGAGCTTCTGGATGTCATCACGTGTATAGTAGTAGAATCGGCCTATCATGGAATAACCGAGCAGACCGGAATCACGCCAGGTTTTCAGCATTTGGGAGGTGGTTCCCAGCAGGTCCATGACCTCCTTATTGGTGTAGCAGATTTTCTTCTCCTCCAGGACGGCCTGACGGATGCCCCGAACCTCTTTCCGGAGGCTGCTGAGCTGGCGCAGAATTCGGCCCGCCAGATTTTCCATGTATTCTTCTGTCATCGCTTCACAAGCTTGGGGTTAAACGCATTTGAGGAGTATAGCCACGTGAGGCCTGTAGCATCTCGTTCAGGTCTTTGTGTGAGCCGTAGAGATCGGACATGTCAATTACTTCCTTCCCCTTCATCATATTCTCGATAGCAGTGGTGCAGCGCTGCCCGGCCGCATCGTTGTCCAGAAAACAGAGAGCGCTGTCGTGTGCGCTTATGTAGGCCCGTGCCTTCTCCAGATTATTCACTGAATTCAGCACGACAACGTCACAGGTGGGATTCACGCTGGACTGCATCACTTGCCAGGACAGGAAATCAAAGAATCCCTCGAAGATGGCTACGCGCTTGGAACTGGGCGATACGGACATCTTTCCGTCTGTATTGATGGTAGTGATGGCCGCTTTGGTAGTTTGCTTGAATCCGCTTGGCGCACTGAGGGCGTATGCACCCATGTTGTTAGGGAATCCCACCAGCTTGAAATGACGCTCCTTGTTCCTACTATAGATAAGGACTTCTTTCAGATAGATACGGGCTAGATTTAGCGGAATCTTTCGGCTCTCTACATAGCGTGTGAGGTATCCGCTGGTTAGGGGCTCCACCTTTTTGATTTCGATTGAGGGCTCCGATGACTCTTCTGACCGTATCTCATTCGCAAGGGCGGGACTGAGGGAGGCTATATAATTTATGGCTTCCTTAGCGCTGCAATGTTTGGCGAACATCACCAGCTGGATGCTGGTGCCACCGATACCGGCCCCATGGTCATACCAGACATTCTTTGCCGGGTCCACGTGCAAAGAGGCATTGTTTTCCTGCCGGAAAGGAGACATCCACATGTTCTTGGCACTCCCCTTCTGGCTTCCCAAAGACTCCAGAATCTTCTCCAGCGGGTATCTTAAAATTTCTTCTGACATTTTTCAAAAAATTTTGTCAATAAAAGTATTGTATTTAATATAATAATTTGTACCTTTGCTTAGTATTAGTGAGCAATAGTAAACAAAAGAAAGCAATAACTTATGCCACAAAACTCACTTATACTGGCCTTTTCGCTTGCTAAATTGCATTATTACTACGCAATAGTTAGCAATACTAACCGCAAAGGAAAGGACAAAAATTGAGAAAAACAAAATATCGCGTTCAAATGGAAACAGCTAACACCCCTGCCGGAAGTAACCGGCTCCAACCCATCCGTGGATACCTCTTTAAAAAGGGGCTTACTATGTCAGAACTCAGCCGCCGCTGCCAGCACAAAATTTCCAGAGGCGGTGTCGGCTATCGCGTCCGTGTCGGCGACTGCCTGATGGCCGATATGGTGGACATGGCCGAGGCTGCCGGATATAAGTTTGTATGGCGCTGGGAAGATGTGCGTCCTGTGGAGATTTCCTCCAAACGTGCCATCCGTCCCCTCACCGTCTTCCATAGCGAATTACTTAAGCCGGTTATGGGCTACCTCTTTGAGAAAAACATCAGCGTTCCCGAACTGGCCAAGAAATGCAATCTGACCCCCGGAGGCATGGCCTTCCGAATCCGTGAAGGGGTTTGCATGATGTCCCAGATGGAAGAAATGGCCGATGCTGCTGGCTATAAGTTCGTCTGGAGCTGGGAAGAAGTACCCGAAGAAAAGTAACATCACGGCTCATTTATCTCAGACCAGATAAGGTTCGCAATTTCGATGCGGACCTTATCGTAGTTCTTGGCCACTTCGTTTTCTATCTGCCTTCGGCTCAGACAGGCAATTTTGGGAATGGACATATTATGCCTCGGCCCCTCCCCTGCATTCACTTCTCCGCAGAATATCTTGGGATGGATCTTCTGGTCATAATTATCAGCAATATAGCCGCAGAATGAACCCTGTGACAGGGCTTCTATCTTGTTCGGAGGCAAGACTTCGCGCTGCTGATAGGAATAGGATACATGGTCGGAGGATTCGCTTTCCTGATAGGAGCGCATCTCCCGTTCCACCTTGCCGAAAGATTTGCTGAGACTTTCGGCCGTACTCCCCTTCACCGCTCCGGAAAAGACGTTCCCTACTGTGTTGAAGATGACATCGGACTCCTTCTGGTCGTAGTCTTTTACTAGCTGGCTTTTATCTTGCGCACCGATGACTACGGCAACGTGATTGGAACGGGCTGTATTGATGAGATTGTCCAGCCCTTTCAGGTAGATGGTCGGCAGCTCATCAATGAGCACGGCGCTGTGACGCTTGCCGGGATTGTTGATGATTTTGAAAAGCTGTGACATCAGCATGGCAAGCGTGGTGCCGTAGACGGACTGGCGCTTGGGATTGTTGCCTACGCAGATGATTTTGGGCGCCTTGGGGTCGTTCATCTCAAGTGAGAAATCATCTCCGGAAAGCGTCCAATAGAGGGTTTTGGAAGAGAAGCGAATCAGCGGAACACGCGCCGAGGCGATTTGTCCCTGTAACTGCTCATAGGCCTGGTCTTTCATGGCATCGGCAAAAGTGGTACGCTTGACGTCCAGTTCCGGGAACTTCTTCAGGACATCCAGGACTTCCCGATAGTCTTGTCCCATCAGTTCAATTAAATGCGGGAACGTGCAGTAAATGCCGCCTTTATAGATTTTGAGGAACCAAATCAGGAGGTCCAGGTAGCATCGGGCCGACAAACTGAAGAAGTTATCGCCTTTTGCGTTTTCCCGGTTGGCGTTTTTGAGGATGACCTCGGCAATTTCCGTTGAGTCGATAGGGTCCTGGAGGTAGCGCGGATGGATGGGGTTGAATCGGTGCGAGTACAGCGGGTCATCGAAGTTGACAATATACATTTTGGGCTTTAGCTCCCCGTAGCATCCATAATTGTCCAGGAGCTCATTCATCACGCGAGTAGTCAGGTCTGGGAACTTGTAGTCGTAAACAAACAGAGAGTATCCCTTTTGTATCATCTGCCGGATGAACGGGCCATATATGCTGTATGATTTACCGGAACCGGGTGTTCCAATGACCATCGAGCCGCGGAACGGGTTGACGACATTGATGTAGCCCTGCCTTAGTTTCCCTTCTATCTGATAGGTCATCGGGATATTGACGCTGTACTCATTTTCGATAAGCTGCTCACACTGTTCGAATGTATCCCAATAGTCCGGTAAATGTGCATCGAAGCTGCGATACTTCCTCCCCAGCCGGACGGCTCCCACAAAAAACAAGACGAATCCAGTGAATGTCGCCAGCACAAACAGCCACCGGTTCCCCAACAGAGGAGCCGCGAAGAATAGAGACAGGCCCAAGACCAGCGGAATCAGGATTTCCTTCCATGACGAATTCTTGGAACTGCCGCTTCGGATGATGACGGAGATACAGCAAAAAAACAAGCAGACGAAACGGACGGCGTAGGGATTCCTGAAGCTGCCCGAATGATACATGGCAAGCATCAAAGAATCCGTGAGACTGCTACGAAGCCCCAGTTCCGCCCACATCGGGTAAGCATAGTAATACAGGATAATAAGCAATAACGCTCCTGAAAGCATCAGGAACATTGAAAACATAGGTTTGGTTCTTGAATCCATAATCGTTTGATTTAATTGGGCCCTCTCCTGCCCCTTCTCATGATTTTTTCATCCTCGTGCCGACGGCTGCTTTCAGAGCCCAGCGCTGTTAACAGAAGGTCCGTGGCTTCCTCTACTGTAGATTTGGAGGTATGCTCGGATTGCTGGGAATACTGGAAGTGCTTGGTGTGTTCGGAATTCTTCCGCTCCTCCCCATACCATTTCTCCTGACGCGCCTCTTCAATCATCTTGACGCTAAACTTGGGCAGGTCACTGGCTTTGAAGACGCATTTATTCTTATGGTCGATAAAAGTGGCACCGAAGATTTGATTGTTCACATTCCTATTCAACACCACGGTAATACCAAACTTCTTCAAGTAGTTCTTGAAGTGCTTTTCGGATTTTACCTTAGTTAGAGCGGTTTTGGCGATGTTGGCGACTTTCTCCTTTTCCTTGGTCTTGCGCTGCCCTTTACATCGCTCGGCATGCTGGGCGACAGTATCATGCAGATCACCGTACTTCTCCGAGAGGTCGATGAGCGGGGTGCAGGGTTCCTTCGTTTTCGGATCCAGGCCTTGCAGGAGAATCCACTCACGCCCTCCAGTGCTCCCCCGGGACACCTTTACGCCAAGGTCCTCCATAATCATGTCAAACTGTTGCGGCTCCTTGAAATAATACTTGAGCGCCAGGTCGGTGATATCCTCTATCTGTTTCCTGACATCCCCCTTGGCCGGGTCAAAACCATTATAGGGATTGAAGTCCCGCTTCTGTTCTTTCTTCTCTTCCTTGACATCCTGCTCCAGCACCTCTTCCATTTCCTTCTTCTTCCCAACTGCAAAGCCATATTCTTTGGAAAGTTCCTTCAGGACTTCCTGGCTGCGTTTACGTTCATATGAGTCGGGAATCTTCCTCCCATTCTTATCCACCCGGACAGAAACGATGTGGTAATGGATGCGCTCCAGATCTGTGTGTTTATAGATAATGTAGGGCTGCTTCCCATAACCCATTTTCTCCATATAGTCCTTAATCATTTCACGGACCTTCTCATCACTCATCTTGTCATCCTTCCCGGGATTAACGGACGCATGAAAAGACAGATTCTGGCACCTTAGGCTCCCCCGCTCATATATGGAGAACGTTTCCATCGCTTTGGAGGGATCTTCTATACCAGAAGAGAAGATTACCGAGGCATGACCCTCGGCAACCTTCTGTTCATTGTAGGTGACGGCCGAACTACAGCTTGGCGCCGCCTTGTAAATCTTGACAACCATCGCAGGAAGTAAGGTCTACAGAAAAGCGTTTGATGATTCACTCACCTCCGGAGAGCGAGGGCACATCCAGATTGTAAATCCAAACATCGTGATTGATGTAAGACTTGCCGTCCTTGATGTTTTCCCATACCCGGAGAGCGCCGACCAGCGAAACATAACGTCCCTTCTTCAGACGTTCAGAGACGCCGGTCTTCCGCATGCGGCAGCTGTAATAGGTAGGCTTTTCGTCCTTGTCGGCCAGAGGATCGTTGGCGGCTACTGTGAAACGGATGAACTCGGCTTCATCCTTGCCTTTTACAATCTCGCAATCAGCAGCGAGATTTCCAGAAAGAATAATGGTTTGCATAAAGCATAATAGTTATTGGTTAAACATGTTCCGGTTCCCCGGACTTAACTTGTCCTACTTCATTCTCGATGTCGGCCACTTTCTGCAGGAGGGCTTCCATCATCTTCTTCATATCTGTCAGGTTCCCGTCAATGGCTGCCGCCGACACTACGGAGTTGCCATGTTTGTCGCGCAGCTTCGATAACGTGTTTATTGAGCGAACGACCTGGTTGTAATTGACGCCGATACGCTTGATTTCCATCCTCACCTGCTCCATCTGCCGGGTCAGGTTCGCTTCCGTCTTTCGCAGGTTCCTCCGCTGCACCCGGCTTCTGAAGAGCTGGTCGCGGATGAATAACGACATACTCCTGTATCCCATCATGTTCATCAAGTGCTTCATCTTGATGGCCTCCTCTTCCGTTATCCGGAATCCTATGTATACATCTTTCCTGCTCATTGGTCTTCATTCTTTTTCATTTCCCTAACGGCCGAAAGGCCGTCTGAAAGGCGACTCCGGAGCCTTTCGTTCGCCGCAGGCGTACAAGATGAGCCCTTCAGGGCGCGGCGTTTGTTTAACAAACGCACATCTTGCAATTTGCCCTTAACGGGTCAAATGGACTGACGGCGGAAGGCATTTGATGCGCCTTTTCTAACTGGCTGCAAAAGTAAGTAATACTATTTATTAAATCAGCATAGCACCCCTATAATTTGCAACACTAACCAAATCGCGCTATTTTTGCAGCAGTATAACAGTATAGCAGTATGTCCTGTAAACCCATAAAACAGTACAACAGGATTGCAGGATTCCACGAAAACAGTATTACAGTATAACATGAAAACAGGATTGCAGTATGACACAGATGGACAATTTCAGAAAAGTACTAGGGCTTCCAGAGCCCGGACAGGACAAAGAACAGAGGCAAGATGAACAGCCTGAAATGCAAGTGAGAAACGACGGTCGTTCATCTACACGAAAAGACGGGCGTCACCTAAAGTGTGTCACCATTCGTGAAGATATGCATGTAAAACTCCATGCGCTCGCATTCTGGTTGTACAGAAATGGTGAAAAGAAGATGACGCTGTCAGAGCTGATTGAAATGCTCATGGATACATACATGGAGAAGCACCCTAAAGCGAAGCAATTTGTGGATGACTGTGCTTAAGAACTCAAAATTTGCACAAATCCGTTTCGGTAAAAAATGGCCTTAGAGATGCGCTGAATGCAGTTTTGAACAAAAAACGCACAAAAAGCCGTTTAGTAACCTTTGTAACTTGCTGATTTTCAGCGAAAAGAAAGTTAAACGTTTAAAAACGGATAACACGGATAATTTTGTATATTTTTGTGGCTTCAGAGGACCCGAAGCGGCAACGGTGCCGGGCGGTAACCCCTCCGCAAGCATTATGGACAAAACTCAGCTACCATTTCTGTGGGAAGTGCTCCTCACTGTTGTAGAACCCATCTGCATAGTCATTCTCATTATTGCGATACGTAAAACCCGAGTTTCCAAATGGGAACGCAGAAGAATCAGGCTGGAGGAAGCAGCAAATAAGGAAAGTGAGCGCCCGAAGGTAGGGTTCCAACAAGCAGTCGGGACAGGTGAAGAAAAGGAAGTCAAGAAGCTCCCGAAGTGGCCGGATGTCATCCGTAAATGGCTACGCATCTTTCCGCCCAGGAAATTGAATAAGACTTTGACCGTAGGGGGCTTCAAGTCGGCATACTTCTTTGACTACTGTCCCGACAAAGAAGACCGGAAACCAAGAGATGAAAGGAACCGGGATTTGATTCTGGGATTCAAGGACGGAAAGCTTGAAGTTCCAGTGTATTTGGTTACGGAATACATCTTCCGACATATCCCTGAACGTGACCGGGAGAACTGGGTTTTCTGCGTAATACCGGCGTCAACCCGGGAGAAGAATGAAAAAAGAAACAGGGACTTTTGCGAGCAAGTGTCCCATCAAACCGGCATCGGAAATGGTTACAAGAATATCTTCATACTATACGACAGAACGGACTCCCGGCATCAGAAGGAGGATGATACCGTTTGGAATCTCCAATTCGGCAATGGTGTAGAGAACAAGCACGTTCTGCTTTTTGATGACATCATTACCCGTGGGGTATCTTTTACGCAGTGTGCCGAGAAGATCAAAGGGAAAGGCGCCGCCAGTGTGACCGGGCTCTTTCTTGGACGGACCTTAAGATGATGCGCAAGGTCTTTACTGAAAAAGCCCCGAGCAGAGAGAAAAGTGATGTGGAGACGGAGTTATTCGATGGTGACTGTACCATCATCGGATAGGACGATGTAATCGCCTTCGTGGATGGTAATGGGACCGTCAGGGGTCATCAGGGAGAGCATGGAAAAGCCCATGCAGAAGTATGGCGCCAGGAGACGGTCGCCAAGAAGGGCCTTGAGCGCTTCGTAGTTGGTGCCGGTATACTGGATGCGGGTGGGCATTATCGTTCTATCTTGACGAGCTGGAGTTCAAAGATGAGCGTGCTATGGGCGGGAATGTCGTCCATCTTGGTAGCGCCATATCCCCACTTCCCGGGCCTTGACATCAAGGGAGGCTTCATTGGCCTCTTTGTAAGGATTGCTTTTCTTCTTTTTGTGGAACATGACAACAAAGATAAGAATCTTTTGAGAAAAGAGAGCCGGGCAGGCGGACTTGTCCGACTGCGGGGCTCTGTGGGTGGCGCGCCCCGGGGGCAGTCTGGCGGCAGCTTGCTGACGCCTGTCTGTCACCGGGTTAGACTTCGGCGGCAGCTCTGCTGACGTCAAGGTCCAAAGCGCGGAGTGACTCCGACGAAGTGGCCGGCTTGCCGGACGCTTGGTCGGAGCATGGGTTGAGGTTAGGAAGACACCGAGAAATTCGAATTTATTTGCTTGAATCTTTTTTCTTGAAAAGGGACAATATCTTCTCTTTGGAGAAAACACCCTTTTGATAAAAATGCCACCATCCTTCGTAGACAAAGCCGAATAGCACGCCATTAATCAGGTATTTCCAGATAATATCAATTTCATCGAAGATGGCATCGAATGCTATTGTGATTCCGATGAATACAAGTGCAGTAATGATTGATTTCAGGAAGTACTCTTTCATGTCAATTTCGATTTGTCTTACTCTGCAAATGTAATCATTTTCCGTGAGATGGAGAGCCGGGCGGGCGGACTTGTCCGCCTGCTGGGCTCTGTGGGTGCGCGGCCCGAGGGACAGTCTGGTGCCGGCTTGCCGGTGCCAGTCTGTCACCGGGTTGGACTTCGGCGGCAGCTCTGCTGACGTCAAGGTCCAAAGCGCGGAGTGGCTCCGACGAAGTGGCCGGCTTGCCGGACGCTTGGTCGGAGCATGGGTTGAGGTTAGGAAGACACCGAGAAATTCGAATTTAGTTACCACACAGCGAATGAAGCCTGAAGGAGAAATACCCTTTGCCGTCCAGATAGGCCAGGGCGTCATTCAAGAGCGCTGCCTTCTTGTTTTCATCAAGGTCCGAATGGAAGAGGATGTCGATGAACGTCTCCAGACCGTGGTCTGAAATCTTCTCGGTTTCCACCAAATACCAGACAGGGTTCTCTTGATGAAGGACCGCATCCAAGTCAAGCGGAAGGTTGGCCTTGTCAAATTCATCATTAACGTCGACCAGGGAATAATCCGGCGCGTCTCCGTCCAGCAGGCCCAGTTTACGGGCAATCATCAGCAGCATCTCGCCCAGGCGATCAATCTCTCTGAGGATATAATCTTCCATTTGAGTTATTCTCTGGTTGAGGTATCATCTTTCAACTGCAGCCGCTCCACAACCTTGTCGCAGGCTTGCATTATGCGCCTGAAGGAAAACACGTTAACGACCGCGCAGATAATGATGCCTACGGCCAGCATCACGAATACCGATGTGGTTTTTCCGGAGGGACTCCAGATTCGATATATCATAGGAGAGAGGGCCCCCAAAATAACCAGCAAAGCAGCCCATAAGGCTAACAGCAGCCACAAGTATTGCTGTTTGAACCGCCTGACTCTCTTCGTGGCCGTCAGAATGTCCTCCCCGAACAGCGTGTCCAGAGAAAGCTTCTTATAGACCCATGACACCGCCAGCGTTGCAATCATCATGAATGCAGACAAAAGAATGGTAACATTCCACGGGACATTTCTCCAGATAGAGAAAGAGATTAGAACGAGCACTAACGCAATTCCAGCGATCGGGGTGCTTTTTTTATCAAACGATAACCATCGGATGTCAGACTTGAATGCCTTTTCCATTAGCTGCTCGTTGATGATTTGCTGCTTGTCAAACTGTTCCTTCAGATTGGCGTAATCCTGCCGCATCTGGTCCAGTTCCTGATTGATATCGAATTCTTCCTTGTTCATGGCACGAGTGATTAAAGGTGAGACTTTTTGAGTTCTTCCTTGATTCGATGTAGCTGGAAAGAAACATTCTTCACCGAGATTCCCATGATTGCGCCGATTTCCTCATAGCTCAGGCCTTCGAGCCAAAGGAGGATGATGGCGCGGTCCACGAGGCCCAGTTGATTGATACGGGCATACAGGCGCTTGGTTTGCAATGCCCTGTCATTCGTATCCTCAAACGGGTCGATGTCCACGCTCAGCGGCACACGTTGCCCGATTTGTCGGCGTTTCTTGTCGGCATTAAGGCAGCAGTTGAGCGCTACACGGTAAATCCAGGTCCGGACGTCGGATTCCGCGCGGAATGAATCGTATCCCTTCCAGAGCCTGATCAGTATCTCCTGAAAGAGGTCGTCAATCTCATCCGAGTCCTTCGAGAACATGTAGCACACCGAATAGATGGTGCTCTTGTGCTCTCGGACCAATTGGGTGAATTCTTGTTCCTTGTTTTCCATTTTCAATCGAATCTACACCCATTAGACAACATAGTCCGCGAAAAACTATAAAAAATCTGCAGGAATTGATTCAGTTTGAATCCCGATTTATCCAACTCTCAAAGATAATCATTACTCTTTGCAAAAAACTGCAAATAATTTGGTTTATAATATAAACTTGTTTATATTTGCACCGTGGAAGGGGAAGACTGCGCAGCTTCGTCCATCCGCAAAAAATGGTTAAACAATTGATACAATGGAACAAAACAAAGAAATGACAGCT
>Ga0310695_10012845_pt1 | contig 11632 bp, 29 predicted proteins | sample RumenRJG_04DNA_FD_203882 | JGI IMG/M metagenome (GOLD analysis project Ga0310695, IMG submission 203882) | Bovine rumen microbial communities from Lethbridge, Alberta, Canada - RJG_04 (v2) (version 2) | ecosystem: Host-associated > Mammals > Digestive system > Stomach > Rumen | place: Canada... | reverse complement strand
AATCTACCGTTATAAAAGCCAAAAGTTTTAATACCTCTTCCTAATAATAAAAGATATTCTTTTTTATCGGTTGGCAAATCTTTTTCATCTTTCACATAATGCCATTCATTAGCCTTGTTATAGCCGTTGTCATAACCGTTGTTCCAAGCGTCAATTAAGAACTGCCTCGTAAACATGGTGTTTTCAGACAATCCTTCTTTCGGAGTGTTTTCTTTGAACCACTTGCTCAATTCATATTTCTCTACCATAACGGCTCCTTTTCTTGTAGTCTTAACAATTCTGGAATTATACAATCTAATCTTGTATGTTCATTCACTATCTTCCGTATTCGTTCAAAACATTTGTAATAGCCGTCTAATACACCTTTCTTATAAATCATTTCTAAATCGCTTGCGTACTTTTCCCCTTCTTTCTCAAACATAATTTACCACTCCGTGTATTGCGGGATTTCGCACCAAGCGATTACTTCATCACTGTCAATATAATCATCAACAATAGGTTGCCGTTGAGCCTCGTGCATATTATACATTTGCCATTTTTTTATAGCAGGACGATAGTATGCAATATAAGTTGTAGTCCGTTTTTCAAATTGCAAACAAATCAAAACAACAACATTGGGTTTCGGCAAATCACCGTCAGCAACCTTGTGCCACTTCGGTCTGCCCGCTTTAATGCCAGCAAGGAAAGCGTCGCTTATATCCTCGCTTCGATACAAAATCCAACCGTCTTTGTCATAATCCTCTTTGCTTACCTTTTCTGCGTAAAGTTTATCGACATATTCTTTTGCCATTTCTTCATCTGTCATTTTATAACCCTCCCAAGTTCAAATCCAAAGAACATTCCCACTAGGAACATTCCAAGCATAGTCAACAATGTCTCAGTCATTTCTTCGCCTCCTTTAAGAATTGCTCTGCTCTACCAAGGATTTCTGACACATTTGCAAATACTTCTTCATCGCTTGCAAAAGGAAGATTTAGTAATTCTTTTATTATTTCTTTTGCTTTGGTGAGTTGTTCGTCTTTATCAAACACCATATTTCTGTATTTATCTCTTTCTTCTTCAAGGCTTTTGTTCATTGAATTAAGAGCCTTGTTGAAAGTTGAACCAACCGCAAGAACTTCTTTGAGTTTCTTGTTTTCAAAGTGTCTGCTCATATTACTAGACTGTTGGAACTCTGCAACCTTTTTCAGTTCTGCGTTTTCCTTCAACAGTTCGTCTCGATTGTCAACGTCCCACTTCAAGCCCATTTTCAAGTCAGCGTTTTCCTTTTCAAGGTCTGCAATATAGTTTTCACTCTTTCGCCTACCACAAATATATGCTCTTTCTAACTTGCATAGAGCCGGGGCATATCTATCGCTGTCTAATGCTATTGCTATCCACTGTGCTTCAGAAGAAATATATTTTATATTATCTTCTCTGTTCAAATCTGATAATGCAATTAGTTCTTCTTTAGTCATTTTCTTCCTCCAGAAACCTGCCAATCTCTACCAGATTGTGGTTGATGATGGACAATTCATAAGCGACATATATCAGCAAGACGCAAACGCCCGCTAGCAACGCTACTGCCATTACTTCGTCTCCTCATTAGAAATGTCCTTTCCGCAAAATGGACAGAAGTCAAAGTCCCAACCTTCCAAGGTGGCCATCTTATGCTTGACGTTGCAACGGAACTGCTCGTATTCGTTCACAATCTTCTTCCTTCGGAATAACGGCTCAAACGACCGCGGAAAGGAGTGGTCTTCCACAATCTCAACATACTCGTTTTCCACCTTCTTACGCTTGACTATTTCGTGCTCCTTCATCTTAACGCTCCTTGGAAAACTCTATGCAAAAGTTCCGTATGAAATAAAATGTCAAAACTACAGCATTGGCAATTAAAAACGCATACTGCAAAATGTTTTCTCCGTTTATTTTGGAATAGTCCAAGCCGAAAAACATCACAACATCAAACATTACAAACGCTATTGCCCAAATATAACTTAATACTTTTGTCGCGGTAAACATAACTCAAACTCCTTTTGTAAATAAAACCTTGATTATTTTCGCTCCATTACAGACTTCATTCGCATAACGAATAAAAGCGCCTATTTTAGTTTTGAACTTATCACAATGCCTCAAATCCGTTGTTCTTTTACCGTTGTTATACTGCTTGTAAAATCCTGCAAAGTCTTGTCTTACAACGAAAACATATTTTCTTTTATTTTTCTCAAACATAACTCAACACTCCTTGCCGCAAGGGCTTCCGTCTGTATATGTCCAATATTCAAACAACTTCCCAAAATCAACAGGCTTTACCTTGCAACCGATTTTCACACTTCTGTCGGAAAACTCCACAATAAGTCTTGTTGTTCCGTCTGTCTTGTGGGCTATCCAAATCAGCGGCATTGTTCCCAGTGGACGCGGCGTTGCCGTCGGAAAACGCTTCCCATAATCCGCGATAAATTCAAGCGCGTCTCTGTAAGGCCTGTATTGCTTACCGTCCTCGCTGTGCTCGCAACCTACGCAAGCCTTGGAGTCAATGCCATCTGCACAAGGACATTCAGGCTTGTCCAAAATGTTTTCTTTTGGCAGAGCGTGGTCAATGTAATCCTCCCAATTGCACTTGGATACAGCGAGCGTGTAGCCCTCTTGCTTGTCGCAATCGGAGCCTTTTGTTTCAACCCTAGCGTAGCCCAAACTTTCAGGCTTTATGCGGTATTGGCAAGCATCTTCCCATAATGGGTATGTATCACAATCAACCCACTCGCCACAGGATTTGCATTGAACCTTCTTGCCTTCCTTGTAGTAAGCCCACTTGGCCTCATAGTTCGGGTCGTAGTAGGCAAAAGAAAAGAATCCTAATCCTTGAACCATAAAAGGCTCTTTCTCGGCTCCTTTTTTAAGAAAATAAGGCGGAGTGCCTTCTTTCCATCTGCTTGGGTCTGCACCCACTTCCACAAACATTTGCAAAGATTGTATGTCGCTAGAACAAAAGCCCCATTTACCATCCAAACTGTCGTCCCACATGAAGTGGACGAACTTCGGGTCAAACAACTTAACTTCTTTTTCCATCTTCTTCCTCCCTTAAATACCAACTGTCCGTAATCATCTTGTGCAGACCCAAGACCAACTCCTCTGTAGGCGGATTGTCCTTGAACACGTCAAGCGACCGCCACAGTTCCTTTCCGTCCTTTTCAGCCTTAGCCCAGCCATTTTCGGCGTGGAACTTTATTCCGTCTTTCTCAAAATCTAGCGGCATACTCACACCTCGAACTGTTCGTCAATGATTTCTTCTTCGCCGTCATCTTCAACTTCGTCAGAGTGTATCTCGCATTGTGCCCATCCTTCCTCAAACAAGTCTATAAAAGGGTGTAACGGCCTTCCATAAGCGACATACTCTGGGTAAAGTTGTTTGAAAATCTCTTCAACTTTGTCCATTTACTTTATTCCTCTTTTCCGTAGTCCGCGCTAGGAAACATATCCGAATGTTGCAGAACATTGTAATAATGGTTCCTAAGCTTCTCCGTCTCCAAGTTCAAGGCCGCCGCTTGGTTGTTCATAAGCGCGGTCTGCTCCTCAATCTCAGCCAGCCGGTCTTCCCTGTTCTTTCTTTCCGCCAAGGTAATCACAACGAATACTTGGCCCAATATCATAATCGCAAAAAACAAAGCCCACCCAACCTGTTTCATTCTTATTCCTCCAATCCTTTCAAGAACGCCTTATGCAAGGCGACAACTTTTTCCTTGGTAGGCTTCTCTTTCAAGAACACCCTATGGGCCTCCCAACGGCAAACTTTTTTGCTCAAGTCGTCGGCCCTTGCCCAGCCTTTGTCCGCCGTGTAGCGGACTCCGTTTTCAGTAAAGTCAAGCATTTTTTCCGCTCCTTTTTCCGTTTTTTCCTTCTCCCTCGAACGTCGGGGAGAGCAGGCAATAGGCCATCCAGCCCGCCCGAAAAATCCGCTCGTTTTCTTCCGCGACGTCCGGCGCGTTGGCGAAGCTGTCTATCTTCTCCTGCATCGCCTTTGGCAGCTTCTTGTCCCGCCATTTCTCGTAGCTGTTTCTTCGCTTCATTTCTCAACCCCTCCCGGCGACCCGCTCACTTGAAGTCCGCGCATCCGTCGCAGGCGTTGCCGTCCATTTTCAAGGCCCTGCAAGGGCACTTTCCGCCAGCGCGCCTCACTATCGCCGCCTTTATTTCGGCCAGCACCTTCTCGGCCTTGGCTATCCTTTCCAAGCCCTCGCCAGCGTCGAACTCCCTCATGTCGCAGAAGGACACCAAATCCTCAATCTCTCCGCTGGCGAGGCTGAAATTCACCTCGTCGATTTTGTCCGGCATTATTTTCATTTTTTCATCTCCCTTTGTTTCCGCGCCCATTCGCGCTGGTATTTTCTTCTTCTCTCCTTCCAGTCGGGGTCTTTGCTTTTCTCCGCCAAGTAGGCCCGGACGTGGGCGTTTCTCTTGGCCCTTCGCTCCGGGTCGGCGGTCACGGCCTTGTTGTGCCTTCTCGCCGCCGCCCTCACGTCATCCTTGAACCGCCTTCCGCCTTTTTCCGACGCCCTCACCAAGCCGAGCCTCTCCCCGGCGTCGAACTGCGCGAGCTTCAGCTTCGCCATCGCAATGCGGGCCGCCGTGGCTCCGGGGTTTCCGGCCTCCGTGCCGCCCATAAGGTTGAAAAGGCCCATCGCCTTGGCCGGCACGCGCCGGATGTTCTCCGGGGCGAAGTTCCTGTTGTTCCCGTCAAGGAACACGTAGTTCGACCGCTCCGACAAGTCCTCGTCGGGGTGGGCTTTCATGTACACCCACTTGGCCTTGCTCATCCACACGTTGGGCTGGGCCACCTTTATCCGCACGTAGCCTTTCTTGACCTGCTCGCTGCCGACCGGGCGGGCGAGCGTCGAGCGGTGCGGGTTCTTAACCATCGTCGCGCCTATGCGGCTCGCCTCGTTGCAGAAGGCGACGAAGGTCACGTCCGCCGCGTCCGGGAACTCAAGCAAAAAAAACTCGTAGCGCAGCTTGCGCGGAACGCCCTTGTTCGCCTCAAGCCAAGCCCGCTTGGCGTCGTCCCATATCCTTCGGAACTTTCTCATTTGAGCCTCGCGTACTTCTTCGGCGCCGCCTTGTCCTCGATTCCCAAGTAGTCCTCGTAAAGGCCGCCGTTCCTGTTCAGCTCCTTGACCACGTCCAGCTTCATGCGGTTTATGTTGATGTAGCTGTCCGCAAGCTCGCTCATCGCCCTCGACCGCTCTATAAGCGTCTTGGCCGTCTCGTTGTCCTCCGCGATGCTGTCGTCGTTGAGCTTCTCGATTTGGTCAAGAAGGGCCGTCTCCAACTCCTTGATGTTCCGCATTTTTTCACTCCTTCCCCCGAAGGGGAGCGGGCGGAGGATGTTTTGGGGAAACCCCGCCCGCGCGGTCTTTCCCGCCGCCGCTAAAAGTTTAAGCAATGCCGTCTATCCGGCTGTCTGTATTTTTCGCTCCATACGGAGTTACTTCCAAAAAGAAGCGTCCCGCGTTCCGCCAAGGTTTCCTACGGAGCCGTCCAAGGCTTCCCGCGTTCCGCTTTCCCGCTTGGCTTGGCGTTAGACCCTTCGGATCCGACAGATCAACGATCCGAATTTCCGCAAGCCCCCTCGCGGGCCGGCTGTTATTTCCAAGGGCAACGCTCGCCTCGGCGAACACATCACCTGCTTGCCCCTAAAAAATCCTTTCTTAGCGAGTGGAAGTCCAAGTCCGCGTCGGACATGGGGATCTCCCTCGCGCTTGAGTCCGCCGCCTCGAACAGCTTTGTGCGGACTCTTAAATACAAATACGACACGGAGCTTTTCTCGCTGTAGAAGTCCCTGCCGTCGCTCCCGGCGGGCTTTGAAAGCTCCAAGGCCATCTCCTCCGCCGCGTCCTCCGCGCACTCCAAGGCGCTTTGGAACGAGAGCGGGAGCCTTTTCTTCTTCGCCAAGTCGCGGGCGAAGTTCTTGGCCGCGTGGCGGGCGGCGTTGAAGTAGTCGGCCAAGGCCGATTGGTCGCCGTCCAGCTTGTAGCGGGCCTGCGCGTCCATCATCCGCTCGTTGTCGGTCTTGGGGTTTGGGCACCTGCCTTTCTCCAAGGCCTCCCTTCGCCTTTCGGCCTCGCGGTCTAGGAAGTCGTAGGGAAGCCACCTCTCAAATTCCGGCTCTATTCTCTTTCTTCCCACCTTTCTTTCCTCCCGCCCTTGGCTCCGGCTCCAAGCAGTAGTCGTCCTTGCTGGGCCTTTCCCCGTCCCGCACGGCCTCCCTAAGCCGCTCGAACTCCAGCGCCACGCCGGGGCTGGCGAGCTCCTCCCAAAACGCCAAGTCGCGCTTCGGGGCGGCGATCAAGTAGGCCCGCGCCTTGGGCTTCGCGTGCAAGTCTCCGTAGCAATTCACGCCGAAGTAGTCCAAAATCACCCGGCGCAGGAAGTTGTCCGCCAAGAGCCTCGGCCCGCCGTCCCTTCGCCCGATGTTCACGCCGCCCCCCAAGTCCGCCTAGACTGGCACCCCGCCGTATAAGGCTTGGCGAACCTTCGCACGATGTCCGAGCAGGACTCGCCGAAAAGCTCCTCAAAGGCCGGCATGGCAAGGCGCGTCTGCAATATCAAGCCGCGCGGCTTTGTCCGCAAAATTTCGTTGATCAAGAAGACCTCGCCGTTGCGTTTTCCCAATTCGCTGGGAAAGCCCACGTCGTCAATGACGGCGATGTCGGCCGCGCGCACTTCCGCGAACACGGCGTCCTTGCTCTCGCTCTTCCAGTCGTTGAGCCGCTCCAAAAGCCTAGCGCTCGTGGCGTAGAAGCAGGTCGCGGGCACCCTGTGCTCGTAACGCTTTCCCGCCCATTCGGTCTTGGCCGACTTCGTGAAGTCCGGCGACCACATGGCGTTCTTGCAATAAAGCACGGCGTTGTAGGTCTTTCCGATTCCCGTTCCGCCCGACACGAACATTCCGGGGGCCTTGCGGTTGAACACGTCCTCGAATCCGTGAAGGTACTCCGTTATGAACCGCTTGTGCTCCGGGGAAGACTTCGACTCGGACTTCGTTATCTCCTCGACGACGCGCTCAAGGCCGCCGCGCTTGACGAAGTTGAGCCACGCTCCCTTCGCCTGCTCGATGCGGACGCGCTTGTCGTCCTCCGCCGCGACGGCGTTTGCCATTGTCCAGTCTCCGTTCGGCGCCAAGGCTTGTCCCAGCCTTTCCAAGGCCGCCTCCCATCCGAAGCCGATTGTCTTGATTTCGCTCATAAAGCCCCCCAAGTCTTGCTCTTGGCGCTCAAATACCTCTCAAGCGAGAAGTTTTCCGGCAGAAAGTCGCGAATCTTCTTCTCCGCGAACTTGTCGAAGGGCGACTTCTGCTTCGCCCAAAAAGCGTCCAAGTCGGGTCTCTGGAATATCATGGCGTAGTTTTGGGCCGCCGCTATCACTTCCTCGGCCCTTAAGCCCCGCAAATAAGGCAACGCCAGCTTGAAGTCCCTTTGAATAAAGGTCGCGTAGTTCCCGTTGCAGCAGGGAAGGCCCGATTTTTGAAAAATCTCGAAAACATTTTTAGAAAAGTCCCCGTCGGGAAGGGGGAGAGGGGCCGGGGGCTCCGGCTCCGCCTTTACATTTTCCTTTTCGTCAACATTTACAGTATCTTTGTCATTTACATTATCTTTATCATTGGTTTTTGAATTTAAAAAACCCCCCTTTTTATTTTCCAATAACCCCCCTTTTTCAGTTTTAGGGGGGCGGCCGCCTTTTTGACCGTCGATTTTGCGGTCAAGGTCGGCGTCGATGTTGGGCTTTACGGCCGTGAAAGCCAAGTCCGCCTCAAAGGGAAGGTTCTTCGGCTCGATTCCTTCGAACCTGTAGGCGTCCAGCGCGTCGTAAAAGGCCAAGCGGGCCTTGGCGTTCTTGATTTTCTTGGCCACTTCGTAGAAGCTCCTGTATTGCGCCGCCTTCTGTATCTCGCTCATTTTTTAAATCTCCTCAACTCTTTCTCAACTATTTTTTTTGCGAGCCGCCAGCAGGCTCCCTCGTCCATTCCGATGTTCACTGTTTGGTTGCACTTAAGCGAGCAGGTCATGGCCATGTTCAAGGGGTGGTCTATGACGTTCGCTCCCCAAAGGTAGCGGTTGGTCTTTGTGTTGGCGATCCGGTGGGCGCCTTGCGGCTGGCCGTCAATCAATGGCCGTCCGCAAACCTCGCACACTCCGCCGGAAACGGCGTAGACCGCCTCCCGCTGCCTTTTCTGATCTTCGGTCATGCCGCCGCCTCCAGCTTGTAGACGACGTAGTGGACGGCCTTTCCGAAGCGGTTCTTGCCCGTCTTGGGGGTGGCGCTTATCCTATAGCCCCTTTTTCTTAGATTGAAGATTCTTTTCGGCATCTGCATTATGCCGAAGCGCTCGAAAGCGATAAGGCTCGTCATTCCGGCCTCGTGCTCCATAAGGTAGCCGAGCACCATGTCTTCCTGCGTTTGTCCGTTCATTATTCCGCCTCCCTTTTAGAACGAATCCTTCTATTGCGATTTTGAGTCGCAATATCCACCCAGCGACAATTTTGAGGGCAATAGCCGCGATTGTTGTCTATTCGGTCGATTGTGCACTTCAATTTTGGGGCTTTGTCGTCATATCCGTTCTCATAAGCCCATCTGTAAAAAACAGAGAAGTCTTGGAGCCATTCATCGCAAATAGCGATGCCGCGGGCCCCGTAATTTTTGTAGTCCTTGGAGTTTTTGTTATAGCAACGGGTCTTCATATTCCTAAAAACTTTGTACAAACGTGTATAGGCAAGGTTATGCTTTGTGTTGCGTTCGATATGGCTGCAACCGCAAGACTTTGTGGAGCCGGAAACAAAGCTGCTTTTTTGTATGCTTTTCTCATTTCCGCATTCGCATCTGCAAATAAAACACAAATTGCCATTCACGCTTTTGTCATATTTAATGACAGTCAGCTTTCCGTATTTTCTGCCAATTTGTTTTTGTATCGCCTCTTGATGCAAACGTAAGTTTCTTTCCGCAAAACTCATTCCGCAGTCTCCTTTAATACGACACCAAGGTCGGCGGCCAAAAGATAGGACGCCTCTATCAACAAGGAACACTCGGTCGTTGAACTTTCGTGCTCTCCGATTGGAATAACCTTGCCGTTAATGACTTTGTATGGGTAGCCCATTTCAACAGCCATTTCTTTAATCGCGAATTTAACGTCATCGTGAGAGTTGCCGGTTTCTTGGCAAATCTGCATGATATTTCCGTTAAGCAAGTGATTCTGCGACCCCTCGCCGGTGGAGCGGGGCCGTCTCGGCGGCTGGACGCTCACCAAGGCGTAGCCGCCGTTCTTCCTCGCGCATTGGGCCAAGACCCCGCGAAGGCGGCCTTTCAGCCCCTCGTTCTCCGGGTAGAAGAACGTCACCTTGTCGCCGTCGAACGCGGCCTTCAAGACCATCTCCGCTTTCATTTTAGAAGATTTCCTCCGGCGGATTTCCCGCCGCGCGCTTGTCGTGCTCGCCCTTGGCCTTGTTGAACGCGTCGGCCCAGCCTTCGCCGTTGAGCGAGGCCTTTATTTTGGCCAGCTCCTCCGCCGTGAAGGTGCCGTCGTTCCACTTGGCCATCTCGGCCTTTTCCGCGTCCGTGAACTTGGACTTGCGGCTCTCCGCTTTCTTCAAGGCCGCCGCCTCCTGCGACAAGGGCTTTTGCGGCGCGTTGAAGTTCGCGTCGGTGTCCTCGTCGCTCGTGATGCCCAGCATCGCGCTCAAGGCGTAGCGCCTCATGTAGGTGATTGACATTCCCATTGTCTGCGCGGCGTTGTTCTTTTGGTTCGCGATGACCGGCAGAAGCGCCGAGTCCTCGATCCATTGTCCGCTTTTGTGGAAAAGCCTTGTCGTGAGCGTTAGCCCGCTCTCGCCCTGTCCCACGCTCTGCAAGTAGCCGACCCCGTGTTTGAAAAGAACCGGCTTTATCGCCTTCGTGATCGTGTCCAAGTCCGCGTATTTGTAGCCGTAGGCTTGGCTGTCCTTCGGCATCGTCGGAATCTCGTTCTGTATCTCGACCAAGGCGGCCAAAAGGTCGCCGATGTTCTCGCTCTGTTTCATGTCCGTCTCCTTTTAGAATGGAATGTCTTCCGGGAACTCGCCGCCGGGGCCCATGCCGTTGTAGTCCGGCTGGGCCGGCTGCGGATTCGGGCGGAAGTTTTGCTGATGGGATTGCCCGCCGCCGTTGCCGCCCAAGAGCTCCACGCTCTCGGCGACAATCGACACGCGGCTCTGCTTCCGGCCGTCTTTCTCCCAGCTGTCTTGCTTGAGGTGTCCCACCGCGGCGATTTGCTTTCCCTTCACAAGGAACTGCTTCAAGCTCTCGGCCTGCTTCCCCCAAAGCGTCAAGTCGAAGAAGGAGACCTCGTCGGCCCATTGTCCGTCGGCCCCCTTGCGGCTTCTGTTCGACGCTATGGAGATGTTGGCGAACGCCATTCCCCCCGTCGTGTACTTAAGCTCCGCGTCCCGCGTGAGCCTTCCAACCAATACGCAACAATTAACGTCGCTGCTCATTCTCGCTCCTCCTTTTCTTTTTCCGCGAGCCATTCCGCCCGCTCCTGTTCGCGCTCTCGGCGCTCCATCTCCCGGATTCGCCTCTCCTCGATTCTGTCGGGGTCGGTCTTGTCCGCGTACTCTTGGTAGTCTTTCCAGTCTCCGGCGTGCATTTTCGCCTCCTTACCTTACCGCGGCCTTACGCCTAGTTTCTTCCGCCGTGGGTTTTCTCCAAGGGCCGTTCTTTTTATTTAAGAAGGCCTTGTTCATGCCGTCGGCGGTTTCGTCAACCGGCTGGGCCGCCGCGATTTCGTTCCTGTAGTTCTCGCGCTCGTTCCACCACGCTTGAAACTCCGGGTCGTTCTCGCGCATCTCGTTGTAGATTTCGTCGGCGATGTACTCCTCCAAGGTCTGCCCCTTGAAGAAGACTCCGCCGAAGCGCTCGAAGAACTCCAGCCAACGGTGCCATTCCCAATAGGACTTTTTGTCGGGGAAGTCCTCGGCGCGTTTGAAACTGGACTTCTTGTCCTCGACGTAGCCGAAGGCCTCCGCTCCGCTCATTCTGAACTCGGCGATCGCCTTGGCGGTCTCGAACTGGGCCGGGTATCTCTCGGCCAAGGCCCGCAAATCCTGCGTCCTGTCAAAGCCCTTCGGAAACGGGGTGATGGTGTAGGTTCTAGCGAGATTCATTCGCTTTCTCCGAGCCGTTGTACGAGGTTTTTTGGTGGATAGTAAGAGTCCACGCTTTTTTCTCCGGGTTGTAGTAGGCGAAGTCCACGAAGAAGGCGTTTTCGTCGTAGCCTTCAAGCCTTCTCGCGATTTCGGTCAATGCTTGTGAAAAGTCCATTTCCTTTCCCAAATAAAAAAGCCCCGGAACGGTGCACGAACCGGGGCGGTTGATTGCTCAACTCACCGCAAAAGCGGCTATGATCTGCACCCCACACAGCCGTTCTTGGTCTATCTATGTGGCATTATAAAGGGGGTAATTGAAACTGTCAAGCCCCTTTTTAAAAAAAACGCAATTTTTTTTTCTAAAGTTTTTTCGGAGCCCCTTCCGATAGGAATTTAGGATAGAGGCGGCTATGACACAGTATCAAGCGAAGCAACAGCGAAAAAAACGATGGATTCCTCTTTGCGCCAAGGGCGACTTG
>Ga0310695_10012844_pt1 | contig 11633 bp, 7 predicted proteins | sample RumenRJG_04DNA_FD_203882 | JGI IMG/M metagenome (GOLD analysis project Ga0310695, IMG submission 203882) | Bovine rumen microbial communities from Lethbridge, Alberta, Canada - RJG_04 (v2) (version 2) | ecosystem: Host-associated > Mammals > Digestive system > Stomach > Rumen | place: Canada... | reverse complement strand
CCCCAATTTTTCACTTTCCTACGGGTGATTGGGGGATTTTTCTTATCCCTTACAAAGGTACAAAATTTATATCACATTGAGAAACAGATAGTTATAAATAATCTTAATATTTAACGACAGTCCCTAAGTAACGTCAAGCAATTGGTAGAAAGTATTTAGGAACATGATTATGCCTCCCCGCAGTATAGACTGTCGGGGAGGCTTTTTCGTTATATAGAAGAATATGACAGGTACCTGGCACGTGTCACAAGTAATTGTTCTCTCCTGCCTCAGTGAATGATGCATTAGTCTGACAAGAACTGCTTTATCAGGTTAAGCTGCTTGATGAGCTTGGAAATCTGATGGGCTGTCAGGAGTGCTACGAGACTCTTGTCGTCATCTACTGCATCTTCCAGGATAATGGCACATATTGGCTCACCTGGACGAGTGCCATGGGCATCGGTGATTGTAGTGTTACAGTACTGGAGCGTAAGGCATGTATCCATGCTCTGCTCTACTTGGAGAATCAAATGTTTTTTGTTCATAATTGTGATTTTTTAAAGGGTTATTCTTTTGGCCAGTCAATATCTTGTTGTGAGGTTTCGGGCGCGGTCCAGTCTGAGCGGTCATAGGAGCGCAGCGTGATATTATCATTGTTGGTGCCTACGAAACGATTGCTCTGAGGGTCAAATCCGAAAACGCACCGGCCAAGCTGTCCGAGGTGACGGAAACGAACTTTCTGAACGTAAACATCGACCAGTGACTGCGACTTTGCATTCTCGGTTTCTGGTTCACGCTGCAGTATTAGACCATAGTCGCACTTGTTGTAGAAGTCGGCACTTCCAGCAATATCATAGAGCGATGGTACGGAGTGCTGGGATTGCTTGTCTTTACTGTCTGCCTGAGGCTTTCTGGGGTGAGCAACCAGAATGACCATCACTTTGTATTTGCGGGCGAAAGCAACAATATGTTTGAGAACCATCGAAATTTTCTGTGTGTCGGTCGTGCCGCTCTGGACAGGTAGATCGATGTAGTTGAAAGGGTCGAGCAGCAACACCCGAATGTCCTTCTTGTGTACCAATTGTTCAGCAACCAACAGGATGTCTTCTATCTGCGAACATTCGTCGTTGATATGGAAAATGTGCTCGCGCAGGAAACGCTTTCCACGTTCAACAGACTCCTCCGACATGTGTCTTACCGACATCTCGCGCCCCATCAAAGTCTGGCCCAATTCATAGTAGTGCAGGCTCAAGGGATATTTCTCTGGCGAATAAACGCCAGCACGCCAGCCCTGCTCAACGGCCAGCATCATGACCAGATTGTCGGCAAACGTTGACTTGCCCGTTCCCGGAACACCCGAGATGACCATCAGGCGGCCAGGCTCGAAACGTATCATATGGGTGAATCCGAACAAATGCGTTACGCCAGGAAATATGGGAACGCCATTCCGTACCAGTTCTTCGAAGGTCTCCATCTGGTCGTCCATGGTCGACATACCGATAATGGGCATCGGCTTTGCCGACTCTATGCAACGCTTAACGGCCTCCTCGTCCTCAGCCATCAGAACGTCGTTGGCATCCTTGACTTCAGTTTCAGCAGCAACCTTCCAATCTACATAGTAGAAATCGTTGGCAGCAAAATAGCGGGACACTTCTATGCGCTTTATGATGCCTTTTTCGTCTGTGTCGCCAGCATAGACTATCTTCTTGCCGTCAAAGTGACTCTTGCGGTACTTGTCGAAGCAGCTCATGTTGGTGCCAGTTCCATTGGGCAGAGAGACAACACCGACATAGCCGCACTGAACCAAGACGGCAGCGTCCATCATTCCCTCAGTCAAGTAGATAACCTCAGCATCCAGTGCATCGTCAAGGTTATAAGGTAACAACTGGCAGCCAGCCTCAAACTTAAAATCCTTGTCGAACGATTTGTACTGTATGTTGCGCAGTACACCATCTTCTAAAAACCGGAAAGCCAGACACGTCTTCTCCCCACCGGCAGTGCCTTGCTTAGAGTCACCGTCAAAATAGATTCTTGCATACCCCACCCCCAGCAGGTGCATCACGTCGGCACGGAGGCCGCGCTTAGTCAGATAGGCCATCACGTCCGACGGGTAGTCGCCCATACTGACCTTGCCACCAATGACCGATGGCGACTTCGCTGCATGAGTGGTAGGCATGCTAACTGAAGGTACCAATGACTGACCTTGGCTTTGAAAACCCTTGTCCAAAACAAATCGGGCACCGCAGCAGAAACACTGGCCTACGCCCATTAGTTGGTTGAACGAACCATCGCAGCGGCGGCGGTGGCTTCCCTCTTCACCGCATAACGGACAGTGAAAGCGGAATGTCTCGCGATGGGTGTTTTTACCAAGTGCCTTGACTTCATCTAACTTGACTCGATAGAGTCGATCCTTAATAAATTCCATAATAAATTAACGTTTTAAATAATTAGAAAAACCTGTATAGTTGACATTTGTGTCGTTCTCTTCTTGAGAAGGGGCAAGGGGGCATGAGGTGTCCTCGCCCTGAGGCATGTGCGTGTCGTCAGACACACGCACAGTGCCTTTTTCTTTATTTTCTTTTTCTTGTTCTATTTCTATATCTTCCGCGTGCATATATAATGTTCGCGCGGGAGAATCAGCTTTCTGAAGACTCCCATGCAGTTCCATTTTATACTGTTCAACCATCCAATAGCTGGTAAATTTGTCCCCATCGATGACGAACAAATCTTTGTTGTCCAGGATGATGTGCTTGACGTAGCTGCGGCTTTTGTGCACTTCGCGGGCAAAAGCATCCAACTGTCGACCAGACAGGATACCCCAATGGGTAGCCGTGTTACTGAGAACAAGGTTAATGACGATGTAAAGCCACCCGCCGATAGAACCCTCTTTCTCGTACATTTCTGCCACACTGGGCATCGTCAGAAGATGACGGGGCAACTTGATGAACCCGCCTTCGAAAAAGTTGTTCGATGACAACTTGCTGCTGTTTTTGTGTTTTTGTGTCATTTTTTTTATTTTGGTTGTTGTTGCAAAGGTAAGTTATCTACATGGTCATTACAAATTTCTACGCTTTTTAGACTGGATTTTTGCAAAACATTACCAAAAATACACAGTTTAGTGCTACAACTTTTCGGTCATTTTTCTGTGCCTCCAATATATCTCAACATCCTGTAAATAAGCGTATTGAGTGTCCTGTACTTCAAGCAGAAATTACTATGTTCATTTGTAGAAAGGTATCTGATGAAAACTGACATCCGACACTTCAGACCATCGCCCTGCCCTATATCATATAAGAACTGTGCGATTTTAAAGATATATTCGGTCTTAGAAGTCTGACTCTCGTCAAATTGGAAGCATCTCAAATGCTTCCAATCAATGGAGGAACCATTCTTGTCTAATGGACTGATGTGGTTCACTAGCTTTTTTAGTTCGCTGTGATACTCAGCCTTTACAAGGTCATAAACTCGAGTTTGTTGTGTAAACTCCTTCTTCTGTGTTTTAAGAGTCTTTGCTCTTATAAATTTATTTTTTATCATATAGCTTCAAGCTAATGCTGATCAGGGCCCAAATCAAGGGCACAGTTCAGGTCATTAATGCGTGAAGCTTTCACTGCAAAGGTAATAAAGTTCTAAAATGAGTGGCGGACATAAAAATTGAGGCTCGCGGAAGTGTTAAAAAATTAACAGAACCACCGCAAAGCCCCTATTTTATCGTACGACAAATTAACATTTCAATGTTCCACGCGTGAAACAATTGAAGATGAACTTAATAGGAAAACAGACAAAACATGACGCCGCTTTCCATTTGATTAACGATAAGATCACTGTTTGTTGTTGGCGGCACATATATAAGATGTGCCACCAACAACAAACAAGAATCTGCTAACATGGCACACTACATTTCCCCCACCCGACTCTGACACTTTTTACACTGGGGGCAAAAACTTTTTAGACTGGGGTCAAAAAAATCCCGCCCGACAGGCGACAGATTTCAAAAGTTATTCGTACCTTTGACCCTTGGCCAAAAATCTCTGACCAAAAGGTGCACAGTGTGACGCTGCAATCGGAAAAACCGAAGAAAAACACGTTTTCCTTTGGTTTTTCGCTCAGTTTGCACTACCTTTGCACTCAAACATCGTTAAAGAGGGTCAGAACCCTCGAAGTCTGAGCGAAGACGGCGGTGTGATTTTTGTGGGTAAAATCATATAACGACATGAGCAGTTATTAGAAGATATAGAAACGTGAGAAATTTCTTAATCAAATCGAAATAAGGTAATTGTGAATGTTCGCGCTGATAGCGTGGACGTCACTTATCTTTCGATTGGGCAATCTCACGGCCTCTATATCTGGTAAGAGCGGACACGCTTTTATCGTGTATAGAGGCCCCAGAGCAGACGGGCCCAAAGAGTTCCGATAAGTGCTTATCGTCCTAAAGCTATAAGCGCAAAATAATGCCAAACAAAGAAACTGGCCCTGCCTGTATTGACATCAGGGAGGACGACCTGTTGGCATTGTCGCCAAAGGTGCTTGATACACTTTTGCGCGACCATACCACAGGCAAGAATATCTTCTGGGCGACGTATGACTATGAAGCGCTCGGCTCAGAGTATGGTTACCATTCTGAGATTCTGCCCCATCTGATAACGGGTGAACACGGGATGGTAATCCGGCCGCGCGTGCTGAAATCTAAGGAGAATCAGACTGGCCGTGCCAAGGACATGGCGGAGGTATTCACCCCGTCGTGGGTTTGCAATGCCCAGAATAATCTGGTTGATGAAGCGTGGTTTGGACACAAGGATGTTTTCAATGTGGAAGATGCGACAAACCATACATGGAAAGCCAATAACGATAAGATAGAGTACCCTAAAGGAAAGACTTGGAAGGACTATGTTCGCGCCACTCGTATGGAAATGACGTGTGGCGAAGCACCTTATTTAGTGAGTCGCTATGATGCCACAACAGGAGAAACGATTCCCTTGCGGGAGCGAATAGGTTTACTTGACCGCAAGTTACGCATAGTCAGCGAGAACACTGAGACGAGTGGCGACTGGCTTGACTGGGCACAAGTGGCCTATAAGAATTCTTATGGCTTTGAGTGGCAGGGCGACAATCTGTTGCTGGCTCGCGAAGCCCTGCTTTGGACTTTCATAGAATACTATCAAGCCAAGTTCGGTAAGGCTCCACTTGTGAAGAGCATCAACTACATTGCCTATATCATCTCATGGAACCTCTGGCAGATGGATGGTTTGAAAGGAGTTGTACCTGATAGTTGCAAGAATGGTATGACAGAGAAAATACCGACCCTCTTTGGTGAAGAAGAGCAAACGGTGAACTGTCCCGGTTGTCAACAGGATGACATACGAAAGCATAACGGCACGTACAGCCTTATCCGTGACTGGGGAAACGACAAAAAGAAAATCCGATTTATAGACTTGATAAACAAATAACTGCCTATGGCTACATTTGAATCCTCATTGAAGTCAAAGTTGATTTATGTGTTCGCAATCAATGACGAAAGGCATCGTGACTGTCTGAAGATTGGTGAGACAACGATTGACGAAGATGACGGCAGCAATCTTTTCGGCAATACTGAAGCTTTACAGGAGGCTGCCCACAAGCGTATCCGGCAATATACCAAGACGGCAGGCATAGCCTATCAACTGCTATATACAGAAATATCCATCTTCGTGCGCAATGGCATGATTATGACCTTCAACGACAAGCAGGTTCATAAGGTGTTGGAGCGAAGCGGTGTCAAGCGCAAGGAGTTTGAAGGAGTGACTGGTGCTGACGAGTGGTACTGCTGTGATCTGGAAACCGTCAAAAAGGCCATCGCTGCCGTGAAGAGCGGTGCGACGAGTCTTCATCCTTCAGACATCACCCAAGGGCAAACGCCAATCATCTTTCGCCCAGAACAACAAGAGGCTATCGATAAGACCCGCAAGCGTTTCAAGAAAGGCAACCAGATGCTTTGGAATGCCAAGATGCGATTCGGCAAGACATTGTCAGCCCTTCAGGTCATCAAAGAGGAAGAATACACACGTACTCTGATATTGACCCACCGTCCTGTGGTTGACAAAGGATGGTTTGAGGATTTTGGGAAGATCTTCTATGACCGCAAGGACTTCCATTATGGTTCGAGAGGCAATGGCGAAGAGTTCTGCGTCTTGGAAAAGAAAGTGGCATCAGGTGGTAAGTACGTCTATTTTGCTTCCATGCAGGACCTTCGTGGCTCTGAACAGGTAGGCGGCAAGTTCGACAAGAACAACGAATTGTTCTCTGCTACCTGGGATCTTGTGATTGTCGATGAAGCACATGAAGGTACCAAGACGGAGCTCGGACAGAACGTACTGAAAGAACTCATAAAAGATGATACTAAGGTGCTTCAGTTGTCAGGTACTCCTTTCAATCTTTTCGACGACTACTCGGAAGATGAGATATTCACTTGGGACTATGTGATGGAACAAAAGGCCAAGCAGGAATGGGCCGTGGACAATCCCTACGCCCCTAATCCCTACGCCTCGCTGCCAGCCATCAACATCTATACATACGACCTGGGAAACCTGATGAGTGACTATGTGGAGGACGAGAAAGCCTTCAATTTCCGCGAATTCTTCCGCACAAAAGACGATGACACATTCATACACGAGAAAGACGTAGACCGTTTCCTCGATTTGCTCTGCAAAGAAGATAAGGATAGCCTTTATCCCTACAGCAATGAAACGTTCCGTCGCATATTCCGACATACCCTATGGCTGGTACCTGGTGTAAAGGCTGCAAGGGCTTTGAGTGCCAAACTGAAAGTGCATCCAATATTCGGTATGTTCCAGATAGTCAATGTGGCTGGCAACGGCAATGAAGACGAGGAAAATGCAGAAGCCCTGCAGATGGTGAATAAAGCCATTGGTGAAGACCCAGACGAAACCTATACCATTACCCTGAGCTGTGGGCGTTTAACTACAGGTGTCAGCATAAAGCCCTGGACAGCAGTATTCATGTTGGCAGGCTCGTTCAGTACCTCTGCAGCCCAGTATATGCAGACTATCTTCCGTGTGCAGACTCCTTTCACCAATCATGGCCGCATGAAAGAGCAATGCTATGCCTTCGATTTTGCACCAGACCGTACTCTCCGTGTTCTGGCAGAGACAGCGAAAGTATCGGCAAAGGCAGGCAAGCAGTCTGAGGAAGACCGCAGGATACTGGGCGACTTCCTGAACTTTTGTCCTATCATCAGTATCGACGGTTCGAAGATGAAACCCTACGATGTCAACAAGATGATGGGGCAGTTGAAGAAAGCCCAGATAGAAAAGGTGGTGCAGTGCGGTTTCGAGGATGGTGCCCTCTATAATGACGAACTTCTGAAACTGACGGATGTAGAACTGAAAGACTTCGACGAACTGAAGAAGACCATAGGCTCCACAAAGGCGATGGCTAAGACAGGCGACATAGATGTCAACAACCAAGGTTTCACCAACGAGCAATACGAAGAGAAAGAACGTCTGGAGAAGAAGCCCAAGAAGGAACGCACACCCGAGGAACAAGCCAGGCTTGACGAACTGAAAGCTATGAGCAACCAGCGAAAGAATGCCATCAGCATTCTGCGAGGAATGAGTATTCGTATGCCGTTGCTTATCTACGGTGCAGAGTTGAAGAGTGAAGACGAAGAGATAACCATCCATAACTTTGCTTCGCTGATAGATGACCAGTCGTGGGAGGAGTTTATGCCTAAAGGCGTTGATAAGGAAAAGTTCGAGAAATTCAAGAAATACTATGACCCCGACATTTTCCGTGAAGCAGGTAAGCGTATTCGTGAAATGGCACGGGCAGCAGACAAGTTCACCATAGAAGAAAGGATAGAACGCATATCTGCCATCTTCAATACCTTCCGCAATCCAGACAAGGAAACGGTCCTGACACCTTGGCGAGTGGTCAATATGCACCTGAGCGACTGTCTCGGAGGCTGGTGCTTCTATGACAAGGAGTTTAAGAACACACTCTCTGTTCCTCGCTATGTTAGCCAAGGCAAGGTCACCAAAGACGTGTTCCGTCCTGACGCTCACATATTGGAAATCAACTCCAAGAGCGGTCTCTATCCTTTGTATGTGACTTACAGTATTTACCGTTCGCGTGTAGAGGCAGCCAAAGTAAAATATGGTGAGGTCAGTCATGGCTTTGCCATGAACCTATGGGATGCCACCATCGAAGAGAACATCCTCGTGGTATGTAAGACCCCTATGGCCAAGAGCATCACTAAGCGAACGCTTGCAGGCTTCCGTGATACTAAGGTCAATGCTCAATATTATCCAAACTTAATAGAAAACATTTCAGAACGTCCAGAGGTCGTCGTCAACACCTTCCGTGACGGCAGGCACTTCTGGAAAATCAATCAAGATACAAGTATGAAGTTAGATGCAATAGTAGGTAATCCACCGTATCAAGTGATGGATGGAGGAGCCGGAGTCAGCGCCGTTCCAGTTTATCATCGTTTTGTGGATATTGCAAAACAAACCAAAGCCAACTATATTTCAATGATTATGCCAGCCAAATGGTATAATGGCGGTAGAGGTTTGGAGCAATTCCGCTATGATATGTTGCACGACACAAAAATAAGTAACCTTTACGACTATATCGACCCTCATGATTGTTTCCCAACTGTTGATGTGGCTGGTGGCATCTGCTATTTCCTACGTGACAGCAAATACGATGGATTATGTCGTTTCGTCTCTTGTAGATCTGGAATAAGGATTCCTATCATGCGAAATTTGAGCGATTCAGAAGTACTTATCCGTCATCAAGAGGAAATATCCATATTGAACAAAGTTCAGATTGAAGGACAAACATATCTTAGTAGTGCTGCATACTCCCAAAAGCCATTTGGCTTGCGTACTTATGTCAAACCATCGGAACAGGGCGATATCATTCTGCGTTATAATGGAGGATTGGGCCCATACGATAGTAAACTCGTAACTGTAAACAAGGACTTGATATATAAATGGAAGATTATAACTTCACGCCTTACCGCCGAACACGCTGGAGAAACCGACAAGAATGGGCAAAAGAGAATCTTTTCAACCCTGGAGGTTCTTGACCCAGGAACAATTTGCACTGAAACGTATATGATGCTTAATGTGTTTGACAGCCAAAATGAATGTATAAATATGTTCAAATACCTAAAGACTAGGTTTGTTAGAGAATTAGTAGCAATGGCTACTTCCACGCAACAGATGTCAAAGGCCAACTTCCGCTTCGTCCCTCTCCAAGACTTTAGCAAACCTTGGACGGATGAAGAACTCTATGCAAAGTATAAGCTAACGGATGAGGAAATCCAATTCATCGAGTCGATGATCAAGCTAATGGAGTAAAAGAGACTGGTACATGACATCAGAAATGTAACCGATATCTAAATTCCTTTGGTAAAAAGGGGGTGAGGTTAATAGTCGATTTGCAGCAGAAATTCTGCTTGTTGATTGTCCCGGTTGTCCACAAAATCAACCAATATGTTTGTGTCAAGAAAAACTTTCTTCATCCCCTATACCCCAAAATGTGTTTAGTCTTTTCGTCGTTCATCTCTTCGTCCGACAGCGAGAGTCTGCGGACAAGCTCTTTTGTTTCTTGTGAAATCTTCAGATCTTTGAATTTTTTACGAATGATATCAGCAGCTGTCTCGCTACCTTCCATTTTGTCTTTTTCCTAGATGGCTTCTTGCAAGAAGGCTACTACAATACGCATGTTATGTATTTTCATGCTCCGTAGCAAATCTATGTAGGGAGCCATTGGAGTCTCTGAAATTTTCATTGCTAATGCTGTCATATCTTCAAATAATTGATTTTCACTGCAAATTTTAAAATAAAAACCGAAACAACAAATATCTATGGAACAAAAAAAGTTACCGCTCGACTTCAAACCGGTTGAAAGTTATGACAAAGAAACTGTACCTGAAATGCATTGGTAGAATTAGAAAAAAGTGTGATTTTTATTGAAAAAAGTTGCGGAAATATTTGCATAATACAAATATTTTTCGTACCTTTGTAGAGTAATAAAGGAGAAAGCAAGAGCGCTTGTTCAGACTCCTTTAATCTCCTGAATCAGGGGGCAAAAAGCGGGATTTCAGGCCACCCGGTGCAGTTGGTCTGAGCAGTTAGTCTAATACCACGAAAAACATTTACACGTTATGAGTATTAAGATTAAAGCTAAGGAGCGTAAGCTCAAGTTGGGCGATAGCGAGTTCTATCGCTATGTGATGCAGCCAGAACTCTACTCGGCACTGGCTGCTGAGAAAGTGATCCGTGAGGCTGCCCTGCGCAGTGGCGTGAGCCAGGGCGTGATGCAGGCCTGCTGGGATGCTGCCGGTAGTGTCATCAAGGCATGGGCCACGGAGGGTCATAGTGTGGCTCTGCCCGGTCTGGGGACCATGCGCTTCGGCCTGTCGGCCAAGGCCGTGGAGGATGTCAACGACGTGAAGTCGAGTCTCATCAAGACGCGCCGCATCGTCTTCACTCCCTCTACCGACCTGAAGAAGGAGTTGGCCGAGACGAACATCCAGATTACCTGCATCGACCGCAACGGTGTCGTCGTGAAGCGTGTCACGTCGGCAGACGACGGCACCGTGGAGGAGCCAGACACCACCGACGACACCGGTGAGAACACGGGCGGAACCACCCCCAGTCCCTCGCCGGGCGGCGGTTCGACTACGGGCGGTGGTTCGGACTCGGGCGACCCTGACCCGGACAGTGGCTCGAACCCGGACGAGTAGTTGACACGAAAAGGGAGGGCTGGCAGACGTGAGTGCTGTCGGCTCTCTCTTTTTTCCAAATAAATTTGGATTTTCTCTCACTTATTCGTACCTTTGACCCTTGGTCAAGATAGGCTGCACCTCGGAAAAACCAAAGAAAAACACGTTTTCCTTTGGTTTTTCGCTCGGTTTGCACTACCTTTGACTGACGTCGAAAATACTCTCGTTCGGAAAATCTCAAATAAATTTGGATTTTCTCTCACTTATTCGTACCTTTGCAGGCGAAAAGAGAAAGTTTACGTAGAATGGCAGAAACAACGAATAGTATTTTGCAGAAACTGGACGGACTGGAGGCTCGCTTCGAGGAGGTGTCAACGCTGATTACCGACCCGGAGGTCATAGCCGACCAGCAGCGTTTCGTGAAACTGACTAAGGAATACAAGGACCTGGGCGACATCATGGACGCCCGCAAGCGCTACATAGCCTGTCTGAACAGCATCAAGGAGGCCAAGGACATCCTGGCCAACGAGACAGATGCGGAGATGAAGGAGATGGCTCGTGAGGAACTGGCTGACAACGAGGCCCTGCAACCCAAGCTGGAGGAGGAAATCAAGATTGCACTGATTCCGAAGGACCCCGAGGACGCAAAGAACGTACAGATGGAAATCCGTGCCGGTACGGGTGGCGACGAGGCTGCCCTGTTTGCGGGCGACTTGTTCAAGATGTACAAGTCGTTCTGCGACTCGAAGGGCTGGCAGCTCTCCATCACCAGCGTCAGCGAGGGTGCCGTGGGCGGCTATAAGGAGATAGACTTTGCCGTCTCGGGTGCCGACGTGTATGGCACGCTGAAGTATGAGTCGGGCGTGCACCGCGTACAGCGTGTGCCTGCCACGGAGACGCAGGGCCGTATGCACACCTCGGC